>Ga0116144_10004298_pt1 | contig 13567 bp, 13 predicted proteins | sample AD_UKC035_MetaG_FD_89746 | JGI IMG/M metagenome (GOLD analysis project Ga0116144, IMG submission 89746) | Active sludge microbial communities of municipal wastewater-treating anaerobic digesters from USA - AD_UKC035_MetaG | ecosystem: Engineered > Bioreactor > Anaerobic > Digestate | place: USA... | reverse complement strand
GGTATGCGGCCAAGGACCCGTCACGGCTGTTCATCGCGTTCCTGCCGCCGTCTGAGCGCAGCGGCAAAAGCGGTTCGACGATCCACGTTCCCGGCCATGTGTGGCTGGTGCACGAGGGGTTTACCATCGAGTGCCACAGCGCGTTGCGTGCGACGAAGCCGAGGCCGTGGAACTCGGCGGCGCTGAACAAACCGGCGGCGGTGGCGTTCGAGGTGCCGGTGGAGTAGGGTGCGATGGCCGTCTATCCTGCTGGCGCATATGCCTCCGCAAACATCGAGAGCCTGTATCGCGCCAACGAGGCCGGCTTGCAAGGCGGCGACATCGCCATGACGTTCATCGCATGGGTGTATGTGACAAGCCTCGATGCGACTGTATCCCGCGCTGTCATCGGCAAATGGGATTACGTACACTCGCAACGCGAATACCTGCTGAGGACAAGCGTCACTGCTACCAACAGGTTCCAGTTTTTCGTCAACCCAACTGGGTCGGCGGCATCAACATCTGTTAATGCCGATACGTTTGGCAATATACCGCTTGAGACATGGTGTTTCCTTGCGGCATATCACGATCCAGACACCAACCTGATCGGGATAAGCGTCAACGGTGGCGCGTGGGACACGGCGTCTCATTCGACTGGCGTATACGCGGGCACCTCGCCATATATCGTCGGCGGTTTTAACTATATAGGCGCCGCCGACTTCGCTCCAATGAACGGGCGCATCGCGCCGGTCGGATATGCTAATGGCTACATACTGAGCGCCGCCGACATCGCCGAACTCTACAACTCTGGGAACGGTCGGCTCTGGGCGCAACTCTCCAGCGGCCTCAAGGCCAAGTTCGGCTCGTGCTGGTGGGATATGACCGAGACGAGCGGCGACCGGGCGAGTTGGGACGGCAACATGAACCTGACGGATAGCAACACGGTGACCTACGCCGACGGGCCTATCGTGGTGCCAGAGGCCGGTTGGCGCAGGCGAGATCCGGGCATCTGGACGCCGGGGAGGAGGTGACACATGGCCGCTAGTGACGCGAAACCTGTTCCCACCAAGGGCGTGGCCTATCGCCTCTATTTCGACGTGCGCAAGGCTGACGGCACCTTGGTGACCGGATGGACCGGCGCTGACACCGAGCTATCGCAGGATGGCGGGTCGTTTGCGGACGCGACGAACGAGGCAACGGAGATCGGCACATCCGGCGTCGGCTATGTGGACCTGACGGCGAGCGAAACTAACTACGACTGTGTGGTGGTCAAGACGACGCTCACTAACTCCGGTGCCCTGCCGGTGGTGACGTACCTGTACCCGGCTGAGGCGGCGGATATCCCGGTCAATGCGACAGCTATCAGCGGCGACAGCACTGCGGCGGACAATCTGGAGGCTGCGGCAGACGGCACAGGTTACAACCTCGGCGGCGGGCAGGTCGTGGCGGCGAGCGTGACGGGCAACGTGGGCGGGAACGTGTCCGGTTCCGTCGGCTCGGTGGCGGATTACGGGACCCTGGTCAGTGACGTTGCGACCGCTGTCTGGGCCTACGGCACGCGAACTCTCACATCGTTCGGCACGCTGGTGGCGGACATCGCCTCTGCTGTTTGGGGAGCGACGACGCGAACTCTCACGAGCTACGGGACCCTGGTTACCGACGTGGCGACTGCGGTCTGGGATGCTACCACGCGCACGCTCACCGGCTTCGGCAGCTTGGTGGCCGACATCTGGGGCTACGCAACCCGGGCGCTGACGGACAAAACCGGCTTCAGCCTCAGTGCCGATTACGACGCGGCTAAAACCGCGGCACAGGCGGGCGACGCCATGACCCTCACGACAGGCGAGCGGTCGGCTATCGCCTCGGAGGTAAACACAACGCTGAGCGCAGAGCACGGGGCAGGCTCGTGGGAGAGCGGCGGGGCAGGCTCCGGAGCACGGACGGTGACCGTCACTGTCACCGACGGCACAGACCCGCTCGAGGGGGCACGGGTGCGCCTGACGCGCAATCTGGAAAGCTACGTGCTCTCGACAGACACCAGCGGGCAGGCGGTGTTCAACCTCGACGACGGCACGTGGCAGCTCGCTGTGACACTCGCCGGCTACCAGTACAGCGGCAGCACTATAACGGTGAACGGTGATGAGAGCGTGGCGGTTGTCATGACCGCTGTGACGCTACCTCCGGCCTCCGACCCAAGCCTTGCCAACTGCTACCTCTACACCTACGATGCCGAGGGCGCACTGGCGGGCGGCGTCGCTATCACATTCCGTCTGGTTGCGCCGCCTACCGGTGACGCGAGGAGCTACCCGCTCGACACGTTCAGCGCGGCGAGCGATACCACCGGCCTGCTACAGGTAGCACTACTGCGCGGTGCAACCTACGCGGCTCGCCGGGGGAACAAGGGCAGATGGTACGAGTTCACCATTGACGCGGACCCGTACGCGCTCCCGGCGATACTCGGATATTTGGGCGCTTGACAGAACAAATCCGCGCGTGTACGCTAACAAGCGGGGTGATAGATATGGCAGTCACGAAAACTGACAACGGGCGAGAGTACACCGCAGACGCCTATCTGGTTGTTCCTGATCCAGAGCGGCCCAGTACGTGGAAACTGCGCGTTGAGGAAACGCCGGGCGAGGTCACCGTGGCTCAGCTCGGGCGTGCTGCAGCGGCGCTCGGCCCCGGCTATCGCGGACAGCGCGTTGACCTGACAACGGAACAGCGCCGCGCCGCGGCCCGCAGGCTCATCAGCCTCTACCACAAGCTTGATGTTGCCGACGACGAAATCCCGGATTACCTGTGGGATATCGCTGGCCTGCAGCCGAAGATGAGCGCAGTAGAGGACGGCTACATCGTCCGCGAGGCTGACGTGTTCCAGGCCGGAAACTATCCGGATAAAGGGGTGAGCGTCACTCCCGAGGACCTGGACAGGCTTGCCCAGACGGATGAGGCACCGGTTCGGGTGGAGCATGGCGACATCGAGATCGGCAAGGCCTACGGGTTCCGACGTGTAGGCGATTGGCTGAAGGCGACGATTCGGGTGCTACCCGAGGCCTGGGCGCTGATTGAACGCGTCGGCGTCAAAGGCGTGTCGGTGGCACTGAGCAGAGATTTATCGCGTATCCTCGAAATCTCATGGGTGTCGCGTCCACGCGTCGCGGGCGCGCAACTGTATTCAGCGGGCGACGCAATCACACTGGCCATCACGGATAGGAGGGACAGGCCGATGGGTGAGGAGAACAACAACGCGGCGACAGCAGCGCCTGCAGCGGAAACAATCGAGGCGCTGAAGTCGCAACTCGAGGCACTCCAGCAGACGATCGCGCGCGAACGTGAGGAGCGTGAATCCGAGCGCCGAGCGTTTGCAGCGGAGCGCGCGCGCATCGAGGTGCAGACCTACGTGCAGGCGGGCAAACTGCCGCCGGCATGCGCCGATACCGTGGCAGCACTGCTTGCAACCGATGCGCATGTGCGGTTCGGCGAGGACGAGAAGCCCGTGGCAGCACTCGTGCGTCAACTGATTGATGCGCTCCCGACGTTTGGGGCGACCGCTCCAGTCCAGGGCGTGCAGACTGCCGACGAACCGGCACTCTCGCCTGAGGCGGAGCGGGTTTGGGCGAAGCACTTCCGTGACCGCGACAAGACCGAGTTCGCGCGGGCCTTCAACGCGGCGCGGACAGTCACTCGGGAAGGAGGTAACTAATGGCAGCAGCAACTCTGTCAGCAAATCGTGACGTTCGGCGTCAAGACGGCAAGCTCGTGGCGCACAAGATGGCCGCGTCAAAGACAATCTACAGCGGTGCTCTGGTGGCGACCGCGAGCGGTTTGGCGGAGGCGTTCACCGACGCCGCGGGCAAAACCTTCGCCGGCATCGCCGCGGAGAAGAAAGTGTCGGCGGCGTCGGGCACCTACACCGTCAACGTCTGGAAGTCCGGCGTGTTCCGGGTCGGGTGGTACGACGACGACGCCATAGCGCAGGCCGACGTTGGCACCGAGGTCTACGGGGCATCCGACGCTACGGTTTGCCCGAACGCGTCCGGCAGCGGTGCGACGAAGAAGGTGGCTCAGAACATCAAGGTTGGCGTTGTAGTCGGCCTTGAGTCCGGCGATGCGCTCGTCCGCATTGACGGATACGCGAAGTAGGAGGGAGAGAGATGCCTCTCGTAACGGCAGACTATGCACAGATCATCGCCGATGCGCTGCGTGCTGATTTCGCGCTGGCGTACGGGCAACCGAACAACACGGATGCGATCGTCAGCCGCATTGCCTCCGTGATTGACAGCACCAGCGGCACGCTCGACCTGTCCGTTCTGGGTCAACTGCCGCAGATGTCGGAGTGGGTCAGCGAGCGTCGCATCCGTGAGCTCGCGGCCGGCAAATTCACCGTCACTGACAAAACGTGGGAAGCGACGGTGGGAATCCCGCGGCGTGCTCTTGAGGATGATCAACTCGGTCTGATTCGGGCACGTGTGAGTGAGCTTGCTACCGAGGTGCGCAGGCACAAATTCCAGATCCTCTCGGAGCTCCTGGCAACCGGAACCGCCCAGACGTGCCTCGACGGCGGCTACCTGCTGTCGGCGACGCACGGGGAGAGTGGCACGAGTCAGTCTAACCTCACCAGTAATGCACTCACCGTGGATAACGTGGCAGCGGGTATGGCAGCGATGATGGCCTTTCAGGGCGATCAGGGCAAGCCGATGGGCATCATGCCCGATGTGCTGTTGGTTGGACCGAAGCTCTACTTCGCGGCCAAGCAGATTACGACGAGCCCGAACCTGATCGCTATCGGTGTCGGCGGCTCGGCAGCAGTCCAACCGGCGGCGAACGCAATCGCGGGGCAGCTCGAGGTCGTCATGTCGCCCTATCTGGTGGGTGCCTACGACGACTACTGGTTCCTGCTGGACACCACTCGGGCAATCAAGGCCGTCATTCTGCAGCAGAACAGCAACGCGCCGGTGGAGGTCACGACGTGGCAGCCGAACACGATTGATGTGATTAACTTCAGCGTGCGCGCTCGGTACGTCGCAGCGCCTGGTTTGTGGCAGGCTGTGTACGCTGGAATCCTCTGATGCGGGTGCTGGTAACGGCGCACGTGCACGCGGGCGCTCCGCAGCTCCCTCTGTGGAGGCACGGGGTGACCATCCCCGTCGGAGCGCCTGCCGTGTACGACCTGCCTGATGAGATGGTGCGACTGCTGCAGGCGGACGATTCGGTAACAGTGGAGGTCCTCGATGGCAACCTATCCAGCAACGCTGAGCGACCTGCGGCAGCGGGTAGCGGGGCTCCGGTGGCTCGAGTCGCGTCCAGACGCCGAACTGCAGCAGGCGCTCGACCTCGCGGATAGCGACCTGCGCCTCCGCATTCCGGCGCTGGCTGACGGTGCCGGCAGCGTTGCAACGGCGGCGTGGGGGCTCCACCTGCTCGCCGCCGAGTACCACCTGCGGCGTCGGGTGGAGCGGTCGGGAGATGCCTCAGTACCAGCGGCGGACCTGCTTGAAATCCGCGACAGCCTCGAACGCGGGATTGAGCAACTGCAGAGGGCTATCGCCTGGAGCAGCACTCCGGTTAGCGTGGAGGCGCTGAAGAGCCTCGGCGAGGCGGACAGCTACCTGCTCGACACCGACGACGACGAGGACGACGACAGTGGTTAGCGTGCGGATTGACGGCGTTGAGGGGCTCCTGCAGCGTCTCGGGGCGCGTGCGGCGGCCATGGGCAGGTTTTGGCCTCGCTTCGCGCGCACGGCACAGCTGCTGGTTGAGCGGGAGCAGCGGAGGCATTTTCAGGCGTCGATGAGCCCGCAGGGCGTGCCCTGGCAGCCGCTGTCGCCTGTCACTATCGCACTATCCCGATACGAGGCGCTCCAGAAGGTAGGGCCTGGGGGCCGGCTGCGGCGTTCGCGGCGCGGGCGAGAAACAGCCATCGGCAGGGGACTGGGGGCGCAGCGGACCGCCGTCGTTCGGCGAGGAGAGGGCAGCAAGCCGTTGATTGACACAGGCCGGCTCATGGCGAGCGTCACCACAGGCGGCGAGGGAGCGGTGCGCCAAATCACCAGTGATAGCCTCGCTGTCGGGACGCGGCTCCACTATGCGGCCATCCATCAGACAGGCGGGCTGAAGGTGCTGACAGAGCAGGAGAGGCAGCGGATTGAGGCGGCGACGGGCAGACCCTTCCGCAAGCTCTTCGTGGCTATCCCGGCCCGTCCATTTCTCGGCCTCTCGCCATCGGCCAAACGCGAAATCGCGCAACTCGCAGCCCGCAGGATAGCGGAGGCGATGTCGGGGCGATGACGCTGACCGAGGCGCTGACAGCGTGGCTGGTGGAACGGCTGGGCCTCCGATATGCTGGACCGGAATGGCCGGCGACGGAGGACACGTTGCCTGCAGCAGTCGTGGAGCCTGCGGTTGCCGAACCGCCGATGACCTGCGGGGGAGAGGTGGGATTGAGACACAACGTTACGCTGGTGGGCTCGGTGGCGGGGGCTCCTGACGAGGAGGCGCGGGCTGAACTGACGGAACTCGATCTGGCGTTACGGGAGGCGCTGATCCGGCAGCGGACACCGCCGACCGGGGCAAGCTGGACGCACATAACCGGTGAGCAAATCGAAACAACACCTGCCGCCAGTCGGTGGCAGATAACGGTATACGGATAGGAGGTGCAACATGCCGAACACGATGCGCGCGATTGGCGATGACGCAACGCTGACCCTTACCGACAACGGGCCGCAGGACGGGACGCCTGCGGTAGGAACGCCGATTGACGTGACCGGCCGCCTACGGAGCGTGGAGATAACGCTGACCAGCGACGAGATCAACACGGGCGGGGCTGGCTCAGGTCCGCTGAAACGCACGGTTGATAGGGGCTGGACGTTGACTGCTGAGGTGGTGATCCAGATCACTGGACTGGATGCGCTGACCAAGGATCACTACGTCACAGCGGAATACAAGGTGTACAGCGGTCTGGCATCGCCTGCCTCGTACGCCGGTGTGTTGCGGGAGGTCCGGATCAGTTCGCGTACTGGAGACGTGGCGACAGTCACGTACACGATCACCGGGCCTGCGGACTACACCACCTCGTGATGGGGGCAACAGTGGCCACGCTTGAGCAACTCGTTGCGGCGGTTCCGCAGGACGAGCAGGAAACGGTTGACGTTGACATCAGCGACGTGGTGGGGGCGGAGCCTGGGACGATTGTGTTCCGGTTCGGCAGGCCGAAGGTTAGCACGCTGTATCTCGCGCAGCGGGATGCTGAGCGGATTAAACTCCGGCACGCCGATTGGGACCTGAACCTCTGCGCAACGGTGGCGTTCCTGGGGTTGTGCTACGCGGGTGAGAGGGATGGGCCGCCGACCCTGGCGTTTGAAGCCCTGGTAGAACGCAACATGGCAGCCTGGATAGCGCTCGCTACCAGGGCGCAGGCCGCGATTCCAGGGCTCGACCTGCTGCGCCGAGTGACGGAGGGCACAGCTGAGGCGGGGGAATCCTCAGCGGAGTGCGAGGATGGCTCGTTCACCTCTGCCTCCGCTACCTGCACAGACACCCAAGCGAATGCACCGAGCTCGACCTGACCGCAATCGCCGAGATAGCCGTCTACGATCAACTCCGCAGACAGGCGGAGGAGGATGCGCTGAGTGACAACTGAAGAGCTCGTTATCCAGATTGTGACGCGCGGGGCAGACACGACGCAACGCGACCTGCAACGGACGCAGGCGGCGGTAGGTGGGCTCAGGAGTGAGACACAGACCCTCGCAACAGGCGTGCGCTCAGCAGTCTCGAGCGTCAGCGACCTGGGCGGCGTGTTGTTGACGGCGGCATCCAGCGCGGCGGCACTCGCCGGGGTTCTGGCGGTCGGCACGGGCGTGCGCACGGCCATGCGGTATCAGCAAATCTCCGTAGCGCTCGAGACCGTCATCGGCAGCGCAGACAAAGCGGCCATTGTGATGCAGAAACTGATTGACATGGGCGCACGCACCGCATTTGACACGGCTGAACTGGCGCAGTTCGCCTCGATCATGCTGTCCACGGGCTCGACTGCAGAAACGGTGACTGACGAACTCAAGGCACTGGCCGACGCCATGGCGTTTTCAGGCGTTCCGCGAGAGTTCGTGAGCAACTTCCTCTACAACCTGATGCAAATCCGCTCGATGGCTCGTGTCAACGCTCAGGACCTGCGGCAGATGTTCATGAGCGCGCCGGGGATCGGCAAAATCCTCGGTGCGGGCCTCGGCGTTAAGGGCACGTTCGGGATGGCCGAACTGCGGCAGGCCGCGGCGACGATGAGCGGTCGGGAGATATTCGAGGCGGTCGTTCGCGGTGCGGGGATGGTCGCTGGCGGAACGGCTGAGCGATACGGAACGCGCGTATTCGGTTTCGCCCTCGCGAACCTGTGGGAGCAACTGAACAGGGTCATGGAGCCAACGGGCCAGATCATCCTGCGTATCCTCGGACCGCTGACGGGCGTGGTGATGCAAACGGCGAGCCTGCTCGGGAACATCAACCGTCTGACGCACGGTTTCGCCGGGCTCGGCTGGATTGCTGTCGGCGTCTACCGCTACTGGTCGCTGCTGGTCGGGTCGTTCCGGTCGGCGGCTGTGGCGATCCAGCAGCTACGGGCCTCGATAGACGGGCTCACAGCCAGTGCGGCCAGAGCGTCCGGCGTCGGCGGTGCAGCCACAGGAGCGGCAGCAGCTGGAGCGGGAGCCGCAGCGGCTATCGGCTTAGGCGGTTGGCGCGGCGCACTCGGGAAACTGGGCGGTGCGCTCAGAACGCCGGGCGGGCTCGGCGCAGCGGGGGCGCTCGCGGGCGGGATCATCGGCCTGCTGGCCGGGCAGAACAGAACCCTGGAACTGATTGGCAACGCGCTCTCCATGGGCGGGATCGGCGCTATGGTCGGCAAGGTCGGCGGTCCGTGGGGAGCGGCAATCGGGGCAATCGCCGGAATCGGTCTCGCCGTGTGGGAGTGGCTGAGCCGGCAGAACGCCGAGAAGGGCACGAGCCCTGCTGTCAAAGAACAGCAGAAAACTAACGCGATCCTGCAGGACATCAAGGCCTCGCTCGTTGGTGGTGGTGGTCGTGCGCGCCAGGCTGTTGCACTCGCTGAGGCTGAGATAGCTATCAGGCGGGCGCTTGGGTGGGGCTATGCCTGATGAAATCTGGCGCGTCAAGCTCGATCATCCCCGGAGTGTAGCCGTCGAGCCCGGCTATCTCAAACATCAGCACTGCCGAAACTTCAGGCTCGAGGCGGTCGAGAACGTCTACCGCGATCCTCTGACCGGGCTCGTGACGCTCGAGCCGAACTGGCGCAGGCGCGAATGGGCTGACGACGCGAGGGAGGCGAGTTTCTGGAGGCGGAATCCTGACTACTGGCGGGCTGTGACCCGTGCACGCCAGACGCTGGCACTGGCGAACATTGTGCCGCGCACTGGTTCGAGCGATCTGGTTGAGATTGCCGTTGACGTGGCGCTGGTGATTATTGCCAATGCGGCGCCCTACACGGATTCTCTCGTCTGGGCGCTAGAGAGCCAGTCGCAGATCAGGCTCGACGAGGGCTGGGCACTGCACGTGCACGGGCTGGACGACGAGCTCGGGAAAAAACGAAACTGGCTGTACGTCCAGTGGGACAGGTTCGGGCTGCACCTCGGCGGGTCAGGTCAGGCGGCATTGTACGAGTACACGAGCGGCCTGACTCAGCAGCCGGTCCTGCGCGACGTGTGGCCGTTTGCGATGCCTGACGCTGTGCTGCAACGCGGGCTCACGATCACGTGCACGCCGATACCGTACTACGGGCTGCTGATAGGGCTCGGCGCTGGTGCTCCACGCTCCAACACGCGGAGTGGATCGGCAGAACTGCTCGCGACCGACCTGCACAGAGTACAGGTTGAGGATAGGCTGACCGAGACAGGCGTGCACTACGTAACAGACGCCTCCCCGTTGCGTGTGGCAGTCAATCAGTTTCAGCGTTATGTGCTGTCGTTCGCGACGATCACCTATCCTACGAGCGGCACTGCTGTTGACGCGCCGTTCGAGCCGGGCTACCGTCCGTCAACAACGCCTGCACTCGGCCTCGGCGTAGTGTCAACCGTTGCCTCGCAACTGATGGGCTACACGACGGCCAGTGCGCAACTGCTCAATGCGGACGGGAGCGCGTCGTGGACTGCTGGAGTGGACCGCAAGGGCCGCGTGAGTCTCAGCCTGTCCACCACGGACGCGGCCTACACTCCGTTCGTCTACGGCTGGGGTGTTCAGTGGCAGCCAGTCGTACAGAGCCGGGCGACCACAGAGCGTAGCGTGTTCTGTCGCTCGCTGGAACTCACACACTCGGCGGACGGACGCGTGGAGGGGCAGGCCACGCTGGCGCTCGATACTGAGCCGCTCATGGCGATAGGCGAGCGTGGCGATGCGACAGCTAGGGTGGAGGTGTCACCGGACGGAGTGACGTGGTCCACAGTACTGACCGGCTGGGCCAAGGACTTTAAGCTCAGATACGTCGGCAACGAGGGAGCGTACGGTCCGTACTATCTGGCCGAGGTCACGCTGACGGACGAGATGGAGCGCCTGCGCGAGGGGCACGTGCATTTGGACGGTGCGTTTGACAGGATGACGCTCAGCGACGCGCTGACGATTGTGTTCACGGCGGCGGGCTATCCTACGGTGGTAGTGCCTGACGAGCTAGCGGCCATCGTAGTGCCCGGATCGGGTCAGGACAGTCACTGGAAATACGCTGTCCAATCAGGTGACGACGGAGAGTCTGTCCTGCGCAAACTGTTGATATTCGGGCGCGCGCAGGGACTGGAGTATCAGGCACGATACGACGCCTCAACTGACACGTGGTACGTTGAGGCGGTTGAGGAGGACGCGGATTACTGGACGCTGTCGCCCACCGACCACGACCCGAGCAGCAAGATCATCCGATATCAGACTGCGCAGGTGACGGTGTCACCCCCAGAGGCCAACGTACTGTACGTCGCGACGAGCGCTGGCGGGAGTGGTGCCGACAGCAAACAGCGGACGGTTGTCGTGACGAACTCCGACAGTCTGACGGATAGCCTGTCGCTGGACTATCTGGGCAGGGCAGTGGTGCTGGGGGTCCGGGCCGACGGGCTGACTGAGCAGCCTGACCTGAACCGTGTTGCGCGCATGGTCGCCGACAGGGTGATGCACCGCGTTGGCCGAGTCGAGATCACTGCGCCGTACTACGTTGGCGAGTTTGTCCCGCGTGCACGTGCGAGGTTTGAGGGCAGTACGCAGGACTGGTTCCTGAAACGGCGTACTGTCAAAATCCTGAGCGACACCGAGCGGCGTGTTACCTACGAGCTAGAGACCGTGTTCGAGGAGCCGATACAGTGAGGACGAGGTTGGCGCGTCAGATTCACAGGCGTCAGGCGGGAGCAGCAGTCGCAGGCGCTGAGCTACACGAACAGGACCTGCTGGGGTTCGGCGGAGCTAGACAGCAGTGGCTGCAGGTACTGCGCGCGGCTGACGTGCCGACCGATACGGTGGAGGAGGAACTGAGCAGCAGTGTCGGGCTGCTGCACGTGGCAGGGTTCTCGCGGCTGGACGGTTCCGACGTTCTGGGTTGAGCCATGGCCGCGTACAAGACAGGGCGCGCTCGGACCATCACCATATCCGGTGAGGCGAAGGGCGAGGCGTGGATAGGGTTCGGTCTTGTTGGGTGCGCTTACTCCATCATGGTCGAGGCATATTGGCTCGGTGTGGCGTCGCCGTCGCTGACCCGCGTCTACGGCAAGGCCGATTACGTATCGTTGGACGCCACTGCAGACGCGCAGTACGGGGCGACCGACAGCGATAGCGACATGACGCCGATGACCACTGCTGACACCGTGGCTACGGCCACATGGTCCATGTCCATCGAGGTCGAGGAGTGGGTAGAGCTGACCGAGAGCTCAACCGCTCCAACCTACGGCGGCTCTGCGGTTGACGGTGATGTTCCGGGGCTGGCGTCCGTCCGGTTCTTTGAGAAGACCCGCAGCGGCGGTTCGGTTACGTCTACGATCTCGATCTCCGACGGTACGCGCTCGGCCTCCGCAACCACGACAGGCACGCTCCCGGGCGAAGCGGAGCTGACGAGCTATACGTGTCTGGTCACGCTGACGGCAAGCGCAGACCTTCACGCTCAGGCGGCGACCGTGGAGTGGGAGTACCTGTTCGCTGAGGGGCCGACGTACTCGGCGTCACGGTCCGGTATCTCGGCAGCATCGGGCGCGGACGGGGCCAACGTCACCATCACGGACAGCGCAGGCGCGCACAACGGGCAGATCAGGGTCAGCCTCGCGCCTCCGCGTGGTTGGAACCTGTCCGGGGTTCTGCGTGCCGACAACCACGCGTATGACGGCGGCGGCACAGTTCGTGTGCATCGAAAATGGCGCGAGGACTATCACGAGGTGGCCGTCAGCGGCGGCGCATGGTCCTACGGTTACGATCAGCAGGCGCATGGCGTGTCCTGCACGCTCGACGGCTACGCACAGACGAGCTACTCTCTGTACGAGTGGGATGACGTGTATCACTGGTTCGTTCCGCCTACCGGAGAGCAATCTGACCAGTGGCGGTTGCTGCTGCGTGGTCCCTATTATCTGGCCGGCACAGTCGTACAGGCCGACACGGTGGTGCTCGACGGTGGTTTCTCATTCGGCCCTGGCGGCACGACGCGCACATTCTCACCGCCGAAATCGCTGGCCGGTTATCGCTACCTACTCGTGCAAACCGACCAGGCGGACAAGCAGGTAACTCTCACTATCGGCGCGAAAGCGTGGACCGTGCGGACCGACCGCAGCGGGCTGGCAAGGTTCGACCTGTGCGTGCCGAGCAATCTGGCAACCGATACTGACGCGCGCGACAGCCGGTGGCCGGTGCCGACTGACGTGGACACTGTCACGGGCGATGGCGCGATGTGGGGCGTTGTCAACGTGAGCACCTACACGCTGGCCGCCGAGGCAGGCGTTACCTGCGCGGTGGGCTCGAACGGCGTCTACCTGTCACGCGATACGTGGGCCTCGCCTCCTGCCGGGCATAGCCTGCTAAACGTCGTTTCCCCGCACCTGTACTGGGTGCCGAGTGGCGTTTCCGGCGAGCAAAAGCGGCCGTTTCTGAGGGGCGACACCGACGGCAGGCGCAGTCTCGACGAGGCGGACTATACGGACGCGTCCGGCAGCTACACGGCAGAGACGATCGGCTGGCTATTCTCGGCGGTCAACGCTGTGGACAGTGGCGTAACGCGCAATCCCGGGTGGACGGCAACGCTCAACCCTGCGATTGACGTGGCTGACGGGGCAGATGGTGACAACTGGTTTTACGGGCTTTTGAACAAGAATCGCAACGCCATGTGGCTGGAGGGCGGCGGTATCAGTTATCGCAACGGCGCGTGGTCCGACGGGCTCGACCTGGACGTGAGCTCGGCGCGCGACCTGTACGCACAGATGCTTGTAGACAAAGTGACGCTGACGCCAGCGTGTGGTGACGTTTTCGGTCTGCGGACCGGCGCGCATCGCTGGGAGTATGGCAGTACGGCGGCAGAGGCCCGCGCCGAACTTCGGGCAGGCCGACACATGCGGGGCGTGTCCTGGGGCGTCGTGGC
>Ga0116144_10004294_pt1 | contig 13574 bp, 10 predicted proteins | sample AD_UKC035_MetaG_FD_89746 | JGI IMG/M metagenome (GOLD analysis project Ga0116144, IMG submission 89746) | Active sludge microbial communities of municipal wastewater-treating anaerobic digesters from USA - AD_UKC035_MetaG | ecosystem: Engineered > Bioreactor > Anaerobic > Digestate | place: USA... | reverse complement strand
TGTTGATTTCTTGAGATATAACTTTTGAGTTAAAAGATCTCCACTCTTGATTGTGATAGGGCGTTGAATCGAATCGTAGCCTATGGAACTCACAAATAATATATAATCACCGGGAGGGACTTTGGAAATGGAGAAGAAACCGTCAAGGTTGGTTTGTGCACCGTGGGTAGTACCTTTAAGATAAACACTTGTATATATGGCAGGTTCAGAGCTGGCTTCTTCATATACAAAGCCTCGCACTTCACCGGTTTGTGCCTGGGATTTGAATGAAATGAGTACTGACAGTAGAATAAAATAAAGGAGATATTTTTTCATAAAATTTTTGAGAAGCGCAAATGTATAGAAAGCTGTGGAATGATGTTAAGGAAATTGTCTTAACAAGGTTGTTAAAATGTGTGAATATTGCAATTCCCGGCTTGTAGCTTGTCTTCACCGGGTAAAATTTTCGGCAAGAAAGAAATTGAGATTATCATCTTTCAAATTTCAATCTTTAAAATAGTCAAATTTATGTACTCATCATGAGTATTTTATCATAATGAGCTTGGCTGACAGGCATGACAGATAGTCTTGAAATTTTAATGAGGGCAATGTCTTTAAGTGAAGCTTCTTTTTTAATGGCGGACAAGGGTACTGCTTTATGCAAAGTCTTTCCTGCTTTCAGTTCTACGCTTGTCCATGTGTCGCCTTCGGCTGTAGGGTCAACATACGGATCTTTACTTACAGTTGCCAGGCCGACTATACAAGATTCACCACCGCTATGATAAACAAGAACCTGATCTCCTTTTTTCATTTCCCGCAGAAAATTTCTTGCAGCATAATTTCTTACGCCATCCCATGACGTAACTTTATCTTTCTGCAGATCGAAAAATGAATAAGTTTCGGGATCTGATTTTACAAGCCAGTATTTCAAGTATAATTTTTTTGAATCAATGGGTGTATTAATCTTTTTTAGAGGCTTATCCTGCGAATCTATCTTTTAGTGGACTATCTTAAAGACCAGTTCTTTTAACAGATCGCCTGCCTCGGCACTTGCATTATTTATTCCTTTGCTCCGGTTGTCGTACTCTCTTATCGTTCCGATATTTCTTATACAATGGTCTTTAGGATAGGCACGTGCTGCTGTTTCATAATCAGTCACAAAAAATGGATGCACTCCCAGTGTAGTAGCCACAGTAGCTCTTGATCTGTCCTTTAAGGAATGATAAGTAAGAACTTTTATGAAGAAACTGTATAGCTGAGATACGGTCATCACAAATGGGTTACTCTTAGGATTTTTTATAAAGTATTGAACGATCAAATTTGCCTTGTAAATATTTCTCTTTCCGAGTGCGTCCTGCAGCTCGAAAATGTTAAAGTCCTTACTGATGTCAATATTTTTATGCACCAGATCTACACTTATCCGCTCCCCGGGTTTGAGGTGCAGTTCAAGTTTGCCAATTTCATTTTCGATCTTGCTAAGGTCGTTCCCAAGATAATTTGTTATCAGTTGAACAGCTTTCGGTTCAATGGTGTAGCCTTTTTTCTGAACATAATCTTCTATCCAGGCAGGAATCTTGTTTTCATACAATCGTTTTGATTCAAAAACTACTGCATGTTTTTGAAGCGCCTTGTATAATTTTGTGCGCTTATCTACCGGCTTATGTTTGTGACAAAGAACAAGCAGTGTGCTGGGGAGCGGGTTTTGAAGGTATTCAAGAAAAATATCTTTTGAATCTTTTGAAGGATTGTCTTTTGAGACGAGCCCTTTCAAACTTTGTGCTTCCTTGACGATCACTACCTGATAATTTGACATCATCGGATAGCGCTTGGCGTAGCTGATCAGTGTTGGAACATCAAGATCTTTACCGTATAATATACTTTCGTTGAACTCTTTTTCGCTGAGTGATAGTACATTATTCTCTATGTAGTCGGCAATATGATCTATATAGTAAGGTTCCTCTCCGCTGAGAAAATATACCGGAGCATAGATCTTCTTTTTAAGGTCTCCAATTATTTGTTCAAAGGTCATTCTTTCCGGTTCTCTCCTCAAAATCTGAGGTGTTTTACAGTATGTCCGTTGTTGATCAATTCATTAAGCGAATCAATACCTATTTTCAGGTGATCGTCGACAAATTTTGCCGTAACTTTTTTATCGCTCTCAGCAGTTTTCACGCCGGTTGAAATCATTGGCTGGTCACTTACCAGGAGTAGTGCACCTGTAGGAATTTTATTAGCAAATCCGGCAATAAAAATAGATGCCGTTTCCATATCAATGGCCATCGAGCGTGTAGTCTGCAAGTGCTTTTTAAATTCTTTATCGTGTTCCCAAACGCGACGGTTTGTTGTGAATACAGAGCCCGTCCAGTAGTCTTTATTGTGGTTTCGTATCGTTGTTGACACCGCTTTTTGAAGACTGAATGCAGGCAAGGCAGGAACTTCACTGGGCAGATAGTCATTCGAAGTTCCTTCACCCCGAATGGCCGCAATTGGAAGGATGAGGTCACCCACCTTGTTTTTCTTTTTCAGTCCGCCACACTTACCTAAAAACAAAGCTGCTTTCGGGCTGATAGCAGAAAGAAGATCCATGATGAGTGCGGCATTCGGACTTCCGATTCCGAAATTGATGATCGTGATGCCTTTGTAGGTCGCATTTGGCATTGGCTTGTCCAGGCCGTTGATAGGTACTTTATTCCACGCTGAGAAAAGGTTTACATAATGATTAAAATTTGTCAGAAGTATGTATTTACCGAAATTTTCAAGTTTAGTGCCTGTGTATCTTGGTAACCAGTTGTCAACAATTTCTTTTTTACTTAGCATAGAGATATATTCGTTGAAAATTTGAATTTTGGATTTGGTAAAGCTACATTTTCCTGATTACAAGTTTACACTGAAAGGCGAAGAAAACGCTATTCAATCCTTAAAAATTTTCGACATTGTTCGTAAGAAATATGTCCATTTGAGTCCGGAAGAGTGGGTCCGCCAACATTTGCTGCACTTTTTGATTTTCGAAAAGGGCTTCCCGGCATCTCTGACTGCAATTGAAAAGTCGGTGATTGTGAACGGCTTACAAAGACGTTATGATATCCTTGTATATTCTAAGGTGCACAAACCTCTATTGCTGGTGGAGTGTAAAGCACCTGATGTCAAGATCAGTCAAAGCGTCTTCGATCAGGCAGCAAGATATAATATGACACTAGGTGCAGACTACTTTGTTTTGAGTAATGGTCTGGTCACTTATTGTTGCAAATTGGACAATCAGGCCGCCCGATATGACTTTCTGGAACAGATCCCTGAATATGAAAATCTGTAAAAATCAATCCGGTTAGCCGCAAGCCGGAAATATTTTAAGCTCCGTTGCAGACTTCAAATAACTATTTACCTTGTGCGGTGTTAACATTTCCATAACTCATAAATCCTCATGAAAAAAATTAAAGCCCTGATCATTTCAGGACTCTCAGTTGTGTGTATTTCCTTTAATGGATTTGCTGCTGGTTCGAATTCTTTGAAAGTAAAAACGGATGCAGAAATTTCTTCACCTGATACATATAAAGGTGCACAAATTAAGCCCGGTGTTTTAGTTGTTAAAGTTAAGGCAGAGTATAAGAACTCTTGTTCGGTAAATGGTGTAAACGATCCGGGATTTGTCTCCGCTTTGTATAAAATTCAGAGCAATAGTATAGAGAAAAAATTTCCTCGATCTCAACCTCTCACATCGCCATTAAACAGACATGGAAAGAAAGCTGTTGATCTGAGTTTGATGTACAAGCTGAATTTTACGGGTAGTCTGTCAGTTGATAAGGCTATTAACATCCTTATGGCAACGGGAATGCTTGAATATGCTGAACCTTTGTATATACACAACTTTGATTTTAACCCGAATGATCCAAGTCTGGCTTCTCAGTATTTTCTTGGAAAGATAAGTGCTTATGATGCCTGGGACGTGATAAAAGGTGATACCAATGTAGTTATCGGAATAGTTGATAGCGGCACAGACTGGGATCATCCGGACCTTCAGGCAAATATTAAATACAACTGGGCTGATCCTATCGATGGTATAGATAATGATTCAGATGGATTCATTGATAATTTCCGTGGGTGGGATGTAAGTAATAATGATAACGATCCTATGAATGGTAATAGTGACCACGGTTCACACGTTTCAGGATGTGCGGCTGCCGTGACAGATAATGGTGTCGGAGTTGCCAGTCCGGGTTTCAATTGTAAATTCCTTCCTGTAAAAAGTTCATTGAATAGCAGCACCACATCTATCGATGATGGCTATGACGGTATAGTGTATGCTGCCGAGCATGGTGCCGATATCATCAATTGTTCCTGGGGTCGCTCAGGAAGTCCTAGTCAATTTGAACAGGATATTATCAATCACGCCACACTTGATCTTGACAGGTTGGTTATTGGTGCTGCCGGAAATGACGGATTGGAAACAGAACACTACCCTAGCAGCTATAAGCTTGTTACTTCAGTTGCATGGACGACTTCATCCGATTCAAAAAGTGGTAGTTCCAATTTTGGTTATAGTATAGATGTGTGTGCTCCGGGAAGTAATATCTATTCTACATTATTCAATAATACTTACACTGCTTACAGTGGAACATCGATGGCTGCGCCTATTGCAGCAGGTTGCGCAGCTATGATCAAATCACAGTTTCCAAACCTGAATGCTCTGCAAATCGGAGAGCAGCTCAGAGTAACTTGTGATAATATTTATGGTGCCAGTGGTAATACTGCCTATCAGTATAAATTGGGAAAAGGACGGGTGAATTTATTTAGGGCAATCAGCGATTCGATCTCTCCGGGGGTTGTATTGGATGAGCTTGTTACACGTGATGGTAATGATGAAGTTTTTATTCCCGGAGATACTCTTGATCTCACAGCTTTGTTCCAGAATTTGTTAAGGCCCACGACCAACCTAAACTGCAACCTTACCAGTACCTCGCCTTATGTCAGTATTCTTGTTGGTTCTTTTAATGCAGGAGCTTTGAATACTTTAGATACTATCAGCAACTATGCCAATACATATAAGGTTGTTGTCAATTCCAATGCACCTCTAAATCAGGAAGTCCTCTTCAGGATTACCATGATTGACGGCGTTTGGTCAGATTTTTATTCATTCAAGATCACTGTGAATGTTGATTATATTAACATCGCTGTGAATGATATCGCTACAAGCATTACAAGCAAGAGTCTCATAGGCTACAACGATGATTTGCAATCACAAGGTTTTGGTTTCAGATACATGGGTAGTCCTTCGATTTTATATGAGATGGGTTTGATGATTGGTGCCGCCGGTACTCAGGTTTCTGATAACGTACGTGCAGCGGCAGGCGCTGTCGATGCAGATAATTCATCGGTCATAGCAGTGACCGGGCAGGAGCCGGGACCTATTTCGCAATTTGATGCAGCAGGAATTTTTTCCGATTATAATAGTTCTGCTCCTTTAAATTTATTAATAACCCACCGTGCTTTTGCATGGACCTCGGCAGCCGACAGGAAATATGTTATCGTTGATTATTTGATAAAAAATACAGGCAGCCTTACACTCAATTCGCTTTATGCAGGTTTGTGTGCCGACTGGGATATTCCTGCGTATGCCAATAATAAAGCTTCGGTGGATAATGCCAGAAGGATGGGTTATGTTTGGAGTACAGATGCTGCCGGATTATATGGTGGAATGAAATTATTATCCCACACCGGTGGATTTTCTCACTATGCAATAGATAATGTAAGCGGAGGTGGCGGTGTAAACCTGAGTGATGGTTTTAGTGACCCTGAAAAGTATCAGGTTCTGTCTTCCTCACGCACAGATGCCGGAAATACGACGGGTACCGGAAATGATGTTATCGACGTAGTATCAACCGGACCTTTTACACTCGCAGCAGGTGATTCCGTAACGGTTGCCTTTGCACTTATAGGAGGTGAGAGTTTAAGTATGATTCAGCAAAGCGCTGATGCAGCACAGTTAAAGTATGATAGTGTTTTTGTAGGGTTGGAGCCAATAGCTTTGGCAAAAGGAAATTCTTTGGAACAAGCCTTTCCGAACCCTGCCTCAGGAAGTACGCGGATTGAATTTTCATTGAAGGACGCAGGTTATACTGATCTGAGTATTTATGATATGAATGGTAGAAAGGTCAAGGTTTTGCTGAATGAAAAGTTGAGCAGTGGAAAATATTCGATGCTTTTTGATGTGAAGGATTTACCGGCAGGATTATATCAGTACAGTCTAATTTCCGGATCATACCGCAACACACTGCCAATCACAGTAGTACATTGATTTTTTAGGAGATCACATGAATGATTTCGGCCCGCAATCTAATTGCGGGCCTTTTTCATATTCTTCATTCAATTAACCGCAGGCAAAGAAAGAAATTGCTGAATATTCTCAATATAATCGGTTTAATTCCGCCAATTCCTTTTGTATCTTTGCGAAAGACAAATAATCATTATGGAATTAAAAGACATTATCTCAGTTCCCGGAATGAGCGGACTTTTTAAAGTCGTAGGGAATAATAAAAACGGATTCATTGTTGAGTCAATGCTCGATAATAAAAGATCGATGATCAGCTCGAGTCAGAGAATTCTAACTCTTGTTGATATCGGAGTGTATACATCAGATGAAGAAATGCCTTTGAACGAGGTGTTCCTGAAGATCCAGGAGTCAGGCAAGGACAAAGACATTGATGTAAAAGGCGATCCGAAAAAAATGCGCGAATTTTTCAAGTCGGTCGTTCCTACTTTCGATGAGGAGCGTGTTTATGATTCTGATATCAAGAAAGTTTTGTCATGGTATTTACTTTTGAATGGCAAAGTTGACTTCAGTAAAGTTGAAGAAGTTGATGAAAAGTTAGCGCAACATCAGGATAGCGAGAAGCATATTCCAAAGATCCATGAAGCTCATGGACCTAAAGAGATGTCTGCCAAGGCAACATCGGCGCGTACTCGCAAGAAAGTTTGATCGAATTATTAAGCACATTTTTTAATTGAACGAATGACGCAATCATCTGCAGAAGTTTCTATTCCCGAAAAATTAAAGAGAGTTTTTGTTCCAAGGGCACTGGATCTCAGTGAGTGGTCTTCACTGGAGCCATTGTATACCGATTTGAGTGAACGGTCTTTAAGCAGCCTCGATGAATTAAAAATATGGCTGAAGGATTTAAGCGAGCTGGAGTCTGTTGTTTCAGAACACGTAGGGTGGTTGTACATTAGGATGACCTGTGATACTGCAGATGTGAATCGCAGTAATGCCTACAATCATTTTGTAGAAAATGTAAATCCGCATATCGAGCCATATGCTGATAAGCTGAATAAAAAGCTTTTCAGTTGTCCTTTGGTGAAGGACTTACCTGAGCCTTATAAATTGTATTTAAGGCAGGTTGAGAATTCAATAAGGATTTTCAGGGAAGAAAATATCCCTATCGAAGCTGAGCTGGCAGTAAAGCAGCAGAAGTACGGTGAAATTTCAGGAGCGATGACTGTCGAAGTGAAAGGTAAAACGATCACACTTCAACAGGCATCAAATTTTTTGAAAAGTCCTGATCGTACTGAAAGAGCTGAGGTCTATTCTAAAGTAAGTGCCCGTCGTGCACAGGATAGAGACAAACTGGATATTCTTTTCAATGAATTGATCGCATTAAGAAATAAGCAAAGTAAGAATGCAGGTTTTGAAAATTTCAGGGACTATAAATTTGTAGCTCTGGATCGTTTCGATTATACAGCGGACGATTGCCTGCGTTTTCATGAATCTGTCCGCAAGAGCATTGTTCCGGTTCTTGATCAGTTAATGACAGAGCGTAAGAATACAATGAAGCTTGATAAACTCAAGCCATGGGACACTGCTGTTGATGTTCTGGGACGTCCGGATATGAAGCCATTCGTTGACGGAAAGGAACTCATGGAGAAAACTATTAACTGCTTTGCGGATATTCATCCATACTTTGCCGAAGTTGCTACAACACTCAAAGTGATGAATTACATCGACCTTGATTCAAGAGTCGGCAAGGCACCGGGAGGATACAATTACCCACTCTATGAATCGGGAGTTCCGTTTATTTTTATGAATGCCAGCGGCTCACTCAGAGATGTAACCACTATGGTACATGAAGGAGGTCATGCCATTCATTCTATGCTTACACGCGATTTAGAATTTATTGGCTTTAAAGAAATACCTTCAGAGATAGCAGAGCTTGCATCCATGAGCATGGAATTGATTTCTATGGAACATTGGGAACATTTCTTTAGTGACCCGGAAGAATTACGTCGTGCAAGGCAGGAGCAACTGGAAGGAGTTCTCGAAACCTTGCCATGGATCGCATGTATTGATGCCTATCAGCATTGGTTGTACACAAATCCAACACATACTACTGAAGAGAGGACTAAAGCCTGGGTTAAGATTCACAATGATTTTAGCTCCGGAGTTATTGATTGGTCAGAGAATCAAGCAGATCTTGAGGCTAAATGGCAAAAACAATTGCATCTTTTTGAAGTGCCTTTTTATTACATCGAATATGGCATGGCTCAGCTTGGCGCGATCGCTGTATGGAGAAACTATAAAACAGATCCCCAGAAAGCTATTAGACAATATATGGATGCTCTCAGTTTAGGCTACTCCAAATCCATTCCTGAAGTTTACGAGACAGCAGGGATCCGCTTCGATTTTTCCGAAAAGTACATCCGTGAACTGATCGATTTCACTAAATCTGAATTGGCAAAACTGTAAGAAAGTCTGGCATTTTTTTTGGCTTTTTTATTTAATTCTGTGATTTGCCCTGTGTCTGATTCACGAAGCATAGTGTTTAACCGAAATTTCGTCATCTTCTCCCGGCTTCTATCACTCAATAGTTCAGTTTTTTATTAATGCTGCATTTTTAGGATGTTTTCCCCGTCCTGCTCTTTTTATTTTCTCCCTTGCCTGGGAGCTCAAATTGTAATGAAAAGCTGCATATTTCTGCGTTTTTGAAGCATTTAGGGCAAACCTCTTAGGATATAAGTCATATAAGGAATCGCACTAAATGTGTGCATACTTTGGCGACACAAAAAAAACAATCCCAGAACCAAATTTCTGATGAAGGGCGGAAGATACTTTATCGTCTGCTTCTTCTTGCAGTGAGTATTGTTTATGCCCTGGTTTTTATTCTTGATTATTTATTGCAATTACAGTTTACCTTCTTTTTACTTCTAAGTTTGTTTGGCTTTGTTATCCTCACATTGCTCTACATGTGGTTTAAAGTGTCCAAGGTTGAAATTGCAGTGCCGGAGGAATCTGAGGAAGTTGCGCCTCCAATACTTGTTCTCGAAGATCCGTCATTTTTTATAAACATGTCAACAGGTCTTACAATTGATTGTAACGAAGCTGCAGTTTTATTGTTTGAAGCGGATGACCATAGAGCTTTGATCGGAATTGACTTGAATTCTTTGATGGTTGAAGGATGGAGCAAAGAGCAAAGTTTACTCATTCGTCGTTCACTACAGAGAACAAAAAAGGCGGAGGCCCTCGGAAAATATATAAGCTTTAGAGGAAAAATATTTGACGGTCATATGCGAGCCGCACAAATTGATCAGGCTTCTGAAGATATTCTTGCCATAAGAATAACAGATATTACCGACATACTTCAAAGGGAATTGCAGGAGATCTCATCTTCGCCAAGTCCAACTCCTGTAGAAAAGGATCCCACAACAATTTTGTTCGATGAAGGGCCCGTTCCTATGGCCATGATCAGTATTGACTATAAATTCGACAGTGCTAACAAAGCATTTTGTGACATGCTGGGTTATAGTCTTCATGAATTGAAACAAATCAGAATTCTCGATATTTTTCTGCCGGAAGACAGAGACAAGGAGCGGAAGAATTTATCGCTGCTTTTTAGTGCAGAAGTTCCAAAAAGCAAAGTTGAGAAGCGATTTGTGAAACGCAATAGTGATGTGATCTGGGTGAATACTACTTCTTCATTGGTTCGCAATGAACAAGGAAGGCCACGGTTCATCATGACTATGGCAGAGGACATTACTCAAAGAAAAAGGCTGGAGCGTTCAGTTAGCGATAAGCGCGACAAACTTGCCTCGCTTGTAGAGAATGCTGAGTATGCCATACTTTCGGTTGATCGACACAATACCATCTTACTGATCAACTCACGTCTGTGTGATCTGTTATTTGCCCTGACCGGAATTGTTGTCGAACAGGGTTACAATGTATTGGATATTTTACCTGAAGTATTTCATGCTGATTTCAAAATGTTACATGAGAGGGCATTTAAAGGCGAGCATTTTTCGTGGGAAAAAAACCTTCGCATATCAGGAAAGCCTGTAGACGTAGAGTTGATTATTTCGCCTGTACAGAATACGATTGGCAGTATAAGCAGCGTGACTATTTTTGGGCATAATATCAGTGACAGAAAAAAGGTTCAGGATAGTCTCATTTCTGAAAAGGAAGAAGCTCTTGCTGCTACAAAAGCCAAATCTGACTTTTTAGCAACAATGAGCCATGAGATCAGAACACCTCTGAATGGCGTGATAGGGATGGGTCGTCTCTTGGGTGACACCGAGCTTACACCAAAGCAAAAAGACTATGTAGAATCAATGCTATTAAGCGGTGAAGCCTTATTGTCTGTTATCAATGATATTCTTGATTTCTCCAAGATAGAATCTGAAAAGATGGAGTTGGAGAATAAACCATTTGCCTTGAAGCGCTGTATTGAAGAGACATTTGATCTGCTCTCTGCAAAGGCCATTGAAAAGAAGCTGTCCCTTCAATATAGTATTGCGAAAGACATACCTACGTATATACAAGGCGACATCGTTCGTTTGCGTCAGATATTAATGAACCTTGTTGGTAATGCTATCAAGTTCACACCTTCAGGGAAGATCAGCATATCAGTCACTAAGGAAAGCCTGACTAATGATGCAATTGAACTACATTTCTCTGTAAAAGACACAGGAATAGGAATTCCTAAAGATCGTGTAAGTCGATTATTTAAGACTTATAGTCAGGCAGAGAAGGAAACTGCATCCAAGTATGGTGGTACCGGACTTGGTTTGGCTATTTGTAAAAATCTTGTGCATTTGATGGGTGGAAGAATTTGGGTTGAGAGTGAATCCGGAAAAGGATCCGACTTTCAGTTTACAATTAAAACCGTCAAAGCAAATGCAAAAGATATTCCGGAAAGATTGCGATACAGAACCAGTCGCCTGGTAAATTCTCACGTATTGCTGATTGCCGATGATAAGACCGAATCGGATATGTACTATTCTTATTTCAAGAGATGGAATATGATCCCACATATCGAGTATGGAGTACTTTCCGGCCTGGATAAACTTCGTACCGAAAGTGAATACAACCTGGTATTGATCGATGCTCAAATGACAAGCACAAATCCTATGGAACTTGCGAAGAGGATTAGAGAACTGAGGACTCAGGATGATCTTCCTATAGTTTTATTCAATGCTGATGAGCAAGGTGAAGTGTTTTACGATTACACGAGTGATGTCGTTTCAGCAGTTATCCCTAAGAATGTCGATAGATCAAAGGTGCTGGATATACTTATCGGAGTGTTTTCTGTTGAAGACCACCAACGCAGTCAGCACGAGGCAGGTCTTAAGAATATGCTGGTAAAGCTAGGTGAGGAGATCCCTGCCAAGATCATGATCGCTGAGGATAATTTAATAAATCAGAAGCTGGTTCAGAACATCTTTGAAGGATTGGGGTATAAGCCTGTTATAGTATCCAATGGATTGCAGGTATTGGAACAGATGAAGAAAACCCGGTTTGATATTATCTTCATGGATGTTCAGATGCCTGAGATGGATGGCTTGGAGGCTACAAGACAGATTATACGCAATTTTGACCCATCGCTTAAGCCATTGATTATTGCTATGACGGCATTTGCACTTGAAGGTGATAAGGCCAAATGTATAGACGCAGGAATGGACGATTATATTTCCAAACCTTTTATGGTTGAAGAGATCGTTGATAGAATAAGAAAGTGGTCAAAGGATAAAAACTCTAATCCCCCCGAAAAAATGCTCACAAAGGAAGAGGAAGCCGTTCAATTGAAAAAGAAAATACTTGTTGATGAAACTGTGTTAAACCGTTTGAAAGATATGGCAGCCAGCGCAGACATGGATTTCTTCGGTGAAGTTATTCGCATGTTTATACAACAAGGTAAGGAAATCATCTCTGACATTGAAGATCTATGTGCGAAAAAGGAATGGGACAAGATGAGCCAGCAAGCGCATAAGTTAAAAGGTTCATCGTTGAATATCGGAGCGAATATGCTTGCTGAAACCTGCCGTGTTATTGAATTGAAGGGTAAATCACCGAATGGAGAGACGTGTGAAGTCCTCGCAAAAAGATTGAGATCGGATTTTGATGTTACGATCGCTAAAATCCGTGAACTTACGGGTATAATTGACTAGAAAATGATTTGAAAATCAAATTCAAATCATCAGATAATATTTACTTCCATTTCCAAAAGTACACCAAACTTATCTTCGATACTTTTCTGCACTTTACGTGCATGTGAGATAAGTTCTTCTCCGCCGGCATTTCCATAATTTACCAGTACAAGGGCTTGTTTTCTGTGCATGCCAACATTTCCGACGATCTTCCCTTTCCAGCCGCATTGTTCTATGAGCCATCCTGCAGCCAGTTTCATTTTGTTTTCTCCTGTCTTGTAGGCTACCAGGTCAGGGTATGCTTTCTTTAGCACATTATAATCTTCCAGGGGTATTTCAGGGTTTTTAAAAAAGCTTCCTGCATTGCCGAATTCGGCAGGGTCAGGCAGCTTACTTCTGCGAATGTTGATCACCGCATTGCTCACATCATTGATGGTAGGCTTGCTGATTCCCATGGACTTCAGCTCCTCTTCAATTGCTCCATAGGTGGTATTAAGCTTATGGATTTTGTCAAGCCTGAAAGTTACTGACGTGATTACATATTTATTTTTTGCCTCTTGTTTAAATATGCTGTCACGATATCCAAAGCGACATTCTTCATGACTGAATACTTTTACGTTTCCGCCTTGTAAGTCAACAGCTTCCAATTCATGAAAAACATCTTTCAATTCAACGCCATAAGCACCGATATTCTGGATTGGCGATGCACCTACAAAACCGGGGATCAGGGATAAATTTTCAACACCTCCAAGGCCACATTTTATTACATGGCGTACGAATTTATGCCAAACTTCACCGGCGCCAACTTTTATAAAGGCATGTTCAGCACTCTCATCAATATTTTCAATTCCCTTGATATTATTTTGGAGGACGAGACCCGGGAAATCCTTGCTGAGCAAAATATTACTGCCTCCGCCAAGTATTAACTTTGGTAAGGTGAGATATTCCGGATCTGATAGTAGCCCTCTGAGCTCAGTAATATTGTTAAAAACAGCATAGAATGCAGCTTTTGCATCGATACCTAAGGTGTTGAGATGTTTTAGGGAGTAATTGCGGAGTATCTTCATATGACAACATCACGAAAATAGGAGATACAAGGCTGAAAATGAGTCATGGCTTGTATTCTTATTCACTAAATTACTCACAAAGTAAAAGTGTTGATTCACCAAGCCAAGACTTAAACGGACTGAATA
>Ga0116144_10004292_pt1 | contig 13578 bp, 15 predicted proteins | sample AD_UKC035_MetaG_FD_89746 | JGI IMG/M metagenome (GOLD analysis project Ga0116144, IMG submission 89746) | Active sludge microbial communities of municipal wastewater-treating anaerobic digesters from USA - AD_UKC035_MetaG | ecosystem: Engineered > Bioreactor > Anaerobic > Digestate | place: USA... | reverse complement strand
TTTGAGTTTCTATCATATAAAAATAGTTGTTACTCATTTCAGCGACCAAGACAGGTAAACAATTTGAAAGTTTATGAAATACTTCACATCATCTTTACGCTAAAAGACAAAAACTTTGCTTGCTCAGTTGCTTCAAGACTAAATCCAGAATACATCTATTCAAACCAATACAACACTGGACTTTTAAATCCACACAAAGACTTGAAAGTATTGAGATATGATTCAGGTGCTTTAAATATTCAAGATGCTTATTACTTTCATAACGGACAAATTGAAACGACCACAAAAACAGTAAAGGAAATTTTCGGAGACTTTAAAAAATATGGATTTCCATTCCTTGACCTTCAAGTTGAAGGACTAAAATCGAATGCGGTAGTTAAACGTGGATTTGACTACATAGACGATTTACAAGCCGACAAGCAAAAACTGAAAAACGAAATAACAGAAGAACTCAACAAAGGAGGGCATTTACTTTCGAGTATAAAACACCCAATTTACGTTGACCTTAAGGAGAAATTGCAATCGGTAAGCGGACAGAGCAAAGAAGACCGACAATTAATTCCTAAGACAGCTCATGAATTATTAGAAATGTATTGGACGAGATGAAAAGAACAACTGGCTATAACAGCACATTTGCAATAGGCGGGCATTCGTGCTCCGCAGACGGTTTTGTGGTTTTAGAAAGTTCTGTTCTCCGAATTAACATGTGTACTGAAAAGCCCGCCCATCGCAAATCTGCCAAACGTTATGCCTCATTGTAAAACGACAGACAACTAAATATGAAATTCGGTAAGACAATAAAAATATTCCTCATTGACGGAGAACCAAACGGACGAATGAGCTGCGAACTTTCCAACTGGTCTGGAAAGGCATATAAAATTCCACGTATTAAAATTAAGGACTGTTCAGACCGTGAAGATTTGACAAGCACTGGAGTCTACTTGCTTTTTGGTAAAGACGATTCTGGTAAAGATCAGGTTTACATTGGTGAAGCAGAATCAATTCTTAAGAGGCTTAATCAACAATTGACTCAAAAGGACTTTTGGAATGAAGCAATTGTTTTTATCAGCAAAGACGAGAACTTAAATAAGGCGCATATAAAATATTTAGAGAATCGACTTCATGACATTGCAAAATCGGCAAATCGCTACACGGTTGACAATTCAATAGTTCCGACTCAATCCTCAATCTCTGAATCGGACAGAGCTGAAATGGAAGAATTTATCGAATACATAAAAATGCTCGTAAATACACTCGGACATAAAGTATTTGACGAAAAGAGAGAATTTAAGCCTAAACAAAAACAAGAATCCTTTTTTATTAAAGCAGCTCGTGGTGCAGACGGACAAGGCGAGCCGACATCTGACGGTTTTGTAGTATTTAAAAATTCTAAAGCAGCAGCGACAATAGTGAATTCAATGACACCAAACTTTATCACATACAGACAAAAACTTATTAACGAAGGAGTACTTGTTGACAAAGGAGAATACTTTGAATTTTCGGACGACTATATTTTTAGCAGTCCATCGACTGCGGCAGTAATGGTAATGGGACGCAACGCAAACGGACTGACAGAATGGAAAAACAAAAACGGTAAAACCTTGAAAGAATTTGAAACGAGCGACAAAACAACGAAGGCATAACACGGGTTTTGCGTCAGGCGGGTTGACGTGCAAACTTGGAGCTTTGTGCTTCTATTTAAGTGTAGTGCAGGTTGACAATTTTGTGCTCCAAAACCCGCCCGAACGCAAAGCCCTAAAACGTTAGCGGTCAGCTTAAAAGACGACAACACAACAGACAATTAAATGAGGGCGACAATAAAAAATAATTACAAAACCATTTTGACGACAGTAGGAATTTTACTTGTTGCCATTGTTGTTGCGTTTTTATTTGAGGACTATTACCGACAACTTGTTAGGTTTTCATTCAAGTTTTTCAACGGAGACAACATTCATTTTTTTGGCAAGAACTTCCACTTATTTCCAAGTGACAGTTTTGTTGTGGCCTTTGGACTTTTTACTTCGCTGACATTTTTGTTATTAAAGTTTTCTTCTCGACCTAATAGACTAAAAAGAACCTGCGTGACAATTATTTTTTTCTTCGCCACGACAATTCTTGTAACTGCGTTTGACAGTATGCGACTAGTCGTTGAATGCACAGCTTGTAATGACGGAATAAGACGACTACATTTCAATCAACCTGCATACGACAAGTATTTTATAATTAGTTTGACTACTGCTATAGCTTACTTGTTGACGTCATTGTTATTTGAACGCAAACGACAGAGAAAAACGAATGAAACTATATAGACAGACAGAAAGCCGAACCGCTAACAGGCGTTTGGCAAAAAAGCGGGTTCAGTGCTTAACTGAAGCTTTGTGCTTCCTATCAAGTTCAGTGCTGGCAGACAGTTTTGTGCTTCGAAATCCGCTCCTTCGCCAAGCGCCAAACCGTTAGCGGTCAGCTTAAAAGACAACATTGTGAAAAATATAAACTACATATTGACAGTTTTAACCTTGACAACTTTGACGTCTTGCTTTGACTCTTCAAGAAAGTGTGAATCTGTTCAAGAATGGGAAGTTGGGGAATACAAAATTATTAAATCAAATTGCCCTGACTTGGTTTTAGCTTACTATTACTCTTATGACATTTATAAAGACAATCAGGAAATAGGTAATGTAAAGCAGATTGACAGTTGCACATTTGGATGGCAAGCAACAAATGAGAATTACCTAATATTAAACATTTGCGACAAGACAACAAATGAAATTATTCCGACTAAAAAAATATTGAAACTGGATAAAATCGACTCATTGACAATTTTCTCGAATGAACACAATGAAACCAGACGTTTATCAAAAAGACAAATTGAAACCTTTGTCAACGATTGGAATAATAGTAAAGTAAGAAATTATGAAGTCATTTCATTGGATTCGGTTTTTTCAAAATTTCCAGCATATCAATACAAATTGACAGTTTTTGAAAGTGGGACAGAAAGACATTTTTTTGGGTATAACTTTTTGGTACTTGACACAACAAAATGGCAATACATAATGAATAAAGACCAACAACTTAGTTACTTTCATTCATATTGGACACATTAGACAAACTAAGAGTGTAAGAATGGAAAGACTGAAAAACAGACAAAAACAAGAAAGCCGAACCGCTAACAGCACCTACCCAAAAGGCGGGGTTTCGTGTTCCAAAGACAGTTTTGTGGTTAATCAAACATTAGTTTTTCAAATCAAGTTTTGTGGTGAAAGTCCCGCCCTTCGGGTAGCTGCGAAACGTTACCAGACATTTTTAGGTTCACTAATTTACTTTTAATCTTATTTTTATGAAAAGGAACTTTGTATTATTTCTAGTGTCAATTTTTATATTTTGTCATTCCAAAGCCCAAACTTCAATTTATCATCCATTTCCAGATTCAAATGCAGTATGGAATGTGTCATTTTATTGTGGTCTAGGATTGGGTTTTGAAAAATATTCTTACACATTCGACGGAGACACATCTATAAACGGAATCACTTATCACAAGGTTGTTATTCCATCAATTGTAAGACAGGGAGGATGTCCGAATCATTCAGTAGGATATTTTGCATGCATTAGACATGATACTGCCTCAAGAATTGTCTATTATATACCTCGTGGCGACTCAGTTGAAAAAATTTTATTAAATTTTGACTTGCAAGTTGGAGACCCTTTTGTACCAGCATTCCTAAATGGTTGTTTTTACGGTAGAGATACTGTTGCTTCGATCGATTCAATTTTGATTGGAAATACTTTTAGGAAAAGATGGGTTCTTGTTTATGGGTTAGCCATAATAGAAGGAATTGGTTATCCAACAGGTTTATTTGAAGCCTGTCTTTCTGGTGTTCCTGACGTAGGGTCATCAATGCTTTTATGTTTTAAAGAAAATGGTCAAGTTTTATATTCCGTTGCAACAGACAGCTGCAATATCATTTTAGCAACATCCGCAATTGCGAAAGAATTAAGTTTGACTTCTATCTTTCCTAACCCATTTCATTCGAATGCAATTCTACGAGTGGATTCAGAATATTTGGGGTCAAGGATGACAGTGTATAATGTTATTGGAGATAAAATTGGTGAATATATTCTTGATAGTTCTGAATATGTTATTAAACGAGAAAATTTAATAAATGGTGTTTATTTTTATAAAATTGAAAATTCCAAGAATCAATCTGTTGCGGGTAAGTTTATAGTTAATTAGGAGCACTTCAAAAGTTGTAACTTTGAACGAGAAAGAAAAAACGTCTGGTAACATTGGGTTAATGAAATGGCTGGGTCTGTGCTTGGCGTCTCGAGAGTTTAATTTTTATATTTCGGTTGAGCTGCCATGGAAAATTATTATCTTCGATTTCCGCCACTTCATTAACCCGAAACGTTATAAGCCATTTTAATGACAACCATCACGACCAATAGACATATCGAGATTAACGAAGGCTATCAAGGAATAAACTTGACAGAATTTGCTATTGGGGCTGACGAACTAATTAGGAACGACCAAATTGTTGACACTTTCATTCGTTCAAAACAATTTTCATTTGACAGTTTGCGTGACTGTGTAAAAGCTGCACCAGACAAGGGTTATTTGAGACAAGCTTTTGACGTTGACAAAATAGAAATAACCGACTTTAAGAAAACGGACAAACAAGGAGTGTCAAAATTTCTTTTTGACTTTTTAAATGAGCCAGACTGGGGTGACGATAGAATCGAATTTGCTAAACTGCTCGACAGATACTTTGAAATCCACAATGAATTTGGCGACAACGAGTTTTATATTTTATCAAAGGACTGGTTTGACAAAAAAAACGAAAGAGTAATAGAACCCGAAAGTTGGGTTTACACCTATTACTTTTTGATTATTTCGGTAGACAGGAAATCAAACTTATTGACCTTGACAGAATGGACATATGATTAACCAATTGGCAGAAAAAACGGCTTATAACAGCACATTTGCAATAGGCGGGGTTTCGTGCTCCACAGACAGTTTAGTGGTACCCGAAAGTTCAGTTCTCCGCATCAACATATGTGGTGAAAAACCCGCCCATCGCAAATCTGCCAAACGTTAGCTGCAAGCGTGAAAAAGACACCGACACGGCAGACAGACTCGAACAGACAGACAAAAACGCTTTACAAAATTTGACAAGTGAACAGGACTTTTAAAACATACAATTGGACAATAGGAAAGCTGACACTCAAAGCCGACCCTTCTGTATTTTTTATTTTCCCCACCGCACATTTTTTTAATTCAATTTTTAGCCAGCCCGCATTGGCACATTTGGTTTTGCCCCGACACACAAGCCGACAAAAATGCAAAACCAAAAGAGCCAATTTTTCCAACGCTTTTTTTAACTTTACACCGTGAAATATTTATCCTTCATATTAGCCGTTTATGTTCTGCTATTGTCAGTAGCACCGAACCTTGTGGAGGACGAGTGTTTTAATGAGCAAACAACGGAGCAAGGACAAAGACAGCAGGACGACCAAGATTGCAGCGACTGTTGTTCCCCATTTATGAGTTGTAATACCTGTAACGGTTTTACCGTTTCCGTGACATCTTTTTCAGTTCAATCATTCCTTTTTTATTCGGACTTAAAAGTTTCTCTTTATGACGAGAACTTCGCTTCTGAATTTTTCTCATCCATCTGGCAACCGCCCAAGATTGTATAATGTTTAGTGCCTTCGGCACAAATTATTAAAGGCGGTGCTTCGCACCGCTATTCATCATTTTATAAACATTATCAATCATTCAAAAAATGAAAATCAAAATCATTTTGCTACTATCCGTAGCATTCAACATAAATAATGTGTTCGGACAGAACACATTCAAAGCCACCATAAAAGACAGCGACACCAAAGAAACACTAATCGGAGCAACAGCTTTATTGAAAGGCACAACCAAAGGAGGGACAGCCGACCTAAACGGGTTAGTAACAATTTCCGACATTCCTGATGGACAGCAAATCATAGAATTCCGTTATATCGGCTATGAAACCCTAATTGACACTTTTACTTTCCCATTAGCAAGCACAGACCCTATTGAAATCCTTCTCAAATCGGAAGCAGGAGAATTAGGTGAAGTTACAGTTACTTCTACACGCAGCTCAAGGACAATTCAGGAAATCCCAACACGAATGGAGTTGATAGCAGGAGAAGAGTTGGAAGAAAAAAGCAATATGAAATCGGGCGATATTCGTATGCTTTTGAGCGAAAGCACAGGTATTCAAACGCAACAAACTTCAGCTACATCTGCTAACGCTTCCATACGTATTCAGGGACTTGACGGGCGATACACACAAATTCTAAAAGACGGATTTCCGCTTTTTTCGGGTGCAGCAAGCGGGCTTGGTCTTTTACAAACTCCGCCACTTGATTTGAAGCGAGTAGAAGTTATCAAGGGTTCGGCATCTACACTTTACGGAGGTGGTGCAATAGCGGGACTTGTAAACCTGATTTCAAAAACACCGACAGACGAAAGAGATTTGAGGTTTCATTTGAACGGAAGTTCGGGCAAAGGTTTTGACCTTAACGGTTTTTATGGACAGCGGTTTAATAAAATCGGCACAACAATTTTCGCTTCACACAACCGCAACTGGGCTTACGACCCTGCGGGCATTGACCTTTCTGCCATTCCAAAATTTGACAGGTATGTTTTCAATCCCAAACTGTTCGTTTATTTCAACGATAAAACTAAACTGAATTTCGGGGTAAATACGGCTATTGAAAACCGTATTGGTGGCGATATTCATTTCATTGAGGGAAAAGGCGACAGCATTCATAGCTTCTTTGAAGAAAACAAAACGCAACGCTATTCAACCCAACTGACTTTTGACCATAGAATTAATGAGAGCAGTTTTTTCAATTTCAAAAACAGTTACAGTTTCTTCAATAGGAAAATTTCTATTCCTGACTATGTTTTTGATGGAACACAGCAAGCCACTTTTACGGAAGCAAGTTACACGAACAGCAAAGAAAAATCTGAATGGGTTGCAGGGGTTAATCTATGGACAGACAATTTTCAGGAAAAGCAATTAGACACGTTTCAATTACGGGATTATAATCAAATTACATTCGGTGCATTCGTTCAAAATTCCTGGAAAGCCACTAAATGGTTCAATCTGGAAACAGGTTTCCGAACAGATTATGTGGTTGATTATGGAATTGCATTTCTACCGAGAATTTCTGCCTTGTTCAAAATTACCAACAAATTTTCTTCACGCATAGGAGGTGGCTTCGGTTACAAAGCTCCAACCATTTTCACCGAAGAAAGTGAGCGAATACAATACAGAAATGTATTACCCATTGACAAAAACTTAAACAAACTGGAACAAAGCTACGGAGGAAATATAGATTTGAATTATCGCACAATTTTGGGTGAGGAGGTTACCTTCAGCATCAATCAACTTTTCTTCTATACCTATTTGGAAAATCCCCTGTTACTTGAAACACAACCAAACAGTTTGTATCAGTTCATCAATTCATCGGGACACATTGACACAAGGGGAACAGAAACCAATATTAAAATCGGTTATGATGATTTCAAACTGTTTCTTGGCTATACTTTTACTGACACCCGACTGCATCAAAACGGAGTATCAATAGAAAATCCATTGACACCAAAGCACAGGATAAATTCAGTGCTGATGTATGAGATTGAGGAAAAATGGAAAGTTGGTTTGGAAGCATATTATTTCAGTCAGCAGAAATTGAGTGACGGAACAACTGGAAAGCAATATGTGATTTGTGGCTTTATGGCTGAAAAACTTTGGGAGAAATTTTCAGTCTATCTCAATTTTGAAAACTTCCTTGACGCTCGGCAAACACGCTTTGATACCATTTACACAGGAACAGTAACCAATCCAGTATTCAGAGACATTTACGCACCACTTGACGGATTTTTAATCAACGGAGGAATAAAATTTAAACTTTAGGATTATGCAAAAGACAATATTCAAAATACAAAAAATGGATTGCCCAAGTGAGGAGCAAATGGTGAGAATGAAACTTCAAGGCTTTGAACAGATAGAAAAACTTGAATTTGATATTCCAAAGAGAGAGTTAAAGGTTTATCATAATGGACAAAAAGACCAATTATTTTCTGCGTTAGAAAGTTTGAACCTTGACACTACATTAATTTCAACAGAAAAAACCGAAGAATTTTTAGAAATTGAACCACACGGAAAAGAAAGAAAATTGCTTTGGACTGTTTTAATCATCAATGTATCCTTTTTTGCCATTGAAATATTTACGGGCTTGATTGCAAACTCAATGGGTTTGGTAGCTGACAGTTTGGATATGCTGGCAGACGGTATCGTTTACGGACTTGCCCTGCTTGTCGTTGGTGGAACAGTTGCAAAAAAAAAGAACATTGCAAAGTTTGCCGGGTATTTTCAAATCCTTCTTGCTCTTATCGGATTTACGGAAGTAGTCAGACGGTTTATTGGAATTGAAAAAATGCCCGACTTTCAGACTATGATTATCGTTTCAATTTTCGCTTTGATTGCGAATGTAATTTGTTTGTATTTGCTACAAAAAGGTAAGAGCAAAGAAGCACATATGCAAGCAAGTATGATTTTTACCTCAAATGATGTAATCATTAACACAGGGGTAATAACAGCAGGACTTTTAGTAAATTGGCTCAATTCAAGCTATCCTGACTTAATTATAGGAGCAATCGTATTTATCATTGTAGCAAGGGGAGCATACAGAATACTACAACTTGCTAAATAGCCAACTCACATAAGCACACACATTTTGCAGCCGCTCAAATCCAGACACACAAACCAAAGCTGCAAAAAGAGTGTGCTTATTTCCAACCCAAGAAAAATTGAATTAAAAAAATTTCCTTCCCCTCTGAAAATAAAAAATACCCGACACGCAAATCCCGACAGAAATTAAATGACCAACTTAAAAACATTGACAGTAAAGCGTTTCAGGACACAGACGACAGAACGCCAGCAGCTAACAGCGGTTTGGCGTAATGGCGGGTGACGTGCTTCGTATGACTGTTTTTCGTAAATTTGAAGTGTGTGCTTCGTATCAACATTAGTGGTGAAAACCGCCACTACGCCAAGCCGCAAAACGTTAGCACCAATGCAAATGACGACACTCAGAAACATATTGACAATTCTAACAATAGCGACTACAACTATTTTCGCTATGACTTCTTGTGAAGAAAAAGAAGTTGATTGGACACAATTAACCTCATTCAGAATTTACGACTATAAAACTTTTCCGCAAGACAAAGACATACGGACTTTTTCAGAAAGTGACATTCAACAAATGAATTTTATAGAAACTAATCTTGACGAAGCAATAAATCTTTTCAGTAAAGCAAAACCACTTGGCAGGACAACCTATTTATGGAAAGGACATCATTTCACGACAGCAACTTTTTCAGACGGTCAGACAAGGCGAATAAAAGTAAGCTCTTACGGTGGGTTCTTTATGGACTTGACGACAAACAAGTATTACGAATTTCAAGACGACACAAGAACTGAATGGGATAACTTTTGGCGGAATTATTACAGTTCATTGCATAAATACACGGACAACACTTGCCAAAAGTGCGACATTGAAAAATTAAAAACTGTAAGTGAGCATATAGACGGTTTGACATTTAGAATCGTAAGCGATTTCGTTTGCACATTTGACACATCTTGCAAGAACAATGTTGAGTATTCTGAATGGAGTAACGAGTTACTTTTTAAAGTGCTTGACAAATCCCCTACTTTATTATTTGAAGTAATTTCAGCAGGACAAGTGAATACTGATTTAATTTTAGACGAAATAAAAAGTCCTTTGCTTGACATCAACTTGCAAAACCTTTACGACAAAGTAAAAGTTGCTGCTGGTGTTGTGGCTATCAGGACAGAATTTTTAAACGCAATAATAACTGCTGCTGAAAACGGTGGACAAGAGATTAAGAAATAAATGCACTGGTGCTAACAGGCGTTTGGCTCAATGGCGGGTGACGTGGTTAATTGAACATTCTACCTCGCATCAACATTTGTGGTGTATTGACAGTTTTGTGCTCCGAAATCCGCCACTGCGCCAAGCGCCAAAACGTTATGCCCAATTTTAGGACGACCAACAACAATGACTGAAAGACCTAACATACTTGTAGTTTGTGGACGAAATAAAAAGCGTAGCAGGACGGCGGAACACATTTTTAAAAATGACAATCGTTTCAATATTCGTTCAGCTGGACTTAGCCCTAAAAGTGATAGGAAAATTTCTGAAAACGATTTGAATTGGGCAGACTTAGTTTTTGTAATGGAGAATGGACAACGTGCAAAAATTTGGGGCTTATACAGACATTTGAAATTACCTGAAATTGAAATATTGAATATTCCCGATGAATATGAGTTTATGAACGAAGAACTTGTTGAAATACTTACCGAAAGAATTAATAGCACACTGAAAATTACCTATCAACTTTGACAAAAGAACTTTACATATTTAGTGGACTTGGAGCAGACGAAAGAGTTTTTCAACGACTTGACTTTTCTGGCTTCTCGACAACTTTTATAGAATGGATTGTTCCGCAAGACAAAGAAACAATTGAAAATTACGCAACACGACTTCTTGACCAAATCAAGACAACTAAACCTACTCTAATCGGACTTTCATTCGGTGGACTTATGGCAGTTGAAATATCTAAGCAAATTGACACCGAAAAAGTAATTTTAATTGCTTCTGCCAAGACAAAAAAAGAAATCCCATTTTACTATCGTTTCGCAGGACAACTTAGACTTCACAATCTTTTACCAATAAGACTTTTAAAAAACTCAAACTTTATTTCAAACTGGTTTTTCGGAACAAGCTCAACGTGCGACACACAACTTTTAAAGCAAATTCTTATTGACACTGACCCAACTTTTTTGAAATGGGCTATAGACAAAGTTGCACGGTGGACAAATCAAACCCAGACGAAAAATATATTTCATATTCACGGAACAAACGACAAAATCTTACCTTTAAGTTTTGTAAAATGTGACTCGACAATTCAAAATGGTGGACACTTAATGACACTAAATAAAGCAGACGAACTAAACCAAATATTGCGACAACAAATATGACGGCAGAAAGAAAAACTGGGCATAACACACGCTTGGAGCAATGGGGGCTAATATCGTTAATTGAAAGTTTGTACTTCTATTTTAAATTCGTGCGGGCAGACAATTTAGTTTTCCAAAATCCCCCACTGCGCCAAGCGTGGAAACGTTATGCGTCAGATTAAAAGACGACCTTGAAACAAATAGACAGTGAGAGTTTTGACAAAAACCATATTAGTATTATTAGTCGGACAGACATTAACTTCCTGCAGACAAAATGAAGTTGACGGAATTATCATTGACCATACTTTATATGAAAATCAAAGTTTATCAGACAATCGAGAACTTAGACAGCTAATTCATCAGACTTTAAATAAGGATGAAAAAGCATTAGCAAAACTTAATAAATTTGGATGCGGTGACGGTGCAGGTTGTTACGACTTAGGATTTATAGTAACTCAAATAATTTATCGAATTGGCGAAAAAGATTTTTCTTCTATGGTAGAGAAACTTAGCAAAGAGGAAACTAATTCAATTGAAGGACTTATTATGGCTGGTTTGGAGTATGGCGACAATGACAAAGACGGAAAAATGGACAATAAGAGAATTGAAAATGAATTTCCCGAACTTCAGAAACTTTTGAAATCGAAATTAGAGTAACAAAACCATGGGAGGACAAGAAAGCCGAACGCATAACAGCAGATTTGCAATAGGCGGGGTTTCGTGCTCCGCAGACTATTTAGTGGTAGCCGAAAGTTCAGTGTTCCGAATAATCATTTGTGCTGAAAATCCCGCCCATCGCAAATCTGCCAACCGTTACCAGCAATGTTAGACGACCATACAATCACGACAGTTTGTAAAGTCCTCGGTGGTCTGTCCACTACTCAACTTCGGGCGGACTTTGACGTAATTCAAAAGTGTTGTGCTTCGTTCAACTTTTTGCCAGTGGACAGTCAACCGTTGACTTTTATAGAAAAAATTATTGCGGACAGACAATAATCTAACACGACTGACAACGTTTAAATAAATGACAGCCACACAAATAATTTCCGCATTGACAATTCATCTCATCCTTCCGTTGACAGGACTTTTATGGTTTTTGCGACTAAAAAAACAGATGAAAAATGAGAAGATAGCAAACGCACCGACAGCAGAACTATTCATAATTTTTTTAACTTATGGCGGACTTCTACTTGTTGCCTTGACGACATTATTTTTGTTGTGGTCAGGTATGGCTTCACTCGGGATATTTTATTTAATTCTTGGAGCACCAATTGTTATGGGCGTAATTGCTTTCCGACACAGACAGACAAAAACAATTTCAAAGTATCATAAATGGACGTATCTTTCAGGACTCTTATATTTTGTAATTGCACCTGCAACATTTCTGATATTATTTTTAGTGAGTAAAAATTAACGACAAGACAATGCACAACATGGGAAGAAACACTGCTGGTAACAAGGGGTTTGCAATAGCGGGGGTTCCGTGCTTCGCAGACACATTTATGCAAGGTGGAAGTTCAGTTCTCCGAATGAAGTTTAGTGCTAATAATCCCCCGCAATCGCAAACCCCCTAAACGTTAGCGGCAATAAAACCACGACAACCACACGACATCAAAATGGACTGGAGATTTAATACAATATGGTTTGACCAAATACCAGAAAGCAATATTTTTCATTGCAACTACAAAGACAAGTTGTTTTCAAAAAATAAATTTGAAGATGTTGAATACGCAATGACATACTATTTCAAGTATAAAGGACTTGCCTTCGACCTTTTGCCACCATCTGACAGACTACTTTACCTTGACATGTCTTTGGCTAATATCAAAGACTTGAGTGGCGTAGAGAAATTCAAAAATCTAAAAAGACTTGAGTTGCATCATTGCGTTAAATTAGAAAACGACAACGGCTTAGGACAATTAAGCGACAATCTTGAATTTCTGCATATTAACCTATCAAAGAAATTCAATTTTACTGACGAATTACTTGGATTAAAAAAACTAAGAGTTCTGTGCTTAAACGCTTGCGGATCACTTGACAACCTTGACTTCTTAAATAATTTTCCAAATTTGATTGACTTTCGCTTTGTTGACACAAATGTTTTGGACGGCAATCTCAAACCAATACTTGACCACCCGACAATAAGAACTGTTGGTTTTCTAAACAAGCGACATTACAATTATCGGGACGACAAAATGAAAATGGAACTCGAAAACAAATTCAGTAACGACTATAAAACTATTGTTCACAAAGGACAATATTTGACATACAGGTATGACTACGAATAACTTTACTGCCGCTAACAGCACATTTGCAATAGGCGGGGTTTCGTGCGCCGCAGATAGTTTTGTGGTAGCCGAAAGTTCAGTGCTCCGCATAAACATTTGTGGTAAAATGCCCGCCCATCGCAAATCTGCAAACCGTTACCTGCAAGTGTAACAGACCGACACCTCAAAACCATCCGACATCAAATTTTGACTAAAAAAGAGTAGTT
>Ga0116144_10004290_pt1 | contig 13582 bp, 16 predicted proteins | sample AD_UKC035_MetaG_FD_89746 | JGI IMG/M metagenome (GOLD analysis project Ga0116144, IMG submission 89746) | Active sludge microbial communities of municipal wastewater-treating anaerobic digesters from USA - AD_UKC035_MetaG | ecosystem: Engineered > Bioreactor > Anaerobic > Digestate | place: USA... | reverse complement strand
TATTGCATCAACCAAACCGGCTGCAGCACAACAGTTCATGCTGTTTGCATCGCTTGCCCTGTTTCTGATCGGATGCATGTTGTATATCCTGATCATGTGTCTTATTTTTTATCGCCTGTCGTTTTTTGAATTAACACCGATGGAGTTTGGTGCACCGTACTGGATTAACATGGGAGCAACAGCCATTACTACCGTTGCCGGAGCGCTGTTAATTGAGCATGCCTCCAAGCTTACCATCCTAACCGAAATACTTCCATTCCTGAAAGGCTTCACCCTTTTCTTTTGGTCGTGGGGTGCGTGGTGGATTCCGCTGCTAATCATTCTCGGAACCTGGCGGCACCTGCGCGTTCCCTTGCCGACAACGCCCGAAGGCTATCACCCTTCGTACTGGGGCATGGTCTTTCCGTTGGGAATGTTTTCCGTGTGTACGTTCAGGTTAGTGGAAGCGATTCATGTTGATTTTCTCATGAGCCTGTCATCCATCTTTGTTTACGTGGCGCTGGTTGCGTGGGCTGCGGTGATTGTTGGAATGGTGAGGAGTATGGTGAAAAATTTATCGGCAAAATACTGATCCAAACGAGATAATCATTGAATACCAGGTGTGAATTGGTTTCGCTCCTCTGGAGCTATTGATTTTGATGTTATGCTAAATTCTATACGCATACCGCGCCCCTGGCGCTGGGATTTTGATTTACCAACTCCACTCTATTGTATCCTGTAAATGTTTATTATAACAGATTACCCCGCTGCAGCGCAGCGAAACGCGTATAGCATTGGAAAAAAATAAATAAACCTTAGCTCCGTAGGAGCGAAATCATTATGGCAGCCTCTCTATAAATAATTCCGTCAACAATAATTTAACACTGATGTGAATTTGGTTTCGCTCCTCCGGAGCTATTGATATTGCGGTTATGCTGTTTCTATATGCATATCGCGCCTCTGGCGCTGGAATCGCAGCGTAACTACTCTCATCGTTGTCCCGATGTACCCGACAAACATTGAATTCATGAATTAGATCGCTGCAGCGCAGCGAAATGTGAATAGCTCCAGAAAAACAAATGAATCTTTAGCTCCGTAGGAGCGACACTCGTATGTCAGCCTCTCTATGATAATTCCGTCAACATAATTCAATACCAGGTGTGAATTGGTTTCGCTCCTCCGGAGCTATTGATTTTGATGTTTTGCTAAATTCTATACGCATATCGCGCCTCGGACACTGGAATCGTAGTATATCGACTCCTCATCCAATTCTGAATTTATCTGATAAATGTTAAATTCACGGACTATCTCGCTACAGTGCAGCGAAACATGTATAGCACTTGAAAAGATATATAAACCCATAGCTCCGGAGGAGCGATACCACTATGGCCAACACCTACACTCAATTGTATTTTCATGTTGTCTTTGCTGTAAAGGGCCGTGCTAATCTCGTCTCATCAACCTGGCGCGAGCAACTTTACAAATACATCACAGGAATAATTACCAATAAAAATCAAAAACTAATTATTATCAATGGTATGCCCGATCATGTTCACCTGCTCATCGGTATGAAACCCGATGCTAAGCTGTCAGATCTGGTGCGTGATATCAAGGCTAATTCATCCAAATTCATTAATGAACAGAAATTTGTAAGAAGCAAATTTGAATGGCAAACTGGGTTTGGAGCGTTTACGCTGGGTCATTCGCAACTAGACACTATCGTGGCGTATATTAAAAATCAGGAAGAACATCACAAGAAAAAATCATTCCGGGAAGAATACCTTGATTTTTTAGAACGATATGAAATTGATTTCAAACCGGAATATATTTTTGGGGAAAACTAATGCAGCCCCTCCGGAGTTTTTGGTATTGATGTTATGCTAAATTCTATATGCATACCGCGCCTCTGGCGCTGGAATTGTGATTTAACCCACTCCACTCTATTGTATCCTGTAAATGTTTATTATAACAGATGACCCCGCTGCAGCGCAGCGAAACGTGAATAGCATTGGAATTGGAAAAAATAAATATACCCTAGCTCCGTAGGAGCGAAATCATTATGGCAGCCTCTCTATGATAATTCCGTTAACATAATTCAATACCAGATGTGAGTTTCGCTCCTCCGGAGCTATTGATTTTGATGTTATGCTAAATTCTATGCGCATATCGTGCCTCTGTATTTGTAACATAATTGCACCATCGATTGCCAGCCTGGGCACCATGTCTGCCTTTGGATAGGGCATAAGGTTTTGAAAAGTTAAATCCTCAAAAGCAACCAGATTAAGCTCCTAAGTTGAAAATAGAACATAAACCGCGAATATTTTACGATAAAATTGTCGTAAATAGATAAATGATATATATTTACCTAAACAATTCGGCCTCAGTTCGGAAAACGGCCACAACCGGATCAGAAAGTACATAAGGGTTTGTAGAACTTAAACTCGCCAGGGGTATGACTATACAAAAAGAAGTTTTTCTGTTTTTCATCGTCATGTTTCTCATTATCGTTTTGGTATTCTTCCTTGTTTTCCAGGCTTCAGGCAAAAGCGGAGGCGCCCAAAACGTAAACCGGAAACGAGCCATTTTCTTTTTCATCGCTTTCGGAACCGTGTTGTTGGTTTTGGGCATCACCCTGCCAAAAACACCTTATCGTCTTTTTGCAGCAGAAGAACCTACTCAAAAAGTTTTTGTGGTAGCCCGGCAGTTTTCATTTGCCATCTCCAAATTTCCAATTGCCAACGATGATGATTTCAGCATGTCGGCTGGAGTTGAAATTACCGTGCAGAAGGATGAGCTAATTGAATTTAATGTTTCAAGTTTTGATGTAAGCCACGGATTCAGTTTGTACAAAGACGGTGTGTTGAAGGCTCAGGTTCAGGCCATGCCCGGCTATGTAAACCGGTTGCGTTGGAAGTTTTCTGAAAGCGGTACATACGATATTTTATGTCTTGAATATTGTGGCATGGCACACGCGGCCATGATAGCAAAAATTAATGTTGAATAAACCAGTCCTGACTCATGAATACGTTTGATAAGAAGTCCACCCTCCTTTGGCTTTTAACAGTGCTTGTCGTATTTCTGGTGGCCATTGCTTTTGGATTAACCATGCGCATGGAGCAGGCCGAAATAACGGAGATAGGGCCACTCAATTTTTATATTCTTATGACCTCGCACGGGTTGCTCATGGCAGGAGTTTGGTTCGTGGCCGGTATGGCGGGCATTCAATTCATATTGAGCCGCTATGTAGAGGTACCCCGGTGGGGCAGCGTGTTTGCCTATGTGTGTACCGTGTTAGGGGTGGTAGTTCTACTCATTTCAACATTACTTGCCAAGTTTCATGCAGGTTGGTATTTCTTATATCCACTGCCTTTTTATGCCAAGGGCACCGAGCATGGCCTGCTGCTTTTTATGATTGCATTAACCATTTTAGGTGTTGGCTGGCTGATGTGGTCGTTGGTTATGTTGGCATCTATTCTTTAAAAGTATTCGATTGCACAGGCCCTCGCATGGCATCACATTGCCGGCAAAGATGGCCCGGCTGTCTCTCCTTTTATTCTGATATCGTTTGTTTCTTTAATTGGTGTAACGGCCTGCATCCTGGCAGCGGTTGTATTGCTGGTACTGTATTACCTCGAATTCTTACAGAACGGTGGCATGACCAGCGATCCGTTGTTAATGAAAAACCTCACCTTCTTTTTTGGTCACACGCTCGTTAACGAAATGCTCTACCTGGGTCTGGCGGTTCTGTATGAGCTGTTCCCACGCATGGCGGGCAAACCCGATTACAAAACAAGCTGGTATGTAGGCATTTCCTGGAATGCCACGTTGTTGATTGTTCTGTTTGCGTACTTCCATCACCTGTATATGGACTTTGCACAGCCGGTTGCCTTTCAATACATCGGCCAGATCATGTCGTGGTTCGCACCCTTGCCGGCTGCGGTGGTTACCATTTTCTCGGTACTCACTACTGTTTATCGCTCCAACATGAAGTGGAGCCTGGCTTCGCTGCTGTATTTTTTTGGTGTGATGTTCTGGGCCATTGGTGGGGTAGGTGCTATTCTGGATGCCGTTATTGCCAATAACTTTGTGTTGCACAACACACAATGGGTACCCGCGCATTTTCATACGTACAATTTGTTGGGCAATGTCTTTTTCAGTCTGGCCTTTACCAGTTGGTTTGCCGATGAAATCGGGGAGAAAAAAATTGCACCGGGCCTCGTCAAAGTTATTTTCAGTTTGCTGGTGGTGGGTGGAGTTGGATTTGTCCTTGCCTTTTATTTGGGAGGAGCGCTTTCTGTTCCGCGCAGGGTAGATATGTATAATGAAATTGTGAGCGAAGGGATTACCCTGGCCAAACTGGCCGTGGTATGTGCTTCGTTATACCTCGTGGGCATGATTATTTATACCATTGATTTTACAAGGCGATGTGCTGGGCAATTATTCTCCTGAGTTTTTTCTCTACGCAGCAACCCGATGAGATGGGTTATTTGCTGAAGAACATTCCGGATGTTCCGGTGCGAACAGCGGAATCTTCGCTTCAGCCCCTTTCATCGTGGTATTCGCAAAAGCCCATGATTCTTACCCTGGCGTATAGCCGGTGCCCGGGAGTTTGCAGCCCCTATGTGTTACAAATTCGCGATCAGCTTGCCATGCAAAGTATTGCAGAAGATAAGTTTCAAATGGTGGTACTTAGTTTTGATTCTACCGATAACGCACAAACACTAAGTAAGCTTGCAGGATACAGCAAGGTAAACCCACCGCCATCCAACTGGACATTCGCGGTGCTTCCAACGGAAAGTCGGGAAGAACTGGCCGCATCGCTTGGGTTGAAATGGAAAAAGTTGGGCGAGCTTTATGATCACAATTCCTTATTGCTTCTTGTAAGCACGGAGGGAAAAATTTTGCAACGGGTTGAGGGCCTCCCTTCCAATGATCAGTGGAACCGTCTCTTCAGAGAAATAACACACGAGTTTGTTCCGGTTTATTCTACGCTGGGCGAAAACATCTGGACGAGTTGTTTCCGTTACGATCCGGCCAGCGGCACCTGGCGTATGAACTGGGGCTTGTTGTTAATCCTCATTCCTTCAGTAGCTACAGTATGTATCCTGCTCATCCTGCAAACCATTATCCGAGTTGGCGCTACAAAAAAGATTGCGAACACTAAACCCATCATCAGCCATGATCCTGTTTAACAACCTCTTCTTTTACGAATTGAATGCGCTTCTTCTTCAGAGCGTAAGTAATTCATTTCAAATGACGGTAATCTTTGCCCTTTCCCTGGTGGTTATTATTCTTACGATTGTGGTCTTGCTGTACCTGTATCACATTTTACAGATTGTTTTAAAAGTGTCGGGGCTTCCCGTGCCGGAAGCATCACTTGGGGTTACCTGGATCAATTACCTCTACATCCTCACCCTTGCAATGGGCGTCATTTCATGGTATATCTATTCAACTTTTTCCTGAAGAATGGCAACAAAAATTGCTTTTCATAAACATTTAAGATAAATTTGTCTTAAATTAAAAAGGAAGTAAACAACCCATGTTTTCAAAAGCCTGTGAATACGGCATTAAAGCCATCATTTATATAGCGACTCAATCGTTGGAGGGGCAGCGCGTAAAAATTGGCGATGTGGTGGAGAACTCGGGCTCGCCAGCGGCATTTACTGCAAAGGTGTTGGGTGCACTTACCAAACATGGCATCGTGCATTCGCTTACCGGGCCTAATGGTGGTTTTTATATCGATCCCGCTCAGATGAAGCGGATCAAAGCAAGCGATATTGTTTTCGCTATTGATGGCGACTCCTTATATACAGGTTGTGCGTTGGGGTTAACCAACTGTAACAGTGCAGAACCTTGTCCGATGCACGATCGCTTTGTAAAAATAAGAGCGGAGTTAAAGAAAATGCTTGAAACGACTACGGTGTACGACTTAGCCCTGGGGGTTAAATCGGGTAAGACTATCCTGGTACGATAAAAAAATTTTAGATTGATTTAAGACAAATTTATCCATAAAAAAATGCGGCCGATTCCAGGCTCAACATAAAAACGAACTAGAAACCATAAAATAATCTATTATGAAAATTGAAACAGACCATATCGTTGGCGAAGTGGTAGCACAAGATTACCGTACCGCAGCCGTATTTCACGCACACGGCATCGACTTTTGTTGCAAGGGAGGACGCAGCATTGCCGATGCCTGCGAACGCAAAGATGTTGAACCCCATGCCCTGGTGGAGGCGTTGCAAAAAGTAGTAGAACAAAATGAAAGCAAGGCCACCGATTATAACTCATGGCCGCTGGATTTACTGGCCGATTACATTGAAAAGAAACATCACCGCTATGTGGAGAACCGGATTCTGGAGATTAAACCCTTTCTGCACAAAGTGGCAACCGTGCATGGTGGCCGGCATCCCGAACTACTTGAAGTGGCCGAATTGTTCGATCAAACATCTGATGAGCTAACCGTACACATGAAGAAAGAAGAGTTCGTGCTGTTCCCATTCATCCGTAAAATGGTGAGCCAGAAAGCGGCCAACCAACCGATATCCACTCCGCCTTTTGGCACCGTTCAAAATCCGATTGAGATGATGAAGCACGACCACAACGCAGAAGGGGAGCGCTTTCAAAAAATTACGGAGCTGACAGGCAACTTCGTGCCTCCGGCCGATGCCTGCCGAACCTACACCGTTACGTATGCCATGCTGAAAGAGTTTGCTGAAGATTTATACATGCACATTCATTTGGAAAACAACATACTCTTTCCAAAAGCCATTGAAATGGAAAGGCAAAATTGATGAAACGAATTTCCGTAAAGCGGATCTACGAGCCACCATCAAAAACCGATGGTTACCGGATGCTGGTGGACAGGCTTTGGCCGAGAGGGTTGAAGAAAGAAAATGCAGCGCTTAACGAATGGAACAAAGACATTGCTCCTTCGCCAGCGCTGCGAAAATGGTTCGGCCACAAGCCTGAACGATTTGATGAGTTTAGCAGAAAGTACTTTCGGGAACTCGATCACATGGAGGAGGAGGTACATCGCTTGAAGGATCTGGCTGAAAAAACTCCGTTATGTCTTCTTTACGCAGCAAAAGACGAGATACATAACCATGCGAATGTTTTGGCCAGAAGATTAGAAAGTAAACGTGCAGCAAGTTAGTGTTTGGAGTAATGTCAGGTTTTTAAATGAAGGAAGTATGAAATTAGTCGATAGCATATTTAATCATCTAAAGCAGACAAAGAAGGACGAGAAAGATGAGGCACCGGAAGGACTGTGCCCGGTGTGCTGGGGATATCAGCAATACGACAACAAGATTCGGAAAATGTTTAAGGATAAGCAGATAGACGTAAACAATCACCGCGACAGCTATATGCTGATACAACAGTTTGTAAAGGATCACCTCGAAAGCATCACCTTAAAGGAGGGTGAATTGAAGCAGTGCCCTTCTTGTTCAACACATAAACACCCCTGATGGAAAAGCCGATTAAACGACATAAAGCGCTACAGCCGCTAAGCAGAGATCACCATCACGGCTTATTATTGGGTTGGAAAATCAGGCAGGGCTTTAAGAAGGGCATTGATGCAGACCGGATGATGGCCTATGCACAGTGGTTTTGGAAAACCTCGCTGCAACATCATTTCGAAGTAGAGGAAAAAGATTTCTTTCCGGTGCTTGGAAACGAGCATGTGATGGTAAAGAAAGCGCTGGCCGATCACAGGCGGCTGGCCCGGTTGTTTACATCAGCCGATCCTGAAAAGGAGCGTACGCTCAATCGGATTGAAGAAGAGTTGGAGAAGCATATCCGGTTTGAAGAAAGGCAACTCTTCAATGTTATTCAGGAAACCGCAACACCTGATCAATGGCTTGCCTTGGAAAAGGTACACACCTCGTTACATACTGACGAAACGTGGAAGGATGAATTTTGGCTTTAAACTACAGTACCTGAAAGGAAGCGTTAGTTATTACTTTTCAATCTGTTCTTCTACAATTCCCATGGCGGCCATCATGGTGGGGAATCCCACCGTTGGTAAAAATAGCTGGCACTTGCTTCGCGGTTGCCCGATGCAACCTCACGGGCACTCACTTGCGATGTTGCTGCTGAGCAGGGATTTGCCCTGATTGAATTGCTCCGGTTACACTTTTTCAGAGAAGAAAATATCGTATTCCCCAAAGCGAACAAGTACATACACCCCGATGAATTTCAGTTGATGCTCGGTAAAGAGGAGCTCTTCAAATATTATTGAAGGAAGCGCTGCCGTACGCGGAACGATGCATTGGATGTATCTATCACAGTAAAATACAGATCTCGATATAAGGACAAATTACTCTTTTATTTGTACCTTTGCAGCCTCAATTCTGAACCCGGATGCCATGCAAAATCTGAACGAGGCCAATAAGCCCCTGATCTACTCCTGCTCAGGGTGTTCCAGCGCTGCCCAGATGGCCAATGCCATTGCCCTTAAAATCGATCGCAGTGGTTTGGCGGAGATGTCGTGCATTGCAGGTGTTGGTGGCAATGTGAAGAAGCTGGTACGGCTTGCTAAATCTGGCAGGAAAATAATTGCGGTAGATGGCTGTCCCCTGGCGTGTTCCAAAGCCTGTCTGGCCAATCATCAATTGAAACCCGATCTGCATTTTGACCTTTCGGATTATGATGTTCCAAAGAAGAACGGACAAGACTATAATCAGGATCAAATGGAAACGGTGCTGGGTAAAATCGAACATGCTATCAAACCAGTAGTTGAGCAATGCGATGAAATAGCTAATTGAGGTTGTGCATCTATATTAGTTCAGAATGTCTCCACCCCCTTTACTTTCTGGAGAGAAACAAAAAAAAATAATGGATACTCCATTAGAAGAGGGATAACTGTGTACCAATTCCCAACTTATGCTTAGTTTTGTTGCCCTGTTGTATCTCGGGGTGTAGCACAGCCCGGCTAGTGCGCTACGTTCGGGACGTAGAGGTCGGAGGTTCGAATCCTCTCACCCCGACAGATCAAAAGAACCCAGGTAACGCCTGGGTTTTTTCGTTTTGAACCAGGAGGTAAAAGATTTAATGGGACCCTTCCGCTACTTTTTTTCCTGGAATTTTTCGTTGCAGGTAATGCACCAACTTATCGTATTCGGTGTGCTCCTTTTGCCCGATGGTGATGCGAAGCCTGTTATCGCAAACAATTTCAAGTTCTTTATACACAGCTTTTTTTCCGGTTTTTACAATGCTCTCGCGCCAGCTTGTAATTTGCCTGAGGTGGAAGCCATGCGTTTTTCTAAATACGGGGTAAGTAATCTCCAGCCGGTTATTACCGGCACGAATTACTTTGTACCGGATAAAAATCCGATACAAAACAAAAACTCCGATAGGTACAAGAATACCTATGATGGCGAGGTTATACCATGCGTAACGATCTTGTATAATAGTCACAACATTTAGCGTCAGCACGATGCAGGTTATGAGCAGAAAAAGGGTAAATGAAATAAGCGTTTGTGAGCTTGGCCTGGAAACGATCACAGTAAATTAAAATAAACTAAGAGCCGAAGATGAGATTTGAACTCACGACCTACGGTTTACGAAACCGTTGCTCTACCCCTGAGCTACTTCGGCAAGGGTTTGTTAAGCACAAAATTAATATTATTGACAAAAAGTATATCTTGGCGAAGTCATGCTATCAAAGAAGTGTAAATATGCCATTCATGCACTCGTTTACCTGGCGGGGCGATACCAGCAAGGGCCGGTTCACATTCAGGAAATTGCTGAAAAACAGCATATTCCAAAAAAATTTCTTGAAGCTATTTTGCTCGAACTCAGAAACGCTAAAGTGTTGAATAGTAAAAAGGGAAAGGGAGGAGGCTATTACCTTTATAAAAAGCCCGAAGATGTAAACCTGATGGATATAATACGGTTAATGGATGGTGCTATTGCCTTGCTCCCCTGCGTTTCGCTGAATTACTACGAACCCTGCGAGGAATGCCGTGATGAAAAAACCTGTGGCATTCGCGATAGTTTTCTGGGTGTGCGTGATGAAACCTTAAAAATTTTAAGAGAAAGCACACTCGCAAAAATTGTGAAACGAGAAAGGATACTGAGTAAAAAGTAAAAAATTTATTCTAATAGTCTATTAAATCTATAGACTTATTATATTGCAGCCTTAAATTTTTAAATTATGTCAATACGATTAGGAGATGTTGCCCCCGATTTCAAAGCGGATACAACCGAGGGCGTTATTCAATTTCATCAATGGTTGGGTAATAGCTGGGGTGTTTTGTTCTCGCACCCAGCCGATTTTACACCCGTATGTACAACCGAACTAGGTGCAGTTGCCAAACTGCGTGCGGAGTTTGATAAACGAAATGTAAAAGTTGTTGCCTTAAGTGCCGATCCGCTTGATTCGCACGTGAGTTGGATTGGTGATATCAATGAGACACAAAAAACCGAAGTTAACTTTCCATTAATTGCCGACCCCGACTTTAAAGTAGCCAACCTGTATGATATGATTCACCCGCAGGTGAGTGACAAGTTTACAGTGCGCTCCGTTTTTGTAATAGGGCCCGATAAGAAAGTAAAACTTACAATTACCTACCCGGCTTCAACCGGTAGAAACTTCGATGAAATTTTGAGGGTTATCGACAGCTTGCAATTAACAGCCAACTATAGTGTAGCCACTCCGGCAAACTGGAAACACGGTGAAGATGTGATTATCACAGCCGCGGTAAAAGATGATGACATCCCGGCAAAATTTCCAAAAGGACATAAGCGCGTAAAACCTTATTTGCGTACTACTCCTCAACCGAATTTATAGAGGAAAATTTTTCCTGATTATCAAGGCCTCGCATTTTGCGGGGCCTTATAATCCGGGTTTTTGGTTGAATCATGACACGTCCTCTTTATGGATGATTCTTTTTGTTAGAATCTTACCGAAAGCGAACCACGGTATTCTTTATTGGAGAACTTGATGACATAATAATAGACACCGGCAGGCTGGTTGGCAGCATACCATCTGAATTTTCTATGATGGCTTTCAAAAACCGGTTTCCCCCAGCGATTAAAAATTTTAACCCATTCAAATCTTCCCTGGCAATTGTCGGGAGGCAGGGCTACCCATTCATCAGGATTCATTTCAGAATCTGAACCGAGCAGGTCGATTCCTTCTACCGCAAAGTAATCGTTGTGCCCATCGTTATTGGGTGTAAATACATTTGGTGGTGCAAATTCTTTTTCAGAACCAACTAAATCTTTCACTTTAATGTGGATGGTTGCAGTATCTGCTTTTGTGGCAAAGCAGCGATTATCATCAACACGAAAAGTGAAAAAGTATTCATTTTCATAAACACCATTTTTAAAAATGAAGCACTCCGGATTCCAGTCAAAGGTTGCCTGCACTCCGCTTAACCCTTGTGCTGGCGTAAAGGTGTATCCTTCCGGCATAACATTTCCTCCCACCTTTATTAAACTTATAGTGAGCAAATCCGGTTCGGGCAATACATCCGGATCTGTTCCCGTAAGGGTAAGCAAAATATGATGGCCCAGTTCATACGATAAGGTTTGATCATTTACCGTTTGATTTTCATTTTGTATGGTGAGCAGCGGGGCCGTATTCAAAGGCGGCAATACTTTAACATGTACATCAACCGTATCGGCTTTGTAAAAACGACATTTGTTTGCTGCATCGCTTACAACAAACGTAAATACATAGGTGCTGCGCTTATTCAGATTAATAGTGGCACAGCGCAAATCCCACGAAAAGACAGCGCTAACAGTGCCCACACCGTTTGCAGCGGCAAATGTTGCTCCATAAAATTCCAGTGAATCTCGCTTTACTACATCCAGCGTTAAGAAGTCATGATCCACCAGATCGGTTCCGGTAACAGTAAATGAAAGTGATTCATTTATTCTGCGTTGAATATTCAAGACCGTTCGCTCTTGTGGATCGGGTGTTAAGTCGGTATCAATTGTCGGGTCGGCATTACCCGGAAGTACGACCTGGAATTTGAAGGTGACACCGGTAAGCGCGTTGTTATCACAAATGTCTTTATCATTTACCAGAATTTTTACTTCGAAAAATGTGCGCTTCGTAAAATTGAAAATATTACAAAAGGCATCCCACCGGATTTTTCCGGTAAGTTTTCCGTTTACCCGCGGTTCATCAATGGTAACCGTAAACCCGGCATCGGCCAGTATAAATCCATCGGTGGTAATAAATGGAATCAATTCATCATTTTCATTATCGCGTATTTCAAAGTCGGCTTCGTAACTATTGCCTTCCAAAAGAGTTACCTGGGTAACCGGTAAGGTGGGCTTAACAAAATAAGGAGCCGAATTGGAAGGAGGTTGCGTGTTAACCAAAACTTTTAGTGTATCGGTTAAGGGTAAACTGCAGGCATCGTCAAAAGCAATAATACCTATCTGGTACGGCCCACCTTCAATGAACGGGCACAGGGGGAAACAAATTCTGAAATCGTGTGTACTGCCATTGGTAAGAATGGCCGTGGTGGCTGCTGGCAAAATACTGCTAACATCTTTTCTGAAATTAAGCGGCACTACACGAATAGAAACGCGCTCGGTAAAGTTGTCAGTAATTTTGCTTGCATCCGGATCGCTTACGCGCACATCAATACACCGGTCGGCATCGGTGGCCGTGCTATTGAATGTAACCGACATATTATCAAAGTATGTAAAGGCTGCATCGGTAATTTTTTTTCCGCTTATTTTGGGAGGTTCCGCCTGCGGGCATGCATCTACAACCAGCATTTGAAAATCGCGCCTGCTTTCTCCAATTTTATCTCCATCCCGGTATTCTTCAATCTTTACAGCGAAAACAAACAAACCCTGTGTGCGCGGAGTAGCGGTAAGTAACCCTTCTTTGCTGATTTGCAGATCGGGCTGTCCGTTAATAATATTCGTGAGGCTGTAACCCGGGCGCCAGACTACAGGAGGGAACGGTCCGGCAGAAACCGGAGGCAATGCATCGGCAGTAGTTGTATTGAGGGGCGTGGTGAGGGAATAGACTAAAGAATCTCCGTCATCATCTACACCGGCAAAATCTACATAGTAAGGTCTGTAAGGACAAGCAAAATCATTTAGTGGCGGAAACAAGCGTGGCGATGAATTAACAAAAGGGGCTCCGTTTTTTACTACCGGGGGAAATTCCAGGTAAAATGTTTGACCTGCAGAGATATTGGCACCACTGGGTTCGTTGCTGTAAATATTCGAGATGGTATAATTTCTACAGCACCGTTGCCATACTACATAATATCCTTCGGGATCATTAAACTGTGCGGCAGATAGGGTGATCTCGCTCGAGTAAAAAAGTTTAGAAGTAACAATTTCGCCATGCGAACACTCGGGTTGGGTATAGGGCACGTTGGTTTCATTGTTTAAAACAAGCGTAACGGTGCTCATTGGCATTTTGTCGCGCTTACGAAATATTGAAACATTGGCACCCAGATCTTTAGCCCCCGGTGCTCCGTTTATCTGGTCGAAATAGATAATCAGGTTAAGCCGATACTTATTTCCTGAAATATGAATCAACTCAAATTCGCCACCCACAATGTGCGAGGCAAATACAGGAAACGAAAATGCGAACAGAAGTATTAGTAGAATCTTTCTC
>Ga0116144_10004286_pt1 | contig 13601 bp, 9 predicted proteins | sample AD_UKC035_MetaG_FD_89746 | JGI IMG/M metagenome (GOLD analysis project Ga0116144, IMG submission 89746) | Active sludge microbial communities of municipal wastewater-treating anaerobic digesters from USA - AD_UKC035_MetaG | ecosystem: Engineered > Bioreactor > Anaerobic > Digestate | place: USA... | reverse complement strand
TTTGAATACCACGCAGGCGAGCGGGCGCTCACTCCATTTTTCGTCCGGGATGGCGATCACCGCCGCTTCGGCCACCGCCGGGTGGGCCATGAGGGCGTTTTCCAGATCGACCGAGCTGATCCATTCGCCGCCGGACTTGATCAGGTCCTTGGTGCGGTCGCTGATGCGCATGTAGCCCAGCGCGTCCACGCTGGCGACGTCGCCGGTGCGCAGCCAGCCGTCGGCGGTGAATTTGTCGGGCGGCGCGCCGGCTTCGTGGTAGCCGCCGGTGATGAAGGGTCCGCGCACCTGCAACTCGCCCACGCTGGTGCCGTCCCAGGGCTGGTCCTGGCCGTGGTCGCCACGGATGCGCAGGTCGACCAGCGGCATCGGCACACCGGCCATGGCGGCGCGGCGCAAGCGTTCATCGTCGCTGGCGCCCTGCAGCTCGGCGCGCGGGTAGGCCAGGGTGCCGACCGGGCTGGTTTCGGTCATGCCCCAGCCCTGCATGATCCACACGCCGTGGCGGCCGAAGGCGCGGATCAGGCTTTCGGGCACCGCCGCGCCGCCGACCATGGAGCGCAGGCCGGTCGGCAGCTGCCAGCGCCCGTGGTGCGGCGAGCCAGGCTGCAGCGACGAATCGTAGAGCTGGATCATCGCCAGCCAGATGGTCGGCACCCCCAGGGTCAGCGTGGGCGGCTCCTGCTGCATCAGGTCCAGCAGGTCTTCGGGGTGCAGGTGCGGGCCGGGAAACACCAGCTTGGCGCCCAGCATCACCGCGATGTAGGGCATGCCCCAGCTGTTGGCGTGGAACATGGGGGTGACCGGCAGCACCACGTCGGTGTTGCGCACGGCGGTGGCGTCGGGCAGGGCGCCGACCAGCGAATGCAGCACGGTGGAGCGGTGCGAATACACCACGCCCTTGGGCTTGCCGGTGGTGCCCGAGGTGTAACACATGGAGGTCGGGTCGTCCTCGGCGTGCGGGGCGTAGTCGAAGGCGTCGGGGTCGGCGGCCGCCAGCAGCGCCTCGTAGTCGGTGAACTCGGGCGCCACCGGCGCGCCGGAGAAGGCAAACACGATCACCCGCTCGAAGCGGTGCAGATGGGCGAACTGCTGGTACAGCGGCAGCAGCACGTCGTCGATGATCAGAAAGCGGTCCGCCGCGTCGCCGGCGATCCAGCCGATCTCCTCTGGCGGCAGGCGCAGGTTCAGGGTGTGCATCACGCCGCCGGCGGCCGGGATGCCGAAATAGCACTCCAGGTGCGCGTGGTGGTTCCAGCACAGGGTGGCCACGCGGTCGCCCTTTTGCAGGCCCAGGCCCTGCAGCGCCGCGGCCAGCGCCCGCGTGCGGCGGTAGTACTCGCCGTAGCTGTGGCGCCGCAGGCTCTTGTCGGGCAGGCGCGAGACGATGGTGTTGTCGTGAAACAGCCGCCCGGCGCGCTCCAACAGGTGGTTGAGCGACAGCGGCGTGGACATCATGGTGGCTTGCATTGGCGGCTCTCCGGTGGATTGGCGAACGAATGTAAGTGAGTCCGGGCGCCCGCAAGGGCACAATGACACCCATGGAAACCCTGACGCAGGAGTTGGCCGCCCACGCCGCCCGCCTGGTGGTGGAGGAGGGGCTGGATTACGGCGGCGCCAAGCGGCGCGCCCACAAGCTCATGGGCCTGCCCGCGCGCACCGCCCTGCCCGACAACGAGCTGGTGGAAGCCGAGGTGCGCGCCTACCTGGCGCTGTTTCATGCCGACACCCAGCCGGCCGAGCTGGCCGCGCTGCGGCGGCTGGCGTTGCGCTGGATGGAGCGGCTGGCCGAATTCCGGCCGCACGTCACCGGGGCGGTGTGGAACGGCACCGCCACGCGGCGCTCGGACGTCTGGTTGCAACTGTTCTGCGACGATCCCAAGTCGGCCGAAATCAGCCTCATCGACCACCAGGTGCGCTACCAGGCGCGCAGCATCAACGGCCTGCACGGCGTGCCGGTGGATACACTGAGCTTTTCCAGCCCCTGCCCGGAGCTGGGCGAGCCGATCGGCGTGCACCTGATGATCCACGACCACGACGAGCTGCGCGGCGCGCTCAAGCCCGGCCGCCTGGGCCAGCCGCTGCGCGGCGACCGGCAGGCGCTGGTGCAGCGCATGCAGATGGAGCCCACGCCATGACCCTCCCCGAACCCCAGCCAGCGCCGGTCGTTGCGCCGCCCGCCCGTCCGCTGGGGCGCCGCCTGCTGGTGGCCGGCGTGGCGCTGGCGGCGGCCGGCGCCGGCGCCTGGTATGCGGCGCGTCGCCTGCAACTGAGCGAACCCCAGCTGGCCGGTTTCTGGGAGCGCAGCTTCCCCACCCCCGACGGCAGCACGCTGGCGCTGGCCGGCCTGCGCGGGCGCCCGCTGCTGGTCAACTTCTGGGCCACCTGGTGCCCGCCCTGCATCGCCGAACTGCCGCTATTGAGCGCCTTCTACACCGAAAACAAGGCCAACGGCTGGCAAGTGCTCGGATTGGCGGTCGACAAGCCGGAGCCCGTGGGGCGTTTCCTGGCCCAGACGCCGGTCAGCTTTCCGGTGGCGCTGGCGGGGCTGGAGGGCGCCAGCCTGACGCGTGAGCTGGGCAACAGTGCCGGCGGCCTGCCGTTCAGCGTGCTGTTCGACGCCCAGGGCACGCTGCGCGAACGCAAGCTGGGGCAACTGCGCGAAGGCGATCTGCGCGCCTGGCGCAAGGCCGCAGGCAGCGCCTGAGGGCTGCCAGCGGCCTTGGCGTGATGCCGCGCGCAAGCCAGATAATTGAAAATTAGCGGCAATTCGACGCAAATCGACGCGAATTGAGGTAAATTCGACCCTGTTCCCAATGAATTGGTAAGCAACATGGATCTGCGCAAGCTCAAGACCCTGATCGACCTGGTGTCGGAGTCTAACGTGTCTGAACTGGAAATCACCGAAGCCGAAGGCAAGGTGCGCATCGTCAAGAGCGGCCAGCCGGCGGCGGCCCAGGTGGTCTACGCCCCCGTGGCCGCGCCGGCCGTGGCGCCTGCGGCGCCCCCGGCAGCCGCCGCGCCGGCCGCCGCGGCACCGCAGGCGGTGGCCGAAGCGGCCGAAAGCACCGGCTTCGTCGTCAAGTCGCCCATGGTCGGCACCTTCTACCGCGCCGCCAGCCCGGGCGCCAAGCCCTTCGTCGAGGTGGGGCAGGCGGTCAAGGAGGGCGACACGCTGTGCATCATCGAAGCGATGAAGATCCTCAACGAGATCGAGGCCGAAAAAAGCGGCACCGTCACCCGGATCATGGGCGAGAACGGCCAGGCGGTCGAGTTCGGCCAGCCGCTGTTCGTCATCGAATAAGAAGCTGCGGGCAGCGGATGTTCAAGAAAATTCTGGTCGCGAACCGCGGCGGTCTGGCCGCAGGCCAGGCGAAGCAAATTGCGCTGGCACGCGCCAGCGTGCGGGCGATGAGCCGCGAGGGTGCTGATGTTTAAGAAAATCCTGGTCGCCCATCGCGGCGGTCTGGCCGCAGGCCAGGCGAAGCAAATTGCGCTGGCACGCGCCAGCGTGCGGGCGATGAGCCGCGAGGGTGCTGATGTTTAAGAAAATCCTGGTCGCCAATCGCGGCGAAATCGCCCTGCGGATCCAGCGCGCCTGCCGCGAGCTGGGCGTCAAGGCCGTGATGGTCTATTCCGAGGCCGACAAGGACGCCAAGTACGTGCGTCTGGCCGACGAGGCCGTCTGCATCGGCCCGGCGCCGTCGTCGCAGAGCTACCTGCACATGCCGGCGCTGATTTCGGCCGCCGAAGTCACCGACGCCGAGGCGATCCACCCCGGCTACGGCTTTCTGAGCGAGAACGCCGACTTTGCCGAACGGGTGGAAAAGAGCGGCTTTCAGTTCATCGGACCGACGCCCGAGTCGATCCGCATCATGGGCGACAAGGTGTCGGCCAAGCAGGCCATGATCAAGGCCGGCGTGCCCTGCGTACCCGGCTCGGACGGTGAGCTGCCCGACGACCCGGCGGCCATCCGCCGCATCGCCAAGTCGATCGGCTACCCGGTGATCATCAAGGCCGCCGGCGGCGGTGGCGGGCGCGGCATGCGCGTGGTGCACACCGAGGCGGCGCTGCTGGGCGCGGTGCAGATGACCAAGGGCGAGGCGGCGGCCGCCTTCAACAACCCGGCGGTCTACATGGAGAAGTTCCTCCAGAACCCGCGCCACATCGAAATCCAGGTGCTGGCCGACAAGCACCGCAACGCCGTCTACCTGGGCGAGCGCGACTGCTCCATGCAGCGGCGCCACCAGAAGGTGATCGAGGAAGGCCCGGCGCCGGGCATCCCGCGCCGCCTGATCGAGCGCATCGGCGAGCGCTGCGTGGCCGCCTGCAAGAAGATCGGCTACCGCGGCGCCGGCACCTTCGAGTTCCTGTACGAAAACGGCGAGTTCTATTTCATCGAAATGAACACCCGCGTGCAGGTCGAGCACCCGGTGACCGAATGGATCACCGGGGTCGACATCGTGCGCACCCAGATCATGGTGGCGGCGGGCGAGAAGCTGCCCTTCACCCAGCGCCAGATCCAGGTCAAGGGCCACGCCATCGAGTGCCGCATCAACGCCGAGGACCCGTTCAAGTTCACGCCCTCGCCGGGGCGCGTGACGCACTGGCACATGCCGGGGGGCCCCGGTGTGCGGGTCGACTCGCACGTCTACACCAACTACTTCGTGCCGCCCAACTACGACTCCATGATCGGCAAGATCATCGTCTATGGCGACACGCGCGAGCAGGCCATCGCCCGCATGCAGACCGCGCTGGCCGAAACCGTGATCGAGGGCATTCACAGCAACGTGCCCTTGCACCGCGAGCTGATGGTGGACGCCAAGTTCATGGAAGGCGGCACCAACATCCATTACCTGGAGAAGTGGCTGAGCGAGCACCAGCGCTGACCCTGCGCGGCCATCGCGGGCGCTGGGTGGCCGTCTGGCGCCGGGGCACGGCGCACGTCACCGGCTGCGAATTCCGAGGCTTTTGTGGCTCTGGCGCCCGATGAGAAAGCGCCGGCAGCTATGGTTTTTGAAGTGTTCCACCTGCCATGTTTGAACTTCGCCTGATCTGCCCGGAGGACCGCGTCGAACCCCTGTCCGACGCGCTGGAGGCGCTGGAGGCGCTGAGCGTGTCGGTGGAAGACGCCGACGCCGACACCGCAGCCGAACGCGCCCTGTTCGGCGAGCCCGGGCTGCCGCCGCCGGCGCAGAGCTGGTCGCGCTCGCGCGTGGTGGCCCTGTTCGGCGCCGAGGCACCGGCGCGCGAGGCAGCGCGCCTGCTGGCGCTGCAGGACTTCTGGGACGGCGGCTGCCAGATCGCCGCCATCGCCGCCGTGCCCGAGCAGGACTGGGTGCGCCTGACGCAGGCGCAGTTCGAGCCGGTGCCGATCACGCCCAGCTTCTGGATCGTGCCGACCTGGCACCAGGTGCCGGCGCAGGCCGAACGCGTGATCCGGCTCGACCCCGGGCTGGCCTTCGGCACCGGCACCCACCCCACCACCCGCATGTGCCTGCGCTGGCTGGCGGCACACGCGCCGCAGGGGCAGCGCGTGCTCGACTACGGCTGCGGCTCCGGCATCCTGGCCATCGGCGCCGCGCTGCACGGCGCGGCCGCGGTCGACGCCGTGGACATCGACCCTGCCGCCGTGCAGGCCACGCAGGACAACGCCGCCGCCAACGGCGTCGTGCTGCGCGCCGGCCTGCCCGAGCTGGCCCAGGGCGCCTACGACACCGTGCTGGCCAACATCCTGGCCACGCCGCTGAAGGTGCTGGCGCCGCTGCTGGCCGCGCACGTGGCGCCCGGCGGTGCCCTGGTGCTGGCCGGCGTGCTGGAGCGCCAGACCGAAGAGCTGCAGGACGCCTACCGGCCCTGGCTGGCGCTGCAGGTGGCCGACCGCGAAGACGGCTGGGTGCTGCTGGTGGCCCGGCGCGCCTGAGCCAGCGGCCGCGCGCCGCCGGCTCCCTACAATCCGCGCACCATGAGCCTGATCACGCGCTGCCCGGCCTGTGCGACCACCTTCAAGGTCGTGCCCGACCAGCTGCGCATCGCCGCCGGCTGGGTGCGCTGTGGCCATTGCCAGCAGGTGTTCGACGCCGCTGCGCACATGCTGCCCTACAGCGAAAGCGTGCGCCTGCAGGTGCCGCCACCGCCACCGCCACCGGCGCCCGCCGAGCCAGCGCCAGCCGCTGCCGTGCCGCCGGCGCCGCAGGCCGCGACCCCGCCCGCGGCGCCGCCGGCTGCCGCGCAGGCCGCCGCCGCGCCCAGCTTCACCCCACCGGGAGCGATCTTCCTGCGGCGGCCAGCCAGCCCGGCTGCCGCGTCCGGTGCGCCACCGGACGGCTGGCCCTCGCCGCATGCCGAGACCCTGCCGGCACCCCTGTCGATCGAGCCACCCGTGGCTTTGACGAGTGCCCGCGCCAGCGCGCCGGCCGCGCCCGAGGGCGACGGTGCCACGGTGGTCGGCCACGAACCCGACCAGCCCCAGGGCGAGATCGCGCCGCCGGCGGCGCCGTCAGACGCGCAGGCCGCGACTTCGGCGCCCGAAGGCGTGGCCGACGCCATAGTCGAAGCCGATCCGCCGGCCGATTCGCGAGCCGATTCAGAGGCCGAAACCGGTGCGGGAGCCGGGGCCGATCGAGGAGCCGCCGCCGTTGCGCCCGAACCCGAACCCGAAGCCGCGCCCGAACCCGAACCCGAAGCCGCGCCCGAACCCGAACCCGAAGCCGCGCCCGAACCCGAACCCGAAGCCGCGCCCGAAGCCGAACCCGAACCCGAAGCCGAACCCGAAGCCGAACCCGAAGCCGCGCCCGAAGCCGAAGCCGAAGCCGAAGCCGGGGCGAGCGGGGGAGTCGTCCCTGAACCCGAGCCGGCGTCGGAGCCTGAACCCTCCGCCGCCCCGGCGGCACCGTCCTTCGTCGCCGAGGCGAAGCGGCGCGCCTTCTGGTCGTCCCGGCCGATGCGTGCGCTGCTGTGGTCGGCGTTCTTCCTGCTGGCGCTGGGCCTGGCGCTGCAGGCGGCACTGAGCCGGCGCGACTGGCTGGCCGCGCGTGCGCCGGCGCTGGCGGCGCCCCTGGGCGCGCTGTGCGCGGTGGTGGGCTGCGAGATCCGGCCCCATCGGCAACTGGAGGCCATCGTCATCGACGGCTCGGCCTTCCAGCGCGCCAGCGCCGACGGCTTTCGTTTCAGCGTCAGCCTGCGCAACACCGCCGATCTGCCGGTGGCCACGCCGTCGCTGGAGCTGAGCCTGACCGACGTTGCCGACCAGGTGCTGCTGCGCCGCGTGATCGCACCGGCCGAACTGGGCGCACCAGCGGCCCTGGCCGCGCGCGGCGAATTCAACGCCAGCCAGCGCCTGACCGTCGCCGACAGCGCCAGCCCGTCGGCCATCGTCGGCTACCGACTGGTGGCCTTCTACCCCTGAACCCCGGGGCGCCGGCGCGGCGCCCGCATGGCAACACCTTCTAGGAGCTTCACCCCCCATGGCCACCCTGATCTGCGGCTCGCTGGCGTTCGACACCATCATGAGTTTCGAGGGGCGCTTTGCCGAGCAGATCCTGCCGGATCAGCTGCACATCCTCAATGTGTCCTTTCTGGTGCCGGCGCTGCGGCGCGACTATGGCGGCTGCGCCGGCAACATCGCCTACGCCATGCGCCTGCTGGGCGGCCAGCCGTTGCCCATGGCCACGCTGGGCAACGACGGTGGCGACTACCTGGAGCGGCTGCGCCAGCTGGGCATCGGCACCGACTTCGTGCGCCAGATCGACGACACCTACACCGCGCAGGCCATGATCATGACCGACCGCGACAACAACCAGATCACCGCCTTTCACCCGGGCGCCATGATGCAGGCGCACCGCACGGCCGTCAGCGCGCGCGCCGACGTTCGCCTGGGCATCGTCGCCCCCGACGGGCGCGACGCCATGCTGCAGCACGCCGAGCAGTTTCACGCCGCCGGCATTCCCTTCGTGTTCGACCCCGGCCAGGGCCTGCCGATGTTCGACGGCCGCGAGCTGGCGCACTTCGTCGAGCTGGCCAGCTGGGTCACCGTCAACGACTACGAAGGCCGCATGCTGTGCGAACGCATGGGGGTGGAGCCGGCCGAGCTGTCGCGGCGGGTGCGCGGCCTGGTGGTGACGCTGGGCGGCGCCGGCTGCGAGCTGTGGGAGGACGGCCGCAAGACCCATGTGCCGGCAGTGCAGCCCGAGGCCGTGGTCGACCCCACCGGCTGCGGCGACGCCTGGCGCGGCGCCCTGCTGCACGGCCTGGAGCAGGGCTGGCCGCTGGCGCGCTGCGCGGCGCTGGGCAACCGCCTGGGCGCGCTGAAGATCGCCAGCCGCGGGCCGCAGAACTACCAGATCGATCCGGTCACGCTGGCGCTGGCCGGCGGCTGAAGGGCGGCGGATCGCCGCGCTGTCAGCCCAGCGCCTTGCCCAGGGCCTGGCCCATGCGCACCGCGCCGCCGGGTGCCCAGTCGGGGGCAAAGCGCAGTGTGCCGTGCGGCCACAGCAGCACCACGGTGGAGCCGAGCAGAAAGCGCCCCATTTCCTCGCCGCGCTGCAACTCGATGCTTGGCTCGTCGTAGCTCCAGCGCCGGATCCGGCCCGGTCGCGGCGGGTTGACCACGCCGTGCCAGGCGGTGGCCATGCTGCCGACGATGGTGGCGCCCACCAGCACCAGCGCCAGCGGGCCGCGCGCGGTGTCGAACGCACACACCACGCGCTCGTTGCGTGCAAACAGCCCCGGCACCCCGCGCGCCGTCACCGGGTTGACCGAAAACAGATCGCCCGGCACATGCACCATGTTGCGCAGCCGCCCGGCGCAGGGCATGTGGATGCGGTGGTAGTCGCGCGGGCTCAGGTACAGGGTGGCGAACTGGCCGTGTTCGAACTCGGCCGCCAGCCGCGCGTCGCCGCCCAGCAGGGCGGTGGTGCTGTAGGCATGGCCCTTGGCCTGGAAGATCTGGTCGCGCTCGATGGCGCCGAACTGGCTGATGGCGCCGTCCACCGGGCACAGGTAATCGGCGGCGGCCAGCGGGCGCGCGCCCGGCTTGAGCGCGCGGGTGAAGAAGTCGTTGAAGCTGGCGTAGCTTTCGATGCGCGGGTCGGCCGCCTCGCTCATGTCGACACCGTAGCGGGCGACGAAGCGGCGGATGGCGGCGTGGGTGAGGTCGCCCAGCCGGGCGCCGGCGGCGCGGCCGGCCAGCCGGGTCAGCCACCGCTTTGGCAGCAGATACTGGGGCAGAACGGCGAACGTGACCATCGGACGAAGGCAGAAAGGCAGGTGGTGGGCGACGCGGGGGACTGGGATTTTATGGGTTGTCGAATGGCAACGTGGCGATCGGTTTTCGTGACGCAGTTGCGAAAACCGCGGATGGTTGCCGGGAAGCGGCAACTTCTTGCCTAGACTCCGGGCGGTTTCAATGTGGAACAAATGCCGTTCGCTGCGACCCGCCCCTCGTCACGGGCAAGGTTCCCTTGTGCGGATGGTTCAAATCTGATGAATAGGAGGTTCTCATGCGTGAGTTGACGGAACGCCGTTTCCTGCGCGCGGCCACTCGTGGCCGACCGCTGGCGGGCGCGATTTTTGCGGTGACCGCGCTGCTGGGCACGGCCGGCTGGGCGCAGGCGCAGTCGGCCGATCTGGTACTGGCCCAACAGGTCGTGAGCCCGGATCCGGTGCCGGCGGGCGGTGTGGCGACCATCACCATGACGCTGCAGAACAACGGTCCGGACGCTGCCAGCGGGGTCAAGCTGGGCGACACGATTCCGCCTGGTTCCACGTTCGTCAGCCTTGGCGCCTCGGACGGCGGTACCTGCACCTCGGTGGCGCCTTACGAGTGCACCTGGGCCGCCAGCGTCCCGTTTCAAGCGTCCCGCACGGTGACGCTGCAGGTTATCCTGCCTGCGGCGGGTGTGTGGCCGAACAGCGCCAGTGTGAGCGCCACCACGGCCGATCCGAACGGCAGCAACAACAGCCTGAGTCGCAACATCACCGCCGTGGCGGCGGCCGACCTGCGCATCACCGCCAGCCATAACGCGGCGCCCGGTGCCGTCGCGGGTACTCCCTACAGCTACACCTTGAATGTGTCCAACGGCGGGCCCAATGCGCTGCCGTCGGGCCAGTCGGCCACGGTGACGTTCAACGTGCCCGCCGGTGCCACCATCACCGGGGTACCCACGGGTTCGGGCTGGAGCTGCTCGCCCAGCGGCGGCTATCCACTTTCCAACCCGCCGAGCCCCGGCGCGCTGATCACCTGCACGCGCACAGACGGACTGGCTTCCGGCAGCTCCTACCCCCCCATCACCGTGCCTGCCATGGGCAACGTCAATGGCACCGTGTCAGCCAGCTTCGGGGTCGGATCGACCTACCCGGATGGTGACCTGGCGAACAACACGGGGCTGGTCGACGTGCCATTCACGGCGGGCACCGACATGGCCCTCACCAAGACTGCCAGCCCGACCGGCACGGTGGCCGTCGGCGCCCCGGTGACATTCACGCTGCAGGCTCAGCGCCGGGGCGGCGTAAACCCCTCCAATGTGGTGGTCACCGACACCCTGCCGGCAGGTCTGACCTATGTCAGCCACGCTGCGCCAGCGCCCTGGAGCTGCTCCTTTTCTGCCCCCACGCTGACCTGCACCTACGCCGGTACCTACACCGGCGCCCCGTACACCAACCTGCCCGCCATCACGTTGACGGCCACGGTCGGTCTGGGTCCCATCAGCAACACCGCGACGGTGGCGCTGCCGACGGGGCAGACCGACCCGGTGCCCGGCAACAACACCGGTTCGGTGTCGGTAACCGGCAGCAATGACGCCGATCTGTCGGTGAACAAGACGGCCACCATTTCGCCGGTGGTTCCCAACCAAGACTACAACTGGACCATCACCGTGCGCAACAACGGCCCGGTGGCGGTGGCTCCCGGGCAGACCGTCACGGTGACGGAGAACATTCCGGCGGGCATGCGGTTGAATGCCCTGCCCACCGGAACCGGCTGGACGTGCAGTTCCAGCGGCGGCGGCGCCTTCCCGCAGAACGGGCCGGTCACGGTTACCTGTACACGCAGCGACGGCCGACCCGCCAGCAGCAACTTCCCGAGCATCACGGTGCCGGTGCGGCACACGGGCACGGGGACGTTGAACAACAACGTCTGTGTCAATCTGACCGGTGCTGGTCCTGTCGACAACAACCCCGGCAACAACTGCGTCACGCGGGGCAACGCCAGCACGGCCACTCAGGCCGACCTGTCGATCTCCAAGACAGCCACGCCGGAACCGGTGGTGGTGGGTCAGAACGTGACCTATACGCTCACGGTCCGCAATGCAGGGCCTGATGCCTCGACCAACGTGACGCTCACGGACAACCTTGCGAACCTGATCACTGCCGGTGGCCTACAGTCCATTGTGGCGTCTCAGGGCTCCTGCACCCCTGCCACCACACCGGCCAATGGTCCGACCCAGAACGTGAGTTGCAACCTGGGAACCTTGTGCAGTGGAGCCTCGGCCACGGTCACCATCGTGGCCCGGCTGGCCAACACCACGGCGAGCGACCGCACGCACACCAACACGGCGTCGGTCACCTCCCCTGACGTGGGCGACCCGAATCGCAGCAACAACAGTGCCAGCGTCAACAGCACGGTCCAGCCACGCGTGGACGTGACGGTCAGCAAGTCGGTCACGCCGAACCCGGTGCGGGTCGGGGAACCACTGGTCTATGTGATTACGGCACGCAACAACGGCCCATCGACCGCCACCAACGTGACGATCACGGACGCGCTGCCGGCCAACACGGCGATGCTGGGCACGGCCACGGCCACCAACGCCGGCACCTGCACGGCGCCGGCCGACGGGGCCATCAGCGGCAGCGTGGCTTGCAGCTGGGCGTCGATCCCGTCGGGCACCCAGTACACCGCCACCTTCCGGGTGCGGCCGCTGGCTGCGGCGCTGGGCACGACGATCCACAACGTGGTCAACATTGCCACAGACAGCACGGAAACCGACACCAACAACAACTCGGCCACTGCCGATGCGACCGTGATTGCGGCCGACCTGGACGTTCTGGTTCACAAGACCGACGACGTTGATCCTGTGGTTCTGGGTGCGGACACCGAATACACCATCACCGTGACCAACGTTGGCCCGTCCTATGGCACCAATCTGCTGATCACCGACACCTTCCCGAAGGCGGGCACCACCCCCAGTGCACGTTTCAGCTATCAGGGCAGTTTGTCGGCATCGATCGGCGGCACACCGGTGGCGGCACCCACCTGCACCGAACCGGCGGTGGGCGCCATATCGGGCACGCTGACCTGCAGTTTCCCGACCATTGCGATCGGTGCATCCAACGCCATCGTGATCAAGTACCGCATGCGTGCGGAAAGCATCGTCACCGCAGGTGACTATGGCGGAACCCAGCGCAACAACGTGGTGGTCGCGGTCGCCGAGACCGAGCGCGAGATGGACAACAACGAAACCGATGAGGACACCACCACGCGCCGCGAGGCGATTGCCACCGACCTGTCGCTGACCAAGTCGATCAACAAGCAGACGCTCGCTGCGGGCGAACAGGCGGTCTTCTCGCTGACGGTGACGAACCATGGCCCGCTCGACAGCCTGGGCGCCCAGGTGGTCGATCCGCTGCCGGCCGGCATGAGCTTCGTCTCGTCGGTGGACGGCTGTGTTGCCAGCGGCAGCACGGTGAGCTGCGCGGTGGGCGCCCTGGCCAGCGGCGCCAGCCGGACGTTCACCTTTACGGTTCAGCTGGACGATCCGTACAACGGTTCGAGCCCCATCACCAACACGGCGACTCTGGACGCCCCTGGCGACACCAACCCAGCCAACAACACCGGGACAGCCAGAGTTCGGGTGCCCAGCCGCGAAGCCGTGGCCCCGATCCCGACACTGGGTGAGTGGGCCATGGTGATGCTGATGGCCACCCTGGCCGGCCTGGGTGCCACGCGTCTGCGCCGCCGGACTTGAGAAGCTTCAACGAGGCACTCATGCCCGCCGTGACCGCCCCAACACAGCCGCGCGTCGTTGCCAGTGCTCGCCGTAGCCCAGGCTGCGGCTGTGGCTGGCACCTCGATCGGTGGCGTTGGGGTGCTCCTCTCGGGCGCCCGGCATCGCTTCGCATCTTCTGACGCGCCGGGCGTGTCGACTCCAACCGCCCCCTCGAGGGGCGGTTTTTTTGTGTGTGTGGGGTGCGGGTGTGCCGCACGGGGCGGGTTGAATCCGGGCCCTACCGAATGGGGTGTGTCAGCTCGGGCGCGGCTCGATCGCGCGCGGCCGCGCCAGCGCGGTGTCGGCGCGCCAGCCGTACAGCCATTCCAGCGCATCGTAGAAGCGCTCGGGCGTGCGGCCTTCCCAGAGCTGGTTGCGCACCAGGCGCTCGACGCCGTCGGCGTGGTACAGGCGCCCCATTTCGCGCGCCGACAGCACCACGCGCGCGGTGCGCGGGATGCGGCTTTGCTCGTACAGCGCAAAGGCGCGGCCGATGTCCAGCGCGCAGGCCTGCATCGCCAGGCCCAGCGTCACCGCGTCTTCGATCGCCATGCAGGCGCCCTGCGCCAGGTATTGCAGCATGCCGTGCGCGGCGTCGCCCAGCAGGGTGACGCGGCC
>Ga0116144_10004284_pt1 | contig 13609 bp, 10 predicted proteins | sample AD_UKC035_MetaG_FD_89746 | JGI IMG/M metagenome (GOLD analysis project Ga0116144, IMG submission 89746) | Active sludge microbial communities of municipal wastewater-treating anaerobic digesters from USA - AD_UKC035_MetaG | ecosystem: Engineered > Bioreactor > Anaerobic > Digestate | place: USA... | reverse complement strand
GATCGAAGACGCCCTGCTGCTGGCGCGCCCGCATCAACTTCGCCTGCACCTGGCCTGGCCCGCCGGCTGGCAGGTCAGCGGCGCCGGCAGCGAGGGCGCCGCCCTGCTGTGCCTGGACGCCGATGGCCAAGTCACCGGCGCCAACAGCACCGCCCGCCAGATGCTGCCCGCCCTGCACGCCCTGCACAGCGGCCCGTTGCACGCCAGCGAACTGTTCGCCCTGCCCTGGGCCAGCCTGTTCGACCGGGCCGCGCACGGCCAGCCGCACACTGTGCCCCTGTGGTCCGGCCTGCGTGTGCAGGTGCGGGCCGAGCGCAGCACTCAGCCCGCCAGCGCCGCCAGCCCCGGCGCGCGCACCGCCGCGCCCAGATCACTGAAAGCGCTGGAAACCGAGCTGATCCACCAGGCCGTGCGCGACGCCGGCGGCCGCGTCGCCGTCGCCGCCAAGGCGCTGGGGGTGAGTCGGGCGACGATGTATCGGAGGTTGGGGGCAACCGACAAGAAGTTGTGAGATCCGACCATTTCCCCAGACGCAAAGATGCCCACTCGGTCGGGCTGGTATGGGTTCTGCAACCATCCGCCCCCCATCTGCGTCTATCAAGTGACACGATGGCCCGTGTTGGTTAACAATTCGTGTTGAGCAGATTCGCTGCTCAACGGATTCAAGGAGTCAAGAACAATGTACCGAGTGGGGTTCCCCGGCTGGAAGGTCGCAGGGCGCCTGGGGGTGCCGCTGCGCGTGCGCGTGTTCGCGCACTTCGACAACGAGAGCAAGACGTATTGGGCCAGCAGCCCTGATCTTGATGGGCTCGTGGTGTCTGGCGCAACGTTGGATGAGCTTCGCTCCGAGACGCTCAGCGCCGCTCAGACGCTGTTGGAGCTGGAAGTTGACGGCAGCAACAAGCGCGCCGTGACAACCGACCTGCGAGTCATGGACGCCATAGCCTGCTCCGCGTGAACGGGTACGCCAGCCAAGTGATAGCCGTGCTACGCCAGCACGGCTATTATTTTTTGCGACAGGGAAAAGGCGCTCACGAAATCTGGAGCAACGGCAAGCGCAATCAGGTCATCTCCAAGAACATGCCATCAAGGAACATGGCGAATGCGATCATGAAGCAAGCCGGAATTGAGCATCGGTTCTGATGACGATTTGGCCTTTGGGAAAAATTAGGGCAGATTATAATTTCCATTTGTGATAATCGCACCGATCAAATAAGGTCTGCCCGACCAAGATAGAACATAGATCTCATGTCCAAGAAATTCAATGCAATCCTCCTCGCGATTCTGGTTGCCACGTTGGTCGCACCACCCATTGCGCATGCCGAACCATCACAAGCCATCGACAAAGATCTCGATTTCAAGACTGCATTCCCACGGCCCTTCTACAAGAAAAAGCACTTCGGATTTGCCCTGACTGGCGCCACCATTGTGTCTGCCGGTGCATTCTCGTACTTCACTGCGGGTGCAGGTGCACCGGTCGCTGCTACGGGGGTGAGTACCGTTGCCAGTTGGGTTGCTGGTGGCGGCGCAGGGTCCTACATGGCTGGCCTCTCCACCGTTGGCGGATGGTTCGGTGGCAACGCCATGCTGGGAGCCGCCATTCTCAATGGGATTTCGCTCGGTACCGTGGGAGGAGCGACTTCATTTACTGCGCTAAGTGTCGGGCAGAAGGCGTTGGTTATGGGTTCCATTGCGGCGACCGCACTTGATGGAGTAGCACTGATAGAAAAACCAGACACTCGAGAGCTAGATATTCGAGTTACTCCGCCCGTCCCGAAAAAACTGGCCGACGAGCGGCTCAAACAGCTGATTGATGGCCTACAAGATGCAACAAAGAAGATAGGTGATCTCTCACGCAAACCAATAACAGACCACAACGGCAACCCACCAAAAGAAGAAAATCCAAAGTCAGCCGCGCCTACAGCCGTCACGATGGAACTGACACAGCAACTGGCTGCGGAGACAGCCAGACGCAAAACAATTGAAAATCAAATGAAACAAGAAATCGAAAGAGCACTGAACTAGGAGGAATCGAACAAAAACCTGTTGGTGCTTGCCGTCTTAGCACACAACTTTGGTATGGTCGATAAATTTTCAACGTTGTTGAATCGTATTGACGCGTCTTCCGGCTACCTCAGTTACCTGCGCTCCCTCGAGTCTTTGTCTCATCACAATGCTGCCAAAGCTGAAGAGTTGCTTCGGGAATCATCAGACTTGGCCCCCTATGCCCTTGAGCCTTCGATTCTTCTCGTTAATCTATTGGGAACAGACTTCAAGGCGAACAAGAAGAAAATCCTGGCAATTGCAGAGAGAGCGAATCAAACCTTCAAAGCTGACGCCTACACTCCCAGCGTGAGCTTGGTATCGCTCCACTATCGTATTGGAACGGAAGCGCTACGTTCCAACGATTGCGATCAAGCACGTGAACAATTCGAACAAGCTGAGAAACACCTTTCATACATTCAAAAACTTGTAGCCGGAAAAGATATCCGTGCACTTCTGAATATTGGAAACGCGAATGCGTTATATTGCAAAGACAAAAAAGATGATGCACAGGCACTTTTCGAAAAAGCAAAAAAACTTGTGAAAAGAGAAAAAGCGGATGAGCTTTGCAAACTATACAGCGGCGGTTGCTCTAATTAGAAGATGGCTATTGGCTGCATTTCTGGCGCCGTCGATAGCGGCTGCTGGAACCGCGAGTATCATCGAACGTATTGTCGGTCCTGGGGCCCACTTCTTCAAGAGTGAAAGGCACCTGCCGTCCGCCACTCTTTCGAAACGGACCGTGCAGGACCTCGCGCACGCGCCAAAGGCCAAGAACATTGATGATCTACTTGATGGAGCAATCGCCCAACAGCGCATGAACATTCTGGATCGACAGGGCGCTAGGAAACTGTTCAACGATCTTCCGTCAGGTGATAAGTTGCTTCTGAAATGCCTTCAGGTGCAAACTTGTCAACCCATTGAGTGCAGCAGGATTGCTCACGTCAGCGAATTGCATTCTGAAGTTCTTCTACGCCGCCCGGATCTGGACCCTATTCAAGCAAATCACGCTGTCGGCGCCATCAGTGAGAAAGTCATGAGAACGTATTTCGAGAATTCAGGCTGGATCCGAATCGAAGGGGAGATTGGGCGGACGGGCATTGACGGCCTGTTCGTCAAGCGGAAAGCAGATGGAATGATTCGGGAGGTCTTGCTCGTGGAAAGCAAGTACAACACATCGACGTTGTCACCCACCAATCATGGGCAGCAGATGAGCCGGGATTGGGCTCTGCGAAAGCTCGAAGAGCTCCGTCTCAAGCATCCGAACCATAGCGACTACGAACAGAGTGAACGCCTCATTGAGCGCGGGTTCTATCGGGCGCGTCTCTGGACCATGCGTTTTAGCAGTAACCGGATAGAAATCGATCTGCAACGTGTACACAGCAAGGACGCGAACATCAACCTGTTGGACGATCCTGGCAATCGCATTGCTCCTCCGCCCCAAGTCATTCACATATCACATCCCGTGAATGATCTCGAGCGAACACTTGTCCGCGCGTACAATAATGCACTTGATGAAGTTGGTCCGCCCGTGCATTAAGGGACTATTTGGGCCAGATGATAATTTTCCAAGGTCAGGCTGATGACCGGGATCACAGTAGATGCCTGCGCTTTTACCCTTTCCAGCACGCCGCCGTCGACGCCCCGCGGCGGCTGATCATTCGAGGCAGACCGGCTTAACGGCGCGGCTGCCATGTGCCGAAAGGGCCATCGCGGCTGAAGGGAAAATTGGGGTCGGATGAAAATTTCCGTTGGTCAGTCGTGCCACGCATTCACCGCTTTCATGGCCATGAAGCGACCAGCGGCAGTTTCAGCTTCAAGCCTTTTCAGCCCCCAGCGCTTTCCCATCAAGCGCGGGCAGCTATCATTCCGGTAGTATCTGGCGCAGCCGCGCACGCCCCGTCAGTCATGCACACGCGCCTGCCGCAGGCCGCCAGCACCCCCAACCCCTAAGGACACAAGCCCTTGCTCTGGATCGCCCCCACCGAAAAAGACGCCGCCTCTGCCACGCTCGAAAAGCGCCTGTGGGACGCGGCCGACCAGTTCCGCGCCAACTCGGGCCTGAAGGCGCAGGAATACTCCGGCCCCATCCTCGGCCTGATCTTTCTGCGCTTTGCCGAGGTGCGCTTTGCCGCCCAGCGCAAAAAGCTTGAAGCGGCCGGCGCCACCTCGCGCCGCGGCAGCCGGGTGGACGAACCCGCCGCCTACCACGCCGACAACGTGCTCTACCTCGCCCCCGAGGCGCGCTTCGACCACCTGCTGACCCTGCCCGAAGCAGCCGACATCGGCGGCCAGGTCAACGCCGCCATGCGCGAGGTCGAACGCCACAACCCGCAGCTCGCCGGCGTGCTGCCCAAGACCTTCAACCTGTTCACCAGCACCCTGCTCAAGGAGCTGCTCAAGAAAATCTCCGAGATCCCGGCCACGCTCGACTTCGACGCCTTCGGCCGCATCTACGAATACTTTCTCGGCGCCTTCGCCATGAGCGAAGGCCAGGGCGGCGGCGAGTTCTACACGCCCGCCAGCATCGTGCAGTTGCTGGCCCAGGTGATCGAGCCCTTCCACGGCCGCATCCTCGACCCCGCCTGCGGCTCGGGCGGCATGTTCGTGCAGTCGGCGCGCTTCGTGGCCGAGCACCACAAGAACCCCGCCGCCGAGCTCTCGATCTGCGGCGTGGAAAAAACCGACGAAACCGGCCGCCTGGCGCGCCTGAACCTGGCCGTGCACGGGCTGGAGGGCGACATCCGCCACGGCGGCAACGTCAACAGCTACTACGACGACCCGCACGCCGCCACCGGCGCCTTCGACTTCGTGCTGGCCAATCCGCCCTTCAACGTCAACGCGGTGGACAAGGAGCGGCTCAAGGACATGGTGGGCGCCGGCCGCCGCTATCCCTTCGGCCTGCCGCGCACCGACAACGCCAACTACCTGTGGATCCAGCTTTTCTATTCGGCGCTCAACGCCCGGGGCCGCGCCGGCTTCGTCATGGCCAACTCGGCCTCCGATGCCCGCAGCAGCGAGCAGGAGCTGCGGCAAAAGCTGATCGAGGCGCGCGCCGTGGACGTGATGGTGGCCGTCGGCCCCAACATGTTCTACACCGTCACCCTGCCCTGCACGCTGTGGTTCCTCGACCGGGGCAAGGCAAAAACGAAGCGCGCCGACACCGTGCTCTTCATCGACGCCCGCCACATCTACCGGCAGGTGGATCGCGCCCACCGCGACTGGACGCCCGCGCAGATCGGCTTCATCGCCAACCTGGTGCGCCTGTACCGCGGCGAAGCGCCGGACCTGACCGTGGGCGGCGAGGAGACGGCGGCCAAGCTGCAAGACGTGTTTGGCCAGGATGGAAGCGGCCAGCCCGCCTACGCCGACGTGCCCGGCCTGTGCAAGGCGGCAACGATCAAGGAGATCGAAGCCCAGGGCTGGTCGCTCAACCCCGGCCGCTACGTGGGCGTGGCCCCCGGCGAGGACGTGAGCGACGAGGACTTCAAGGAGCAGCTGGAGGCGCTGAACGAAGAGCTGCAAACCCTCAACGCCCAGGCGCGGGAGCTGGAGCAGACCATCGCCGCGAATGTGGCGGGGATTTTGGGGGTGTGAGGATGGTAGCTCTCCGACACCTCATCAAGGAATACATCGGGGGCGGCTGGGGCAAGGAAGCACCCGATCGAGAACACGTCGTCCCTGCATATGTTATTCGCGGAACCGATCTTGCTGCGGTTCAATCTGGAACAGTAAGCGGGGTTCCTTCTCGTTGGCACAAGTTGAGTAATGCACGGTCAAGAACATTGCTACCGGGCGATATCGTCTTCGAAGTCTCGGGCGGCAGCAAGGAGCAGCCCGTGGGTCGGAGTATCCTGCTCGATGGCCATCGCTTGGGTCAATTCCAAACAGCCGTCATTCCTGCGTCGTTCTGCAAGAAGATTCGTCCCGATTCAGACAAGATTCACTCGCGCTTCCTTTTGGCGCATCTTCAACTTGCCTGGTTGGATCGGCGAATCGTCCGATGGCAGGTGCAGTCAACAGGCATCAGCAACTTCAAGTTCGAAGCGTTTCTTGATGACTTTCTGATCGATCTTCCCCCACTCGCCATCCAACTCCGCATCGCAGGCATCCTTTCGGCCTACGACGAGCTGATCGAGAACAGCCAGCGGCGCATCAGGATTCTGGAGGCTATGGCCCGCGCCCTCTACCGCGAGTGGTTCGTCCACTTCCGCTTCCCCGGCCATGACACCGTCCCCCGCGTCCCGTCCCCCCTCGGGGAGATTCCGCAGGGGTGGGAGGTGAAGACAGTTGGCGAATCGTTTGTGATCTCTGGCGGCGGCACGCCATCCCGCAAGGAAGAAGCGTTCTGGAAAGGCGGCACGATTCAGTGGTATTCGCCCAGCGACCTGACTGGTGCGGGAACGATGTTCATGGATGATTCCAGTGATCACATTACCGAGCGCGGTCTCGCGCAGAGTTCTGCGCGGATGTTTCCCGCCCGCAGCGTAATGCTTACCAGTCGTGCAACCATCGGGGCAATCGCTATCAATACCGAGCCGGCTTGCACCAATCAGGGGTTCATCACTTGCCTGCCAAATGAGCGTGTGCCGCTTTATTTCCTGTTCCATTGGCTGACCGAGAACGTACCCACATTCCAGCGCATGGCGTCAGGCGCGACATTCAAGGAAATCAGTCGCGGCGTGTTCAAAACCATCGACTTTCTGCAACCGCCCGACACACTGGTTGGGCAATTTGAAGCCGCCGTTACTCCGATGGCGGAGCAAGCTCTTGCTCTCCAACGCCAAATCCAAACCCTCCGCCGCACCCGCGACCTGCTGCTGCCGCGCCTGCTCTCCGGCCAGATCGATGTGGAGACGCTGGCGTCATGATGCGCAGCGCCGAAGATCTGCTGCAGGAACTGGCTGCGCTGGATGAGTCCCATCGCATCGAGGCCAAGCAGGCACGGCAGATCGACCGTTCGGTCATGGAGACGGTGTGCGCGTTTGCCAACGAGCCCGGCCTTGGCGGTGGCTATCTGCTGCTGGGCGTGCGCCGCGACCCGCAGGATTTGTTTGCCAGCACCTATCGGGTGGAGGGCATCGATAACCCGGACAAACTGCAGTCTGACCTGGCCAGCCAGTGCGCCAGCGTGTTCAACCGGCCGCTGCGGCCCCGAGTCTCGGTGGAGGAGCTGAACGGCAAGACCTTGGTGGTGGCCTACGTGCCCGAGGTGGCACCGGCCGAGAAACCCGTCTTCATCCAGAGCCTGGGCCTGCCCCGGGGTGCGTTCCGGCGCGTCGGGTCAACCGACCAGGAGGGCACGGAAGACGATCTGGTGGCGCTGTATGCCGGCCACCAGCTGGATACCTTCGACGCGGCGGTGCTGCCCGATGCCGAGATGGGCGACATCGACCCGGCCGCGCTGGACGATTACCGGCAGCAGCGCCGGGCGATCAATCCCGACGCCGAAGAACTGGCCTGGTCGAACGACGAGCTCCTGCTGGCCCTGGGCGGCGCCCGGCGCGACAATGGGCAACTCCGGCCCACAGTAGCCGGGCTCGTGCTGTTTGGCACCGGCATGGCCTTGCGGCGCTGCTTTCCGATGATGCGCATCGACTACATCCGCGTGCCGGGCCGGCAGTGGGTGGAGAACCCGGACCATCGCTTCGATACGCTGGAAATCCGCGCGCCGCTGTTGACCGCCATCCGCCGCGCCACCAACACGGTGCGCGACGAGTTGATTCAGTCCTTTTCGCTGCCCGAAGGCGCCTTGGCGCGGGAGGACGAACCCACGCTGCCGCTGCGGGTGATCCGCGAGGCCATCGTCAATGCGGGAATGCACCGCAGCTACCGCATCCACGGTGCGATCCAGATCATCCGCTACGCCAACCGGCTGGAGGTCCGAAACCCGGGGCATTCCATCAAGGCCGAGGAACAACTGGGCGAGCCTGGCTCGGAAGCGCGCAACCCGCGCATCGCCGCCGTGCTGCATGAGGTGAACATCGCCGAGACCAAGGGCAGCGGCATTCGCGCCATGCGCGAGCTGATGCTGGCGCATGGCCTGCTGCCGCCCACCTTCGAGTCTTCGCGCCGGCCCGATCAGTTCGTCGCCACCTTCCTGTTCCATCACTTCCTGGGTGCGGGCGATCTGGCCTGGTTGCGCCAGCTCACGCACGAGCCGATCAGCGACGAAGAATCACGCGCGCTGGTCTTCGTGCGCGAGCTGGGCGCGATCGACAACGCCGCGTATCGCGCCATCAACCGTACCGATACCCTGAACGCCTCGGCCCATTTGCGCCGCCTGCGCGACCTGGGCTTGCTGGAGATGAAAGGCGCTGGCAGCCGAACCTACTACGTGCCGAGCGCCCAGTTCGCGGTACGGTCGGCCACCGAGCGCGTCGCCGCCAGCGCTTCGAATCCGCACCAGCCCGACCCGAATACACACCAGCCGCCGGCGAATACACACCAGCCCCCGCCAGATCCACACCAGTTGCTGGCGGCAGTTCCGCCACCGCTGCGCGCACGGATTCCGGCGGCCGGTACCAAGCCACGCAAGGACACGCTACGAGCCTTGATCCTTGACCTCTGTGCCTGGCGTGCGCTGAGTGCCCGGGAAATGGCCGCGCTGCTGGGTGGCCGAGACCAGAAACACCTGGTACGCGAGTTCCTGAGTCCGATGGTCCACGATGGCCTGCTGGCCTACACCATCCCGGCCATGGAGAACCATCCGGAGCAGCGTTACACCGTGCCGGCCGCGCCAGCGGCAGGCGAAGAGCCGACCGCATGAGCCCCGACGTCTGGAGCGAAGACCAGTTGGTCGAGCAGCCCGCGAACAATGACTAATGCGGGTTGCGTACGATATAAGATGCGCTACGTATGATATGTTCATACTTTGTCGTCCAACTCGACGTTCAGGCCAGAGGTACGCCATGCCAACCGTCCGCAAGACCATCACCGTGACCGACCAGCAGGACCAGTGGATCGCCGCGCAGGTGCAGGCCGGGCGCTTCACGAACGACAGCGAGTTGATCCGCGACCTGATCCGGCGCGAGCAGGAGCGCAGCGCCGATCTGCTGGCGCTGCGCCAGGCCCTGGTGGAGGGCGAGCAAAGCGGCGCGCCGCAGGCCTTTGATTTCGCCGCCTTCACCCAGCGCAAGCGCGCCCAGCACGCAGGCTGAGCCCGCATCGTGGCCGAATATCGCCTCAGCCCGGCAGCGCAGTCCGACCTGGACGAGATCTTCGACTATTCCGCCGCGCACTGGGGGCTAGTGCAGTGTTTCGCGCTGTCAGGTACTTATAGCGAGTCGCCAAGGGGCCAGGTGCGCGGCGCGTGGCCGCAGGCATGGTGGACCCATGTCAAGGCCACGCAACAAAGCAGATGGCCCCTTGGCGTCTCGCCCTGCGGGAAGCCAGAAAAAGGCTTGCGGCGGTGTTGCGCCTCTTGCCAAGGCCGCCAGCATTGGCTGCGAGCCGCGCCTTGCCGCAAGCCTTTTTCTGGCTTCTATAAGTGCCTGACAGCGCGAAACACTGCACTAAGGCGGTGCGCTACACCCAGATGCTGGCCGATGCCTGCGCCCGGCTGGCCGATGCGCCGCTGCAGTCGCAGGACTGCGCCCAGCTTCGCGCCGGCTACCGGCGCGTGGCGGTCGGCCGGCACATGCTTTACTTTCGCGTCGAGGATTACGGCGTTGCCATCATCCGCATCCTGCACGGGCGCATGGACGCGCCGCGCCACCTGTAGCCTGCCCGCATGAGCCCCCACGCCTGGACCGAAGACCAGCTGGTCGAGCAGCCCGCCATCGGGCTGTTTGCGGCGCTGGGCTGGCAGACGGTGGCAGCGCTGGATGAAACCCTGGGCGCGGGCGGCACGCTGGGGCGCGAGACCCGGGGCGAGGTGGTGCTGACGGAGCGCCTGCGGGCGGCGCTGACGCGCCTGAACCCCGGCCTGCCGCCCGAGGCCATCCAGAGCGCCATCGACGAGCTGGCGTGCGACCGCTCGGCGATGAGCCTGGAGGCGGCCAACCGCGAGGTCTACCGGCTGCTTAAAGACGGCATCGCGGTGTCCGTGCCCGACCGCGAGCACGGCGGGCAGAAAACCGAGCGCCTGCGGGTGGTGGACTGGGCGCAGCCCGAGAACAACGACTTTCTGCTGGTCAGCCAGCTCAGCGTGGTGGGCAGCCTCTACACCGGCCGGCCCGATCTGGTGGGTTTTGTCAACGGCCTGCCCTGGGTGGTGATCGAACTGAAGAAGCCCGGCGTGCCGGCGCGCGCGGCCTTCGACGAGAACCTGAGCCACTACAAGCAACAGATTCCGCAGTTGTTCTGGTTCAACGCCCTGCTGATCGCCAGCAACGGCACCGACAGCCGGGTCGGCTCGCTCACCGCCGACTGGGAGCGCTTTTTCGAGTGGAAGCGCATCGAGCGCGAGGACGAGCCGCGCCGCGTCTCGTTGGAGGTGATGCTGCGCGGCACCTGCGACAAGACGCGGCTGCTGGACCTGGTGGAGAACTTCACGCTGTTTTCCGAGCACAAGGCCGGGCTGGTGAAGGTGCTGGGTCAGAACCACCAGATCCTGGGCGTGAACAACGCCATCGCGTCGATGCTGCAGGCGCGCCAGCTGGGCCACGGGCGCGGCGGCGTGTTCTGGCAGACACAGGGCAGCGGCAAGAGCTTTTCGATGGTGTTCTTTGCGCAGAAGGTGCTGCGCAAGCTGGCCGGCAACTGGACCTTTGTGGTGGTGACCGACCGGGTGGAGCTGGACGAACAGATCGCCAAGACCTTCAAGACCGTGGACGCGGTGAGCCAGGCCGAGGGCGATGCGTGCCACGCCGCCAGCGGCGCGCACCTGCGCGAGCTGCTGTGCGGCAACCACCGCTACGTGTTCACGCTGGTGCACAAGTTTCAGACGCCGCAGGTGCTGACCGACCGCTCCGACGTGATCGTGCTGACCGACGAAGCGCACCGCAGCCAGTACGACACGCTGGCACTGAACATGCGCGCCGCGCTGCCCAGGGCGATGTTCCTGGCCTTCACCGGCACACCGCTGATCGCGGGCGAAGAGCGCACGCGCGAGGTGTTTGGCGACTATGTGTCGATCTACGACTTTCAGCAGTCGGTGGAGGACGGCGCGACGGTGCCGCTGTTCTACGAGAACCGCACGCCCGAGCTGGAGCTGGTCAACCCCGACCTGAACGACGACATCTACCGCCTGATCGAGGACGCCGAGCTCGACGACGCGCAGGAGGCGAAGATCGAAAAGGTGCTGGGGCGGCAATACCACCTGATCACCCGCGACGACCGGCTGGAGACGGTGGCGCAGGACATCGTGCAGCACTTTCTGGGGCGCGGCTTTGTCGGCAAGGCGATGGTGGTATCGATCGACAAGGCTACGGCGCTGAAGATGCACGACAAGGTGAAGCAGCACTGGGCGGCCGAAATGGAGCGGGTGCAGCAGGAACTGGGCGAACTGGCCCACTTGCCGCTGGGTGGCGAGCGCTCGGCCGAGCAGGCCAGGCGCGATGTGCGCAAGGCCGAGCTGAAGCAGCGGCTGGCGCTGCTGACCGGCACCGACATGGCGCTGATCGTCTCGCCGGGGCAGAACGAGATCGAGCAGATGAAAAAGCTCGGCCTCGACATCGAGCCGCACCGCAAGCGCATGAACGAGAGCCAGCCGGCGCTGGACGAGAGGTTCAAGGACGTGGCTGACCCGCTGCGGCTGGTGTTCGTCTGCGCGATGTGGCTGACTGGGTTTGACGCGCCGAGCTGCTCGACGGTGTATCTGGACAAGCCGATGCGCAACCACACGCTGATGCAGACCATCGCGCGCGCCAACCGGGTGTTTCCGGGCAAGCACAGCGGCGTGATCGTGGACTACGCCAACGTGTTTGCCTCGCTGGAGAAGGCGCTGGCCATCTACGGCGCGGGCCAGGGCGGCGCGAACCCGGTGAAGGACAAGGCGGAGTTGGTCGAGGCGCTGCGCGGGGCGGTGACGGCGGCGACGGCCTTCTGCCTGGCGCACGGCGTGGACCTGGCCGCGATGGAGACGCTGCCGACCGGGGGCCTGGAGCGGCTGGCGGCGCTGGAGAGCGCCATCAACGCGCTGATCGGCCCGGATGCGCTGCGGCGCGAGTTTCTGGGCCACGAAAAACTGGTCGCCACGCTGTACCGCGCGGTGAAGCCCGACCCGGCGGCCATCGCGTTCAGCGTGCGCGTGACCGGCATCGCCACGCTGGCGGCGGCGATCCGCGCCAAGCTCAGCCCCAACCCGCCCGACATCGCCACGATCCTGCAGCAGATCGGCGAGCTGCTCGACGAGTCCATTACCGGCCTGCGGGTGCGCGAAGGCGGGCCGCCAGCCATCGACCTGTCGAAGATCAACTTCGAGGCGCTGGCGCAGCGCTTCAAGGAATCGACGCACAAGAACACCGACCTGGAGGCCCTGAAGGCCACCATCGCCGCCAGGCTGGAAAAGCTGGTGCGGCTCAACCGCACGCGGGCCGACTTTGCCGAGAAGTTCGAGGCGCTGATCGAGAGCTACAACAACGGCAGCCGCAACATCGAGCAGCTCTTTCAGGAGCTGCTGAAGCTGTCGAACAGCCTGGACGAAGAGCAGGCGCGTCACGTGCGCGAAAACCTCTCGGAAGAAGAACTGGTCATCTTCGACATCCTGACGCGCCCGGCGCCCGAGCTGACGACCGCCGAACGCGACGAAGTCAAGAAGGTGGCCAAGGCGCTGCTGCCGCGCATCCAGCAACTGCTGGTGCTCAACTGGCGGCAGAAGTCGGCCGCGCGCTCCAGCCTGAAGCTGGCGATCGAAGACACCCTGGACACCCTGCCCGCCGCCTACGACCGCCCGTTGTTCGCGCAGAAATGCTCGGCGCTGTTCGAGCATGTGTACGAGAGCTACCCGGAGCGAAATGCCGGGGTGTATGCGCAGGCGCCATGAGCGCGCGGGAAAAATTGGGAAAACATTGGGCTCAGATGAAAATTTAGGCGAGTCGAAATTGACCTGATCTACCATTCGAACCGCCATGCCTGACCGCCTGTTCGTCTACGGCACCCTCGCACCAGGCCGGTCCAACGCGCACGTTCTTGCGACGGTCCCGGACACCTGGGAGCCGGCCACGGTTCGGGGAACGCTGTTCCCGGAGGGTTGGGGGCAGCGCTGGGTTATCCGGGCATCGTGCTGTCAGTCGAAGGCGCGGAGGTTCCGGGCCTCATCTTCAGTTCGCCCGAGCTGCCGGCGCACTGGGCGCGCCTGGACGAGTTCGAGGGAGAAGGCTACGCTGGAAAATTGGGGTCAGATGACAATTTTCCGAGTCATATCAGTGCAAGCCACGCAAAAAAGCCCGCTCGACTGCGGGCTGGTGGTGGCGAGTTGGGCTTGGAACTACGGAAAGTTCAGTGGATAGAGGACGGCTGCTTTCGCCGACGAATCGGTGTGGCCTGGGGATTGGGGTCTCCGTCGCTTTCCAGGCGGGCTCCCCAGTGCCGACCCTTGGCCTCGGCAATGACCCGCATGGGCTGCGGCCCGTGCGCGGCGCGCTCGACGGCGCGCAGGGACTCGAATGCGCTGCTCAGGCGG
>Ga0116144_10004283_pt1 | contig 13611 bp, 10 predicted proteins | sample AD_UKC035_MetaG_FD_89746 | JGI IMG/M metagenome (GOLD analysis project Ga0116144, IMG submission 89746) | Active sludge microbial communities of municipal wastewater-treating anaerobic digesters from USA - AD_UKC035_MetaG | ecosystem: Engineered > Bioreactor > Anaerobic > Digestate | place: USA... | reverse complement strand
TCCCAAAGATTATCTGGCCAAAAAATACAATTTTAAGGTAACCGATGACTGGCTAAATCATCTGCGTCTGGCTTCAGTCGCCTTTGGAGGTGCCTCAGGTTCCTTTGTTTCTCCCGATGGCCTCGTTCTGACCAATCATCATGTTGGCCGCGGTGCTATCCAGAATCTGTCTACACCGGAAAGAGATCTGATTAAAAATGGTTTTTATGCCAGAACCAGAGACGAGGAGCTCAAATGCCCGGGAATGGTGCTGTCAGTGCTTCAAGAGATTGAAGATGTAACAGAGCGAGTGTTAGCCGCTGAAAAACCCGGGATGAGCCCGCAGGAAGTCATGGCTGCCCGTGACAAAGCAATTGCTGAAATTCAAAAAGAAGCAACAGAGAAATCAGGACTGAGATGCCAGGTAGTATCTCTTTACTCCGGCAGTATGTATAACCTTTACAAATATAAGACTTATAATGATGTCAGACTGGTTTTTGCCGTCGAGAATGACATCGCCTTTTTTGGTGGCGACCCTGATAATTTCACCTATCCACGTTATGACCTGGATATTTCTATTTTCAGAATCTATGAGAACGGCAAGCCGCTGAAAACTAAAGATTATCTAAAATGGGCGACGGCTCCCCTTAAAGAAGGTGACCTGGTTTTCTGCTCAGGTAACCCCGGTTCAACCGGCCGGCTGCTCACCTATGATCAGTTGCTTTTCCTGCGTGATGTCAGCTACCCCTTTACTATTGAAAATTTAAAGAGAAGGCAAGCCATTCTGCACGAATATGCCAGTCGTGGCCCCGAGCAGGAGAGGATCGCCCGCAATACACTCTTTGGCATTGAAAACAGCTTGAAAGCCACCACTGGCTATCAGTCTGGTTTGCTGGATAAAGAACTGATGGCCAGAAAGCTGGCCGAAGAACAGCAGATCCGCCAGGCGGTGGCGGCCAATCCGGAACTGGCCAAAGAATATGGTCAGGCCTGGGATGAAATAGCCCTGGCTCAGAAAGAATTCTCCTCCTTCTTCAAGCAATATCAATTTTTTGAAAGAGGAAACGCCTTTAATACCGTCTATTTCAATCTGGCCAGATCACTGGTGCGAATGGCAAATATGGCGGGTAGCCAGGGTCGCACGACGGGAGGCGGTGCCGGCCGGATGATGGGCGAAATGAGGCCTGTTCCAGATGATTTTGAAATATTAAAACTAACCGACTCTCTGAAACAATTAAAGGAGCAATTACCTGACGAGCAGGAGACCAAATGGCTGCTTGGCTGCCAGTCGCCGGAAGAAGTAGCCCGAGAATTAATCACCAAAACTAAAATAAAAGATCCTGAATACAGAAAAAAATTGATGGAGGGCGGTTCCGAGGCTATTTATCAATCTGATGACCCGATGATCAAGCTCGCCTTGATGGTTGAACCCGTTTCCCGTGGTCTAAGAGAACGCTATGAAAACAAGGTCAGGGCAGTTGAAGTTAAAAACGGAACACTGGTAGCCAGAGCTCTCTTCCGACTTAAAGGAACTTCTATTCCACCCGACGCTACAGGCACTTTGCGCCTGAGCTTTGGTGTCGTTAAAGGTTATGTGGAAAATGGTAAGAAAATTCCCTTCCACACTACTTTCGCCGGGCTTTACGAAAAAGCTCAAAAGTTCAACTTTAAACCGCCTTACAGCCTGCCTGAAATCTGGCTTAAGAAGAAAGCAGCTCTTAATCTCAATACACCTTTGAATTTCGTCGCTACGATTGATTCCATTGGAGGCAATTCCGGATCGCCAGTCGTCAATAGAAAAGGTGAATTTGTTGGTGCCCTTTTCGATGGCAATATCCAGTCACTGCCAACCAGGTTTGTTTATGATGAAAAAGTTGCTCGTTCCGTTATGGTTGATGGCCAGGCTTTAATCGAAGCCTTGCTTAAGATTTACGATGCCAAGCCTCTGGCTGATGAACTTCTGGGAAGACTGCCAGCCAGATGAATAGGTGCAATTCAAGAGTAGATAGATTAAGATGAGAGACTGAAATGAGACCGGGCTTGAGCCTGATGAAATTAATAGAGAAGGTTCAGCCCGGCCTCTTTTTTTCTCTACTGGCTAAAAAAAATGAAAAGCTGGACTGATTATCTCTGGTTTCAAACTGAAAAAAAACAGGAATTTATTAATATAACGCGCCGTGTAGAGGAAGCTGTTTTAAAAAGTGGAGTAAAGGAAGGCTTGTGCCTGGTTAATGCCATGCACATTACCGCTGGTTAATTATTCCATTTAAGCCAATACCTGACGAGAAGTTGGAAACCATCTTCGTCTTCTTCCCGGCAGTAAAGCTTGCCCTTTTTCCAGATTTTCGGTTCACCTGGAAGCGGGATTCCGGTCAGGAACCTGCCCCGCTCATCAAAGACATCAAAGATATAATAGCCGGCCTCTGATTTTTCAAAGGTTTGGACAAGCAGCCAGCCTTCATCACTACAGACAAATCTTCCACAGCCGGGATGATAGGCAAACCGTGAATCCGGATGACTGTGGGAAGGATTTGTTTCATTTCACTTTTGTCTTTATCGATAATCCTGACAGGTTTATAGGCTTTCCTAACCTGACGAAAGAGTTTTCCGTTCCGATCATAATATTCAAAATAATAATCGTAGGGTCGCGAAAATATTATGGTATCTTCCGGACCAATTTGAAAGAAGGGAAAGCCCATAAAAGGATCAAGGCCTTTCTGGGGCTGAGGGATTAAATAACTGGCCAGTTCGCCTTTAAGCTTCATTTCCTGATCAAATTTCAGTAGCTTAACAGCCGGATTATCTCCAGTCATGCCCGCTTCCAGGCCGTAAATGTTGCCAGTGGAATCTAAACCAGCCTCCAGCAGTAGATATTGCCCGATAGAAAACGATTTTAGAAACTCCCCCCTCCTGGTAAAAAAATATATCTTTCTGTCCATAGAAGAAACCATTAACAGGTCATCCCGAATCGACAGGCTCACCGGCGACTGTAACTCACCTGGCCCCTGGCCGCGGCGGCCAAATTTTTTCATAAACTTGCCAGAGCGATCGTAAACAAAAATAGCCGCATCTTTAGAAGACAGAATGAAAATGTTCTCATCCTCATCAATATCAACATCTTCACAAGAAGAGAAAGCAGCCTCTCCGCTGGTCCCAGCACCGCCCAGTGTTAGTTCTTTTTCAAGGCTCAGAACCTGCCCTGAATACATTGGCTCTTTCGGGTTGCTGATGATAGTTTGGCCATTTTCCTGGCTAATCTCTCCCCTCCAGCCAGCCTGTTTCTGACAGGAGGCTTGGGCGACCAGAATAAAGGAGGTCAATATGGCTAAAAACAGGCAATTTCTTAGCTTCATTTTGTCTTCCTTTCGATGAAAGCTCTTTTGAGATTATTTATAAACTTACCATGAAAATTAGATAGGACTCAAGACTTTTACCCTGGCGTCCATCTTCCCTGTTAGGATGGGGTCGGGCCGCAGCAACTTATTGATAATAATAAAGATGGCCTGGCCCGACCCCATCTTACCGACTGCAGGCCATTTGGCTTCCCAGCCTGTTATAATTGACTTTAAGACTGCTTTCTGTTAAAAAATAATAAATGTGGAAAAGTCCCCTAACTAAGATTTTCGGCACTCAGAATGAGCGCACCCTGAAAAAGCTGCAGCCTTATGTGACAGCTATTAATGCGCTCGAGCCCCAGATCAGCCAGCTCTCTGATGCCCAGCTTAAGGCTAAAACAGCCGAGTTCAAAGAAAAACTCCGGCAAGGTGCCACCCTTGATGATATTCTGATTGAAGCCTTTGCTGTCGTCCGAGAAGTTGCCCGCCGAACAGTCAAAATGCGCCATTTTGACGTTCAGCTTATCGGCGGTATTGTTCTTCACCAGGGTAAAATCGCTGAAATGAAAACCGGTGAAGGGAAAACCCTGGTAGCCACTCTTCCTGCTTACCTCAATGCTCTGGAAGGTAAAGGTGTCCACATTGTTACCGTCAATGACTATCTGGCCAAAAGAGATGCCGAATGGATGGGCCCTATCTACAGGTCACTCGGCTTGACAGTCGGCGTGATTCAGCACGATATGAATGATGCTGAACGCCAGATAGCCTATAATTCTGACATCACCTATGGCACCAACAATGAATTTGGTTTTGATTACCTGCGGGACAATATGAAGTTCCGCCTGGAAGATCTGGTCCAGCGAGAATTTAACTACGCCATTGTCGACGAGGTGGACAGCATCCTGATTGATGAGGCCAGGACGCCACTGATCATTTCAGGCCCGACTCAGGAATCAACTCAGCTTTATTATCGGGTGGATAATTTTGTCCGGCGGTTACAAAAAGACAAGCATTTTATTCTTGATGAGAAAACCAGGACAGTCAGCCTGAATGAAAACGGCGTGGCCGAAGCTGAAAAATACTTTAATGTGCCCAATCTTTATGATCTCAACTATATGGACCTGGTCCATGCTATCAACCAATCGCTTAAAGCTCACTTTCTGTTCAAGCGTGATGTAGATTATATGGTTAAAGATGGCCAGGTTATTATTGTTGATGAATTTACCGGTCGGCTGATGCCGGGACGGCGCTACAGTGATGGCCTCCATCAGGCCCTGGAAGCCAAAGAGCGAGTTAAGGTAGAAGAAGAATATCAGACGCTGGCCTCAATTACCTTCCAGAATTATTTCCGTATGTATAAAAAGTTGGCCGGCATGACCGGAACAGCTGCCACCGAGGCGGCCGAATTTCAGCAAATCTATAACCTTGAAGTGGTGGAGATCCCAACCAATAAGCCTCTTATCCGCACCGAATACCCTGATGTCATTTACCGCACAGCTAAAGAAAAATGGGAGGCAGTTGTTCAGGAAATAATCGAATTAAATAAAATTGGGCGGCCAGTTCTGGTCGGGACGATCTCGATTGAAAAATCAGAGCACTTAAGCAACCTGCTTCGCAAGCGGAATATCAAGCATGTGGTCCTTAATGCCAAGTATCACGAACTGGAGGCTCAGATCATCGCCCAGGCCGGACGAATTGGTTCAGTAACTATCGCCACCAACATGGCTGGCCGTGGTGTTGATATTTTGCTTGGTGGTAATCCAGAATATCTGGCCAGAGAAATCTTAAAAAAACAGGGTGTGGATCCGGCTAAAGCCACCCCGGAACAGTATCAATCAGCCTATGAACAGGCCATGAAGATTACCATAGAAGAGCACGAAAAGGTGGTATCTCTTGGCGGTCTGCATATTCTCGGCACCGAGCGTCATGAATCAAGGCGAATAGACAACCAGTTGAGAGGTCGAGCAGGACGTCAGGGAGATCCAGGTTCTTCACGTTTCTATCTGTCGCTCGAAGATGACCTGATGAGGATTTTCGGTTCTGACCGCCTGTCAGGCTTAATGGCCCGTATAGGTATGAGCGAGGGGGTGCCTATTCAGCATCCCATGGTGAGCCGGGCGATCGAGCGGGCTCAAAGACAGGTGGAAGGTCAGAACTTCTCTATCAGAAAGCATCTGCTGGAATATGACGATGTCATGAACAAGCAGCGCGAGACAATCTACCGCCAGCGTCGCGAAATCCTCGAAGGTAAAGACCTGCGCGAATATTATTTGAATCTAATTGACAGCCTGGTCGAATGGTATCTTGACCAGCACGCTAATAAAGAAAGGCATCCGGAAGACTGGGACTGGGAGGCTTTGAGGCAGGCAATTTTTTCTCAGTTCGGTTTTGATCTTAACCAGCTCAACCTTGACCGCGAAACTATTACCTATGATGAGCTGTTTGATCAACTGACCTTAACTCTAAAAGGCCTGTACGAACAAAAAGAGAAGGCCCTTGGTCCGGATAGAATGCGAGAATTTGAACGCTTGATTCTCCTTCAGGTCATAGATGCCCGCTGGAAAGATCATTTACTCGAAATGGATTATCTGAAGGAAGGAATTGGCTTGCGCGGCTATGGCCAGCGTGACCCGCTCATTGAATATAAAAAGGAAAGCTATGAAATGTTCCAGCAGCTGCTGGACCGAATAGAGGAAGATGCCGTTCGCTATCTCTTCCTTATCCAGCCGGTAATTGAGGGCGAGGAACAACAGCAGCAACGACGCGAGCGCCCCGTATATTATCAACGGCCACAAGCCGCAGCTGCTGCCGGCGGAGCAGTTATCAGGCAGGCCAGACCTTTGATACCCGGAAAGAAGAAAAAACGCTAAATATAGCCAAGCGGGAGATCCAGATGTTTGAAGAAAATTTAAAAGAAGGTTTAACCTTTGACGACGTTTTAATCCTGCCAGCCAGATCAGAAGTCTTACCAAATGAAGCCGATGTTTCCAGCTGGCTAACTAAAAATATTCAGCTCAAAACGCCGATCATCAGCTCTGCTATGGATACAGTCACCACCTCCAGGATGGCTATCTGTTTAGCCCAACAAGGAGGACTCGGCATTATTCACCGTAATATGTCAATTGAAGCTCAAGCCGAAGAAGTGGATAAGGTCAAAAGACATGAAAGCGGAATGATCGTCGAACCAATTACTCTTCGTCCTCAGGATAAGATACGCCAGGCTGTCGAATTAATGAAAAAATACAAAATATCGGGGCTACCGGTAACTGATGAAAACAACAAGCTGGTAGGTATCATAACCAACCGCGATATCAGATTTGAGAACCGGCTGGACATTCCAGTCTCAGAAGTCATGACCAGAGAACTGGTGACAGTGCCAGTTGGGACTCCCCTGGAGGAAGCAGAAAAACTTTTTCACCAGCATAAGGTTGAAAAAATTCTCATTGTAGATAAGGACTATCATTTAAAAGGCCTGATCACCTACAAAGATATCTTGAGAAGAATTGAATATCCCCTGGCCTCCAAGGACAAACTGGGCCGCCTGCGGGTCGGAGCAGCAGTTGGAGTCGGAGGAGAGGTGATAGATCGAGTTACTGCTCTGTGCAAGGCCGGCTGCGATGTCTTGATAGTTGATACCGCCCATGGTCACTCGCAACGGGTGCTGGAGACGGTCAAAGCTGTTAGAAAACATTTCCCTGATATTGAACTCATTGCCGGCAATATCGCTACGGCTGAAGCAGCCGAAGATTTGATTGCTTTAGGAGTGGATGCAGTCAAAGTCGGTATCGGTCCTGGTTCGATTTGCACAACCAGAGTCATTGCCGGTATTGGTGTCCCGCAGATCACAGCTATTTCCGACGTTTATAAGGTCACCAGCAAAAACCATATACCGCTGATTGCTGATGGTGGCATTAAATATTCAGGCGACATCACCAAAGCCATGGCTGCCGGCGCCTCTACCGTCATGCTGGGCAATCTCCTGGCAGGAACAGATGAGGCACCGGGTGAAGTGGTTATTTACCAGGGCCGGGCTTATAAGATTTATCGTGGCATGGGCTCACTCGAAGCAATGAAAGAGGGCAGCCGCGACCGTTACTTTCAGGATACTGTATCCGACTCGAAGCTTGTCCCTGAAGGAATCGAGGGGAGAGTACCCTTTAAGGGTAGTGCTGTCTCCATCATCCAGATGCTGGTCGGCGGTTTGAAATCGGGTATGGGTTATGCCGGCTGCCGAACAATAGAAGAGCTTCAGGCCAGAGCCAAATTTATCAAGATTACCCAGGCTGCGCTGAGAGAAAGCCACGTTCACGATGTAATAATTACCAAAGAAGCTCCTAATTATCACCTCGAATAAGGTTCATTTTTTAATCTGTTTTATTCTGTTATTTTTATCCAGCAGCACGATCTGGGGCCGGTGCGATTTAATCTCCGTTTCATCCAGGCAACCATAAGAAGTAATAATGATGATATCGCCCTGTTTAATTTTATGGGCTGCCGCCCCATAGACACCAACCTGGCCCGATCCAGCTTCTTCTTTGATTAAATAAGTGGCCAGCCTTTCGCCATTGGATACATTGTAGATTTCAACCCGTTCATATTCACTCAAGCCGGCAGCCGACATGAGTTCCGCATCCAGGCCAAGGCTACCCTCATAGTCAATATTGCTATTAGTGACCCTGGCTCGATGTATCTTGGATTTAAGGAAAAGTGTTCTCATTTTTCGATTACTCCCGAAATAAATCTTAGATTGTCGATTAATCTCGTTCGACCAAAATAAACAGCCACAGCCACCAGGGCATCGCCGTCAATAGTGACCAGTGGCTCAAGAGTTTGCGGGTCAACAATCTCCACATAATCAATTCTGGCCAGCGGTTCGGCTGAGATCAAATTGACCATCTGCTGTCTTATTCTGGCTGCCTGTCTTTCTCCATTTTTGATTATCTCCTCGGCCAGTTCCAGGCTTCGGTAAAGAACAACGGAAGCCTGACGCTCCTGCTGGTTGAGATAGATATTGCGAGAGCTAAGAGCCAGTCCGTCCTTTTCCCTGATAAGTGGCATTGACCTGATTTTTACGGGTAGATTCAAATCCTCAACCATTTTTTTAAGAATGATAACTTGCTGGGCATCTTTCCAGCCAAAATAAGCTTCATCTGGCTGGATGAGGTTAAAAAGCTTTAGAACCACCGTGCACACTCCTCGAAAATGCCCCGGACGCGAACGACCGCAAAGTCTATTCTCGAGATCTTCGACCTCTACATAAGTTTTATAACCAGCAGGATACATTTCTTCAACAGCAGGATAAAAAATTAGATCAACACCTTCTTTTTCCAGCAGGGCTGCATCCCGGTTAAAGTCCCGTGGATAAACGTTATAGTCTTCGGCCGGACCAAACTGCTTTGGATTGACGAAGATGGAGACGGCTGCTCGGTCATTTCGTTTTTTTGCTTCCCTTACCAGGCTCAGATGTCCTTCATGCAGGTAACCCATAGTTGGAACAAAGCCGACCGTTAGACCTTTTAGCTTCCAGTCCTTAATTCTTTCCTGGAGCTCCGCTACCTTATTGATAACTTCCATTCTCAGCCTTTCCCGATTTTATTTTTCTGTTCCGCCTTCGCTTGCTTATCAATATCAATCATCAGTTCGGCCAGATTTTTCTCTGAGTTTCTCTAACAATGGTCCAGCTATTTCCTTTTTTAGATGATAAGAATGCTCCTCATCAGGAAACTGCCCCTGACGCACATCTGCTATATATTCATTAACAGCCCTGGATATAATCTCAGAAAGGTTGGCATATTTTTTAACAAATTTGGGCATATAACCACTGGAAAGTCCCAGCATATCATTAACGACCAGTACCTGGCCGTCGCAGTCTGGGCCGGCTCCAATGCCTATGGTTGGAATTTTTAAACTTCTGGTAATTTCTGCTGCCAGTTCTTCCGGTACCGATTCGAGGACAACAGCAAAGGCCCCGGCTTTTTCCAGGGCTAAAGCCCCGCTGTAGATTTCTTCTGCCTTTTCTTCAACTGTCCCCTGCACCTTAAACCCACCCATTTTTCTTATTGACTGAGGAGTAAGTCCGACATGACCCATGACGGGAATTTCAGTTTCAACCAGAGCTTTGATCAGTTCCAGTCTCCGAGGACTGGCTCCTTCCAGTTTAATGGCATCAGCCCCAGCCTCTTTAATAAAGCGGCCGGCATTAAAAAGTGAATCAGGGAGAGAAAGATGAAAAGAAAGAAAAGGCATATCGCCGACAACCAACGCCCGGCGGCGAGCCCTGGTCACCGCCTGCGTGTGGTGGATCATAGCTTCCATGGTCACCGGCAGTGTCGTCTCGTAGCCCAGAACGGCCATCCCCAATGAATCACCGACCAGGATAATGTCAATGCCATTCTCATCGAGAATCTTAGCTGTAGGGAAATCGTAGGCTGTGAGGATCGTAATCTTTTCCCCTTTCTCTTTCAGCTGAAAAAGATAAGGTATAGTAACTCTCTCATTTCCTGTTATTGCCATCATATCTCCTTTCTCTATCTCCCGCCTGTCATGTGGCTGGAAGTAAAGAGTCGATTCTGGTCAATGGTGGTGAAACCAGTCCCGGGGCTCCTGGGGAACCTCCAGGCTAGGCAACTATTCTATCACTTTTTTGTTTTTTTGGCTTGAAAACTTTGTGGAACGTAATAAAGGCTACCTTTGTTTAGTTTTTTTACCTGGTCAATTAAATCCCAGACCTGTTCTTCCTGAGTCAAATCAAGGTCGTCAGCCTTGACCACCAGGAGCGGTGCCCCTTTATAGTTGAAGAAAAAATAATCATAAGCCTCGACCAGATCCTCTAAATATTTCTCAGAGATTTTTTTCTCCAGAGGTTGACCTTCACGCTCAATTCGCTTGATAAGTGTTTTGACCGAAATCTGAAGGTAAATAACCAGATCAGGCCGCGGTACCCTTTCTGCCAGAATATTGTAGATTCTCTCATAAACCAGAAGTTCATCGTCGGTCAGCGTCTGATAAGCATAGATTTTATCTTTTTCGAAAAGGTAATCGCAGATTATCCGATCTGTAAACAGTTCTCGCTGGACAAGCTGCGATTGCTGGTGATAACGATTAGCCAGAAAAATAAGCTGAGCCAGAAAAGCTGCTCCTTCCCTCTCGTGGTAAAAGTCTTTGAGATAAGGATTATCCGTTTGGTCTAGAATAAGCTTTCCTCCTATCTTTTGAGCAAGTAGATGAGCCAGCAAAGTTTTCCGCGATCTAAAGACTCCTTCGATGGCCAGATGTCGGAATCTAATTTCTCCACTGATATTGGTGGTCATGATCGTCGCAGTCCCATCTGATTTATTTTCAATTCAAATTCAAACTTTTCAGGTTAACTTTTTGTCTCAAGAGGGATAATTAACCAGGCAATCAGATAAAAAAGGACCATGGGCAAAATAGCTGTCAGCAAGGCCAGACCGACAAAAATCAACCTGATCAGGGAGACATCCAGGTCAAAATATTCGGCCAGCCCGCCACAAACGCCGCCCAGCATTTTTTGTCTGGTTGAACGGTGAAGTTTTTTCGCCATTGTTTCTTCCAACTAACTCTGGATAAGCTTTATTTTAGCTAATTAAAGTAAATTTACAACCAGAACAACATTTTAGCCGGTTTTGAGAGCCCTGTTTATTGACTGTCATCCTGCTTTGTGTTATCAGTTAATCTTAAGTTACAAGGAGGTTAAGAATGAAAGGTTGGACGGGTCATATCCTGAGAATTGATTTAACCACCAGGACCCATAAGATAGAAACATTTGGAGAGGAATTTGCCCACAAATGGGTGGGAGGTCGGGGCTTTGCCTTAAAGGTACTCTGGGATGAACTTCGGCCGGGCATTGACCCGCTGGGACCAGAGAACAAGCTGATCATCGCTGTTGGTCCTATTGCCGGGGTACCCGCTCCCAATACCGGCAAGACGGTAGTAGCAGCCAAATCCCCTCTAACCGGTGGTTTTGGGGATGGAAATCTTGGTACCAGGGCGACCGAACATTTGAGGAAAGCCGGTTATGACGCTATTATCTTTGAGGGCCAGTCCGATAAGCCTATCTATATTTATATTGAAGATGACAAAGTCCAATATTTCCCGGCTGAGGACATCTGGGGAAAAGGTACTTATGATACTCATGATTATCTTTATAAAATTTACGGCAAGGGCGTTGGTGTCTTGTCGATTGGCCAGGGCGGAGAAAATCTTAACCGCTATGCCATGATTCGCAGTTTGGAAGGACGAGCGGGAGGCAGACCTGGAATCGGGGCAGTCATGGGTTCAAAAAAGCTGAAGGCCATTGTGATTAAGGGCTCAAAGCCTATCCCGGTAGCCGATCCCGAGGGAATGAGAAAACTTGGCATTGAGGATTTAAGAAAAGTAGGCGAGATAAACAAACAAACTGGCTGGTCAATTCAGAGTACAACCGGTGTTCTTTCCTGGTGTAATGAAGTGGCTGCCTTGCCTGTTCATAATATGAGACAGACTCACCATCCCGATGCCTGGAAAATAGATGGTGAAAGACTGAATAACGCTCGGATAGCCACCTACGGCTGCCCTAACTGCACCATGAGATGTGGCATTGCCATTCGGGATCACGAAGGCCATGAATCAGAGCTCGATTATGAAAACATCGGGACTCTGGGCAGTAATCTGGATATTTTTGAGCTCGACCAGGTTGGTTCCCTCAATTATCTGTGCGATGACTATGGACTTGATACGATCTCAGCTGGCGATACTCTGGCTTTCTATGCTGATGCTATTGAACAAGGAGCTATTAAAGGAGACTTCCGGTTCGGCGATGCCGAAATGGCCAAAAAATTGCTCGGTATGGCGGCCAGAAGGCAAGGTGAAATTGGCAATTTACTGGCTGATGGGACCATGAGAATGTCCAGGGCTATCGGGCATGGTTCTGAGGCTTATGCTATGCACGTTAAAGGACTGGAAATTTCCGCCTATAACTGCAAATTCTGTCCCGGGATGGCATTGGCTTTTGCTACCTGTCCGCTGGGCGGTCACCATAAAGATAGCTGGGTAATTACCTTTGAGATTAAGCAGACCAAGCGTGATTCTTACGGACCTGAAAAGGCAGCCAAGGTTATCGAATTGCAGAGAATCAGAGGCGGTTTGTTTGAGTTCATTGTCGCCTGCCGTTTTCCCTGGATTGAACTGGGCTGGCCACTTGACCACTACCCTGAATATTTCAACCGGGTAACCGGATTGAACTGGTCCCTGGATGACTTCTGGAAGATATCTGACCGCATTTATGCTCTGATGAAATTTTTCTGGGTCAGAGAATTTCCAGATTGGGACAGAACCAGGGATTATCCGCCGATGATCTGGTTTGATCCCAGTAATGCTGATAAAGATGGGCCGATTGCCGGCCAGGTTCTCGAACTTGATAAGTTCAATCAGCTGCTCGATCATTACTATAATCAAAGAGGCTGGGACCAGAGGGGAATTCCAACCAGAAAAACTGCTGAAGCTCTCGACCTCAAAGACGAGATGGCTGAAGTAGAAAAATATACCAAGCTGGAATAAAATCAAAATAGAATGTCGATGATAAAAATTACGGTCAAATTAATTGGCCCGCTGATCAATCTGGCCGGTTTTTCAGAGAAAACACTTGAGTTTCCGGCTGAAACCACAGTGGAAGAAGTTCTGGCTGCTCTGCCCATCGATCCACAGCGGCCAAAAATTGTGACCAGAAATGGACAGGCAGTGGCTCCAGGTGAAAAGCTCAAAGATGGCGACAGACTGGCCATTTCCCCTATTTACTCTGGAGGGTAAAAACTCCAACCATTCCATAAGCCCCCGGGGAGTTAATTAAAGTTGCCGAAAATCTCGAAGGCAATCTAACCGCTGCTATTTATTATTCAAGCTCTTCAACTGCAGATGAGAAACTTTATCGCCAATTAGAGCCGGTAGTAAGGCTAAAAGTCGGAAGGCTATTAAATAATAAAATGCCAACCGGTGTAGCTGATTCCATGGCCAGGCATCACGGCGGACCATCTCCAGCCACCAATCATCCTGGATTTACTTCAGTTGGGATTCCAGCTTCTTTCCTGCGCTTGGCTGCCCGCCACTGCTATGATAATGTGCCGGATGAACATCTACCGCAAGGGCTCAGGTCAAAAAATCCCACTGGCCGCAGGTGGCGCCTGGTCGATGGCACCTGGACCACAGAAGATATTTAAAAAAAGCTGCCTTTTGCCGGCAGCAAAAAAAGAATTAAAAAGAGTTCCTATTTTTCAAGGCCGTAATTTTTCATCTTATAGCTAAG
>Ga0116144_10004282_pt1 | contig 13612 bp, 9 predicted proteins | sample AD_UKC035_MetaG_FD_89746 | JGI IMG/M metagenome (GOLD analysis project Ga0116144, IMG submission 89746) | Active sludge microbial communities of municipal wastewater-treating anaerobic digesters from USA - AD_UKC035_MetaG | ecosystem: Engineered > Bioreactor > Anaerobic > Digestate | place: USA... | reverse complement strand
GTCGTTGGTATGCAGCGTTGCGAAAACCAGATGGCCGGTCAAGGCCGCTTCAACCGCGATGCTCGCAGTTTCTTCGTCGCGAATCTCACCCAACATGATAACGTCTGGATCCTGGCGTAGAAAGGCGCGCAGCACTGTCGAAAAATTCAGATCGATTTCGGCGCGAACCTGCACCTGATTGATGAACTTCAGTTTGTACTCTACAGGGTTTTCAACTGTACATATATTGATGTCTGGCCCTTTGATCGCGTTCAGGCATGCATAAAGAGTCGTTGTTTTGCCGGAACCGGTAGGCCCGGTTACCAGGCACATGCCGTTGGGCGAACCGATCGCCTTCTGCACTTTTTCGAAATTCACCGGTGAAAAGCCCATCTGGTCAAGGGCAACGTTAACGTTCGACTTGTCAAGAATTCGCAAACAGGCTTTTTCGCCCCAGGCGGTCGGAATCGTGTTGACGCGAAAGTCAATTGGCTTGTCCATGATTGTCATCTGAATTCGGCCATCCTGCGGAATTCGGCGCTCAGAAATATCCATGCCGCTCAAAATCTTGATACGCGACATAACCGATGGCAGCGCTTCCGGTTGCAGATTCATCGCGATGAGCAGCGAGCCGTCAATGCGCAAACGTACGCGCAATTCGCCTTCATCTGGCTCGATGTGAATATCAGAAGCGCCCTTCTGAACGGCAGAAGTCAGAACCAGATTGACCAGCTTGATGATCGGAGTTTCTTCGCTGGCCTTCTTGAGGCCATCGAGAGCCGCTCCACCGCCGTCTTCTTCGCCAGTTCCCATGGCGCTGAGCGCATCGGCCATGGCGCCGGCAACGTAGAGCTTGTCGGTTGTGTCGGCGATCTGGTTTTCTGAACATATCGCCCTGACGACTTCGCAGTTGTTCTGAAACTGAATTTCGTCGATGATGAAAACGTCGAGCGGGTCGGCCATGCCGATCATCAGACTTTTGCCGTCAAAGCTGATTGGCACCAGAATGTGTTTACGGCAGATCTTTTCGGGCACCATCTTGAGAACTTCGGGCTTGATTTCGACTTTGCTGAGGTCGACGAACGGCACTTTTAGCTGCTTGCCGAGAATTGGCAGCAGCTTGTCTTCTGTGAGGTAGCCGAGCTCGATGAGAACCTGCCCGATACGTTTGCCGCGCTTCTTCTGCTCGGCAAGGCCGATATTAAGCTCTTTCTCGCCGATGTGCCCTGCTTCAATCAGCAGCTGACCGATCTTTTTTCGCTTAAACATTAACCGTTAAGCCTTATTTTCTGCATTTTATCGCTTTGATGAGTTAATTTCCAGACAACAATTATAATATAAACCGGATCAAAATTGAATAGATTTATCAAACCTTTCAGTAATAACCGGTCAAAATCAAGCGTCATTCAGCGCGTAGCGCAGCGAAGTCGCAGAATCCATGACTCATTGTCGATCACGAGAATGAAGGCGAAGATGGATCCTGCGACTGCGCGCAGGATGACGAAGATATCCGGTTATTGCGCCGATTCCCAGTATTTGCGGCGGGCTTCCATGTAGTGGGGATTGAGCCTGATCGCGATTCTGAATTCTTCCATGGCTTCGTCATCGAGGCCTTTCTTGCGCAGAATTATGCCGAGATGAAAATGCAGGTCAGCGTATTCCGGATGGTCTTTAATCAGACGGCGATACTCTGCTTCGGCCTGATCTAAAAGGCCAAGATCGGAAAATACTGCACCAAGATCTATCGTCACACTGCTGCGTTCAAGCTTTTCGCCGAGCATTTCTTCGATAATCTGGCGGTATTCTTTTATTGCCTTGCTGATAGCGCCCTGTTCCTCATAAATGCGGCCGACATGGTAGCGCGCGGCCGCGTAGCGAGGGTTGATCGCCAGAGCGTTGGCAAAGCTGGCCAGAGCTTTGTCGAAGGCCTTGTTCTCGTAAAAAATCAGCCCGACGTTGAAATGGGCATCGGCAAAGCGCGGGTTCAGCGTGAGAACTGATTCGTAAGAGGCCACAGCCTGGTCGCGGTCGCCGAGTTCGCGGTAGGCGTGCCCGAGATGACTATAATAAACCGGGTTTTTGGGGTTCTGATTAACTGCTTTGACGTAGCAGAAAGAGGCTTTGTCATACTGCTTCTTGAGATAAAATGCGTTGCCGAGATAAAACAGCTTTTCGTGATCATTGGGGTGCGACCGCAGATGCTTGATGCAGGCATCGATCACCTCGTCGAGCAGTCCCTCGCGATAAGTCGTGCTATCTGCCATTAACTTCTCCTGTCAGATTAATCGAGAGCGAGAACCGATTTGATGTCCTTGCCGAGCTTGGTGCGCGGCTCCAGGCGCCTGAATGCCGGCTTGTCGGTGCAATACAGGTGCAGAACTTCTAGGCCTTCGTAATTGCGCTTCTGCAACCCCTGACGCATGCCGTTGAAGTGCGGAGCCAGAAGTTTGAGGCCTTCTTCGGGTTCGCACTGCTCTCGCATGAAGAATCGGTATTTGTGAATAACGCCATCATCGCGGCGGTAAATGTCGATCTCGGGGTCTTCAAGATGTTGCGATCGAGCCGAATACTTGCGCACTTCAAAGAAATGCTGGCGTTCATAGTCTTCATAGACGTTAACGCCCCAGATATAGGCATTTCGAAACAGCCACAGTGGAAAAACCGGGCTGAGAAAGTTCTTGAGATTGCTGATCAGGTCGTAATTATACTCGCTTTCGCGAATACTTACATGCAGATTGCTGTTCTGCAGCCTGAAGTCGCCGCCGTCGCTGAAACGTCCCGAAATACAGCTGATTTTGTCGGGGCGCGGCAGGTTGACAAGAATTTTTTTGGTGCGGTCGTTGACGGTTGAGTAGACCTCATTGGGTTGATCGCTGTATTCAACGCTGATATCAGCGACCGGAAACGAGAAGATTTTCTCGAAGGCCGAGTGGTAGACTTCGTTGTCTTTGCGTTCGCTCAAGAATATGTGTTGTTCGAGTATGGGGTCTGATTCGTTCATCGGTCTACTCCGTGCTGGCGTATATAAAGGTGTAATCTTCCAACGGCTTATCTTTTGTGCCGGCCGGAACAAGCTGATCGGCAAGGTTCGCCAGCAGATCATCCGCATACTGCTCCGGCATCTTGTCGAGAAGCAGTCGCAGATCTTCGCTGCCAGGCCGGTTGCCATTTCCTCCGGCAAAATCGATTGCCCCGTCAGTATAAATCAAGATGCCATCGCCGGGCAACAATTGAATGACCTGATTCTGATACGGGTCGACGCCCTGATTGAACAAACCCATCGGAACCCCGGCGTCAATCTGTGGAAGCTCGACATATCCGCTGCGGGGTCTGTTGATGAGTGGAATTGCGTGGCCGGCGGCGGCGAGAGTCACGTTGCGCTCACCAGCTTTGATCTGCAGAACGATGAGTGAGGCAAAAAGATCGAGCGACTTGTCGCTGGTCAGGCGCGCCGAAAGACGATTGAGCAGGTCGGCCGGACTGGGGCAGCCTTCGCACATGCAGTCGAGCATCGTTCGCAGGCGTGACAGATACAGCGCTGAGTTCAGCCCGCCAACCGAGGTGCGCCCGGCAATAATAAGCATGCGGTCGCCAGGCAGCATTATGTAGTCATGAAAGTCTCCGCTGTGGGAACTGCTGTAGCCAGCCAGTTGCGCGATGTCCCAGCCGGGCAGCGATTTTGCTGATTCGGGAAGCATGTCGGCGAAAAGTTTCTGCGTCAGACGGCTTTCTGCGTTTGCAAGGTTCGCGTCGTTAAAGCTGCCGACCTGCATCTGACTGCTTAACAATATCGCCAGGCTGCCGCAGAAATGCTGCAAAAAGTTGATTTCTGCCTGTTCATAAGCTTTGCTGGCGGTAGACATTACGGCAAGAACACCATGAATCTCGTCGTTGCAGCTGACCGGCAGCAGTATTCCGTCTTCGATTCCCTGTGCGCGTGAAAAAAACAGCGGTTTGCCGAATCTTTCCGGATTCTTCAGGAGGGCAGCATCCATGTAACTGTTGATGCGTTTCGCCAGCTCGTCAACCATTTCGTCTGCCGGGTTGATCGCTTCGCTCTTCTGCCGCGCGTTCGTGCGGGCACCGCAGCTGAACGCAAGGTTTTTGCCGTTGGCCTGGTATAAGGCCAGAATTTTGTCTGGCATCTGCCCGGCAAGCATCTGTATAGCCCGTTCGGGTGAACTGCCCTGATCGGCGGCCGTCTGATGCATGCGGTAAAGAAGGCTTATATCAAGACTGTTTTCAGTGCCACTTTGGCTTGAAAATTCTTTGCCGGTTTTAGTGTGGCTTTCTTCAGAAGGCCCTGCGCATCCGGTAATGGATTTGAGGCCCACAAACAATGCTGTTCCGACCAGCATTGTCAGAAGAGCGATTCCGGCCGGCCAGGCGCCGACATCCTGCCAGCCTAGCTGGCGAAGCACTACGAGAAAGCCGATAACCGAGGCTCCGCCGCTGACTTTTGCCAGCAGCAGTCGCGTTTTGTTATCGATTTTATCTGCCATATCAAACTACCGGTTCGTTTTCGTGCTCGTGCTCGCCTGCCCTGCGTAGCCTTGGCGAAGCAGGGTAATCGTAATAGAAGTTTCAAACAGGCGCCGGGGCCGTCACCATGACAGCCCCGGCAACTGCTTACCTTGGTCTGAGAATCAATATCCGGGTCAGGCTGCCCGATAATTCTCGTATGAACGCATCGAGTTGGTTTCGAGCTTGCGGCAGTGGCTGGTAAGTGCTTCGATCGCGGCCGGGTCGCCAATGCGGGTCAGCGCTTCGCCGGCTGCGAGGCTGACTTATTCGCGCGGGTCGTCGAGTGCTTCGATCAGCGCTTCGACAACAGCGGTGCCACGGCGATCACCGAGCTGAATGCATGATATCCGTCGAATGCGCCAGTCCGGGCTGCTCAGCCCCTTGATGTAACGCCAGGTCTGATCGACCGGGGTAACTGTCGCCAGCGGCACGACCTTGCGTCTGGCACGCGGCATGGCGGTGTCTTTCCCTTCACCGCTCAGGCGGGCCCAGATTGCCGAAAAAACCTTTTCGAACATGAACCATCCGGTAAAGTAAACCAGAGTCAATGCGATTATCTTAACTTCAAGTTGCCACATGAATTTTTGCCTCCAGCATTTTATTCTGGAAAACTCATCGGCATTCTGCGCGCAACAACTTAGCATGAATTTACCAGCCGGTCGTGTCTATCGGCCAGGGGCCCGTTGCCGGCGGAGTGGCGCCCTTGAGCACGTTCAGCAGCGCCATGATTGCCGGCGTTCTGAAGCCAAAGGTTGCGGCGCAGGTTTTTATGCCGGTTAAGCCCGCGAGGTCAAAGGGATTGCGCAGAGCCGCCACCGCGATTTTGTCGACAAGCTGGGCAAAGTGCCTGACCGCTTCGAGCTGGCCGCTGAACAGGTGCGCGTTGTAGGTCATGAAAACCATCTGTGCCTTTTTTGCATCGCTGCCTACTGTTTTGGCGATCTGGTCGATCAGCGCCTGCCCAGCAGTTTTGGGATCGTATACTATAGTGCGCGCCCTGGAAAATTCTTTTTCGATCAGTGATTTCAGGCCGTCATCGCGATGCTCTTCTTCTACCTGCACCAGTGCCGATATCTGCGGCAGGCAGAAAACCAGCTGTTCTGCGTCTTTACGCAGTGGCAGCAAGGACGGCTCATAACGCAAAAACCGCACTGATTCGGCGTGAAGCTTGTCGATCAGAGGTTGGTGAAGCTTTTTCAGCTCTGCCAGGCTGGCTTTGTTGCTGCCACCGGCAAGCTTTTTGCGTGCACTGGCGATGCGCTGCAGGCTTTCTTCAAGTCTCTGGCCCACGCGGGCGTCCTGGGCGACGCGCTGCATTATCGTATCAGCTGCCAGTCTCTGCTGTTCGAGCTGGTGACAGATGAGCAGAAGGTCGGCGCCGGCCTGAAACGACATGGCGGCCGCCTGGGCGATACCATAGGATTCGGTTATCGCTCCCATTTCGAGGTCGTCGGTGACCAGAATGCCTTTGAATCCTAGCTTTTCGCGCAAAAGCCCTGTAAGAACTGGCTGCGAAAGAGTCGCCGGCAGATCCGGTGTTTTTTCATACGCCGGAAAGAAAACATGCGCGGTCATGATCGCGGCGACATCATTTTTGATGGCCTGCGCAAACGGAAGCAGTTCAAAACGTTCAAGTCGCCCGGCATCATACGGAATCACCGGCAGAGTCAGGTGCGAATCAACCTTTGCATGCCCCTTGCCGGGAAAATGCTTGGCGCAGGCGAGAACTCCGGCTTTCTGCAGCCCGCGGATCGCAGCGGAGCCAAAATCAGCAACCCGCTGCGGCGTATCAGCAAATGATCGCGCGCCGATTCCGGGGTTGTCGGGGTGATTGATGTCGAGAACCGGCGCCAGATTCCAGTTCAGTCCGAGACTGAGCATTTCGCGGCCGATTGCCTCGTGACACTGCTCGGTAAGCTCTAGACTGTTGGTTGCCGACAACGCCATCGCTGATGGAAACAGGCTGCCACGGCTGAGAATGCGCAGCACCAGTCCGCCTTCCTGGTCGATAGAAGTGAAAACCTGCTGGCCGGCTGCTTCGCAAATCTTCGCGAGATGCCCAGGCAGTCGTGCCGGGTCGGTCAGATTCCGCGCAAATACAATCACGCCGCCGATTCCCCATTCCTCGACAAATCGCAAAAAATCACTGCTCGGCTCTTCGCCCTGGTAGCCAACGATAAACAGTTGCCCGATCCGTTTTTTATCCATGGTTTTTCCTGTTATTGCCAAAAAATCGCCTTTGTTGTTTTAACAACCGGCAGGATAGGGTATAATTCACTTGCGAAATTTTCAAGGAGAACTCAAATGTATTGTTTCAGATGCGGAAACAAATTGCCGCCAAGGGTTGTCAACTGCCCCGACTGCGACACTCCGCAGAAGCGCCGCCAGCGCTACCGTCGCCGCATGATTCTCGGGCTTTTCATATTTCTGGCCGGAGCTGTAGCCGGCAGTCTTTTTGATACATTCTTCTTCAAAGGGCGTGCCTGGGAACACTCTTTTTTAGGAGCGCTCAATTCTCAGGAAACCGCCAGCGGATCTGCAGCTGTGACGGTGCCGCCTGCCCCCGACTCAGCGGCTGCTCATCGCGGCCCGACGCCGCCGAACCCGACAGATAGCCTTGAATTGCCAGTGACGCCGGTTATGACGGTCCAGTCATCGCCGACGGCTGAAATATCAGTGGATGCAGTGGCAACTTCTCAGGCCCAGGCGGCCTCATATCATGAGGCTCCTGCCACGGCCGCAGTTGAAGAACCTCTTGTCAACCCGGCAGTTTCAAGCGAGACCTCAGCTGCTGTCGCATCTTCTGCCGAAGCGCCAGTTGCCAGTGAAGCTGCCGTTGCGCTGCCAGAGACACCGGTCGCGGCCTTGCAGCTGGTTTATGCCAGTGTCGATTTGCTCGAAAAAGACAATTCGAGCAGCTATCACGGGTTCATTTCGCGTGATGGTGCTGAGCTTATTTTTTCTTCGAATCGCATGAAGATAGATGGCAAAAACACTTACCAGTGCTTCATCAAAAAGCCAGCCGCCGGAGAAAAGGCTGCGCGTGCTTTTGAATGGCCGGGTAACGTCTGGACACCTGAATTCACACCAGATGGCAGTCGTATCGTTTTTTCGAGCGACAGTGCTGCTCCCGAGCATCTGTTCGTATATGACCGTAAAACCGGCAAATCAAAGGCTCTTACCAGCGGTGACAGCAAGAACATGATGTGTGCGGTTTCCCCGGATGGCCGTCTGATCGCATTTACACGCGGCCTGAAAGGAAAGCCAAACAACATCTGGTTGATCGGCATCGATGGTGACAACCTTCTACAGCTGACTTCAAGTGCGGCTGACGATCGTGAACCGCGTTGGTCGCCCGATGGTTCGGCCCTGTATTTTACCAGAATTCACACTTATATGAAAAAATCCGATATCATGAAAATTCAGCTCGAACCGCTGGGAGAAGCGCTGCCGGTCGTGCAGAACGGCCGCCGGAACTGGCTGCCCGATATTTCGCCTGATGGTGGAACTCTCGCCTATGTGCGCTCAGAGAGCGACGATGGCAGTAAGAACGTTATCGTCGTCCGCCGCATGGAAAACGGCAAAGAAACGGTAATCAAGCCTCTCGGCGAAACCGAGTGTCTGCGTCCCGTCTGGGCTTCTGATTCTTCGGGCCTGGTTTTTCATGCAACTGTCGGCAGCGCACGCAATCTTTATTTTGCGCGTTTTAATCGCGAACAGCAGGGAAACTGATTGACTTCTTCCGATGAAATATTGTTCCCGCTTCTGCTGTTGCTGCCAATAGGCCTGTTTTATCTGGCTTTCCGGCGCAACTGGGTCGATGTTGAACTGCGTACTGCTTTTGTCACCGGTTTGCTTTTCGGAGGCGCGGCGATTCTTGTCACCCGGGTTGCTTATGTTCCGATCGAAATGTATATTGGCACCGATCTGCGCACTTTTATTTCCGGTCCGGGAACCTGGTGGCTGACTCTATTAACGAGTATCGGAGTCATTGGTTTCGTAGAAGAAGGCCTGAAGTCGGCTGGGGGACTGATTGCCAGCTATCAGGTCTCTTTTCTCAAGCGTCCGGCCACTGTGTTTATGAGCTTTGCCGGCAGTGCTCTGGCTTTTTCTCTGTTGGAAAACATTCAGTATTACCTGATTTTCGGGGCCGAAATTGTGTTGCCGAGAATTATCGTGAGTTCAAGCGCGCACCTGTTTTTTGCCTGTATCAGCTCGAGTTTTGCGGCAGTCGCCTTATCGCGCACCGCCAAAGCTGATTCGGTCGTTTCCCTGCGCATTCTTTCTGGAATTCTCATCGCAGCCGTGTCACATGGCTTTTTTGATTTTCTCGTGTTTCATTTTGATATTCAGGCTGCCAGTGGAGTGATCGTCAGTCTGGTGGTTCTTTTTATATTTGGGATTCATGAGGCTTGGATTACGGTGCTCAGGGTAGATTCGCCTCCAGATGCTGGTCTGATGGTCTGCTCTGGCTGTGGGGCATTTTCTATCGAGCGTTCCAGGTTTTGCGGTTTTTGCGGTTCTCGTGTATTGAAAAAACAGAGAGAATTTTCTCTCAAGGCGGGCGAAAGTTGAGGATAGTGTTATGAGGGGTTCAACGGGCAGCCTGAAGGGTGTTATTGGACTGGTGGCGTTTTGTCTGCTTCTGACTGGCAGTGCCTGCCTTTCGGCAACAGAAAAACTTGCTCAGCCGGGAGAAGAGTGGCAGTTTTTCAGAATCAACGCGCAATATCGTGGAACGGTCAAAAAGGGTTTCAGAAGTCTTGGCTGCGGTCTTGCATGGTTCAAGGATATTTCGCCGGAAAAGACTCAGGTCATTGCCCATGTTTCGGCCCTGCACCCGGAAAAGCGTGGCCAGAAATACACTTTTCGCGTGAACATGGTGCTTAATTGCGGACCCGCTGATTACAGCATAGATTCTGAGGTTTATGCCCATTTTACCGGAATCACCGGCGAGCGTCAGCAACAGATCAGGCAGTTGGTCGCTCTTTGGGCCTACATGCGTCAGGTCGAGAAAACCGGAAAGGTATCAGACGAATTCAATGCGGCTGGTGCACGGTTAGGCTTGCGTGAGGTTCATGCCCACCGCGGCAAGGTGCATGAAATTAACTGCAGCTGGACTGGTCGGCGTGATTTCAGTGGCAAATTCTTTTTCGATGTTTTGCCCAGCGCTGCTATTGCGCTCGATAAATTCAGGTTCAGAAGTGGCAAACTCTCGGTCTCTCTGACAAAAGAAAGCGCCGAAACGATCAACCGCGACTTCGCTCACCGTGAACCCTTCGCCACTGACGTCTTCAAATAGAACTAAAATTTCAGGTTGTCTTCGCGGGTCCAGCCAGACTTTTTGCCTTCCTGAAAGAGTATCTCGAACCACTGCCATTTGCCGACTTTTTCTACCGACTTGATCTTAACGACCATGCCTTTGGGCAGTTTGGCGACCATATCGTGCCTGGTGCTCGGGCCGCTTCTGATGTTGGCGAAGGTCTGAACTTCGATTCTCGCCTGTTCAGGCAGGTTCTCGCCATCGACGAAAGTTTTGACCGTCTCAGAAACCGGTGCCGGTTTGGCTATGGCGACGGCGACCTTGCTTTCCTGCAGTATTGCTTTGGCAGTTTCCTTGTCGAGTTTTCCGGCATCGATTTGCGCAATGTCGCTGGTGTTGGCAACAACAGCCTGCACTACGGTTGCCGGCCCCTGCAGCAGCAGATCGTCACGCACCCAGCCTTCTTTTCTGTTGAAATCCCATTTTATCTGCGTCCAGCCATCCTGTTTGGCAAGCACCGTGCCCTTCGTGCCCTTGCCAACCTTGAACAGAGCTTTGTCCTGAAGGGAAGGCCCCGATCTGACGTTGGTTCCGTTCCCAGACGCGTAAGCAAACCACTTCGGGCCATTGGGGTCGAATGCATTGCCATCTTTTTTTGTTTCGGCTGCCGGTGCTAGCCCAGCCGGTGCAACGGTCTGAGCCGGCGCAGCTGCGATATCGGAGGCCGGCATGACTGGCGCGGTTTCCGGCGTCGCAGCCACAGCGGTTCCGTTCTTGTCGGCGCTATAAAGGATCTTTACAGTAGACGAAGCGTTGTCGCCAGCATTCGCCACCGACTGACCCGGTGCCCCGGTTCCGGCTTCCATAAGTTTGAACATCTGCTTGCCCATAAAGATACCCAGAGCTATGACCGAGAGCATTATCACCACGATCGACAAGATTTTCGCTTTTTTCACTACAACCCCTCCGATACAACTTGCTGTGCACCAGTTTAGTACGATAAAAATCTGCTGTCAATACCCCACCCAAGATTTTTATCGCCAGCATACAATGCCCATCTAAAGCCTTTTGCAAGTGTATTGTATGCTTATGTGCTGGCGCTGAGCGGGAATTGTGGAAATGAGTGGAAAATGCCATGCCATTACTCAACCCGATCACATATCAACTTTGCGGCTCTCTTAAAGTCGGGGGTTTAAACTGCCTCCTCCTTCTGGTAAAATCTCTGTGAAACTTTGACATTTGTTTGAGAATCAGCAATTTTGTTAAGTGGATCGCATCGTGACTGCTTTGAACAATAGACAGCATTTCTGGGATAACGCAAAAGGCATTTTGATCTTTTTCGTTGTGTTCGGGCATTTTCTTATGCCATATCGACCATTGCCTTTTGTCCGAGTCGTATTCGATCTTATATATCTGTTCCATATGCCTGCGTTTGTGTTCATTTCCGGGTTTCTTTCGCAGAGAGTTTCAGATAATCGTCGAGCTGTTCTCAAACTTTGTCTGGCTTACATCCTGTTCAATCTGCCCATGGTGGTTTACTGCGCGCTCTATGAAGGTTTGCCCCCGACATTGTTGAAGCCGTATTATTCATATTGGTATTTACTGGCTCTTATCTTATGGCGGCTCATTACTCCTGTAGTTGCACAAGCGCGAGGGATGTTGCCATTTAGTGTCTCGCTTGCGATCCTGGTAGGCTTTATTGGTGAGATCGATAACTCGTTCGCCTTGTCAAGAATCATAGGTTTTTTCCCCTTTTTTCTGACAGGCTATAGAGCAAGTGAAGCTCATTTTAATGATTTCTTAGCAAACAAGAGCATGTGGCAAACTTGTCTTGGACTTGTATTGCTTATGTTGTCTTTTATACTTGGCTTATACCTGGTCAGCCATAGCCTGTATCTGAGTGATCTGCTTTTTTTCCCATATGAAGTGCCGGGTCGCTTTTTACATCGAGTATTGATAATTTTTGTCGCGCATATCGTTATAATAGCGGGCGCCCTGATTATACCGCGGGGCTCTGTCGGGATGTTATCTGTTCTGGGAAAGAACTCATTTTCGATTTATGTTTTGCATCGCTATGTCCCACTGTTGGCTTTTGCACTTATACCTTTCAAACAAGATTCGGCTGTTATTCTGACTTACTCCACGATCTGGAGTCTTGTAACTCTTTTTGTATTTGGTTTTGATTATATTAATGACAAATTGCATCGTATGCTTGGAATTCTTGTCGATGCGATTTCAACCGGCAACGCCGATAAAGGATTATTGAGATTTGCTCTGGCAGCCTTCGTATTGTGTCATCTTTTATTCGTCTTATCTTATAACGCTCCTTCTTCACCAATCGATAAAATATATTCTGTGTTAACTGCAGACAAAATTGTTCAAATTGATAACGCTGTGTCCATCGCTTTTGTCGGAGATCTGATTCTGTTGAGAGATCAGGTTCGTAGAGCGTATTGTTCAAAGAAGAAAGCATTTGACTTTGATCCGGTTTTTTCTCACGCAAGGAAACACCTTATTGATGCGGATTTTGCTATAGGTGTACTCGAAGGACCGTTAGCAGGTGGTGAGAAGGGCTATTCAACCAGCAACTATAATGATGGGATAGCTTTGAGACTGAATTTTCCTGACACCTTTGCTGATTCAGTTAAGTCTGCCGGGATTGATATGTTGACCCTTGCCAACAATCATGTTCTTGACATGGATATAGATGGCGCAATGCGGACCTTGGACATTCTGGATGAGAAAGCAATTCAGCATGTTGGCTCATACCGCAATGCAGATGAGAAGAACAAAGTTAAAATTGTGAATTTGAAGGGAATCAAAATAGCTTTACTAGCCTATACATATCCGAGTAACTACTATTCTGAGGATTACTTTTTTAATACTAATACATCCTTGACGTCGGTAATAGTAGACAGAAGAAGCTTGTTTTTTGATGCAGCAGTTATCGAAGTAAAAAAAGATTTTATGCGAGCGAGGGCAGAGAAGCCTGATTTAATAGTGGTTTTGCCGCATATGGGTACGCAGTTCATACATACAACGGATAAATTTCAGGAAACCTGGAACGAAATATTCATTGGAGAAGGTGCAGACATTATTCTTGGTGACCATTCTCATGCTGTTCAGCCGGTTGAATTCAGGACTTCCAGGCAGGGCGACTCTGTTAAGCACGCTGTGATCGTAAACTGTCCAGGAAATTTCGTAAACTCTTATATTGAACACAATGGCGATGCAACATCGATTGTAAAAATTTATATTGATTCTATTGATAAATCGATTATCTGCGCCGGCATAATTCCCATGATGACCTACGCGCCTGTAAACGCTCAACATCAGGCTATTCCTGTCCACGACATTCTTTCTGACGATTCTCTGGCTGAGAAAATTGGTCTTCGTGAAATGAAAAGAGCAGATGAAATACATAGTCTTGTTACACGAGTGATGCTCGGAGAAGAACTCTCACTTGATCAATCTCAATCAGTGTATTACCTTTTCCCTGACGGATACTATCGCCATCCGGTATCCATGCCTGATTTAGAAATACTATCCATAGACAAGCCTGTCGCTGAAATCATCAGCAACAAGAATTCCATTGCTTTTGTTGGGGATAGCGTGACGCACGGAACTAAGAATGGCGGATATGGCTGGTATGAGCCACTCCGGAGCGTGTTCCCATCTGTTCAGATGCATGGGATAGGGTGGGGCGGCGCCACTACTTTTACACTTCTGGAAAAAGTGAATCAAATAACAGCTGATGTATCAGATTTGTATATTATTGCAGTTGGGACCAATGACATACGTTATCGGGATGAGAAAAACTGCGCTATGACGCCTCAGCAATACATT
>Ga0116144_10004281_pt1 | contig 13613 bp, 9 predicted proteins | sample AD_UKC035_MetaG_FD_89746 | JGI IMG/M metagenome (GOLD analysis project Ga0116144, IMG submission 89746) | Active sludge microbial communities of municipal wastewater-treating anaerobic digesters from USA - AD_UKC035_MetaG | ecosystem: Engineered > Bioreactor > Anaerobic > Digestate | place: USA... | reverse complement strand
TTCCCAAATCGCCCGAGGGCACCGGTCAACGGTTTCGCTCAAACACCCGACGTGATTCTAAAGAGCGGTGGCTGGACTGTCAAGCTTGATCCGGCCCGAGGCGGCGGTGGTCGGGCGCCTCGCGCGCCAGCTCGAACACGGTGATTTCCGGCCGGATCCCCACCCGGCCCATGAAGGCGATGTGGCCGAAGCCGCGGTTCACGTAGAGGTACTGCCCGCCCTCCCGGTAGAGGCCGGCCCACTGGCGGTAGACGTACTGGACGGGGCTCCAGCGGAAGCCCGGTGTCTCCACGCCAAACTGGAAGCCGTGGGTGTGACCGGACAGCGTCAGGTCGATGCGGGGGTACCGTTCCCGGACCTCGCCGTCCCAGTGGGTGGGATCGTGCGACAGCAGGACCTGCACCGGCACGTACGGCAAGTCGCGCACCGCCCGGGCCAGGTCGCCGTAGCGGCTGAAGCCGCGCCGGGCGCTCCAGTTCTCCACGCCGATCACAGCGAGGCGGTCGTCCCCCCGCGCGACCAGCACATGCTCATTCCGGAGAAGCCGCCAACCCAGTTCCCGATGGCAGTCCAGCATGCGCTGGAAGTGAATTGCCCGTTCCCGGTCACCGGGCCACGGGTAGTAGTCGCCATAGTCGTGGTTTCCCAGCACGGAGAGCACGCCCTGCGGCGCCCGCAGGGCCGCAAACACCTCGCGGTAGGCGCCCAGTTCGTCCACCAGGTTGTTGACCAGGTCGCCCGTGAAGACGATCAGGTCGGCCCCTTGGGCATTGGCCAGGGCAATACCGTCGCGGACCGCCTCCAGGTCGTCGAAGCTGCCCACATGGATATCCGACAACTGGACGATCCGGAAGCCGTCAAACGCCGCCGGCAGGTGCGGCAGGACGATCCGCTCGCGCCGGACCGTGAACGCGTACCGGTCGCGGACCACGCCGTGCACGATCCCGGCAAATGGGATCCCGGCCAGGGAGACGGCGGCCAGGCTCAGGAACTCCTTCCGGCTGATCCCCGCTGCGGCCACCGGCGCCGGCGGCGGCGCAGGGCGGAACAGCCGCGCCAGGCGTCGCCAGATCCAGCGGCCCGCCCGGCTGACATCCTCCAGGAGCAGCACCGCCGCCGCCGCGATCTTGGGGACGTACATCAGCACGAACAGGGTGATCAGGTAGTAGTAGCCCCGCGGCGGCAACCGGAAGCCCCCCAGCGCCGCCAGCGGTGCGCCCACCAGGGCCAGATAGAACGCGCCGTGCACCCACCAGTAGGTGCGCCGCGCCCAGCCGAGCGGCGCCCACCGGCGGGCGATCACCCGCACCGCCTGGTACGCGTAGATATCGAGGCCCACCAGGATGGCCAGAGGAATCAGAATCCGGACAATGGTCATGGGACGTCTCCCGAGCGCTCACCATAATAAACGATGGACCGGCCCTCAATGTTTCCGCAGCCGGTCCGCAGGCGGTTAGATGTGCGCCCGGACGGGCGGATTGATCATTCCTCCAGGCGGAAGCCGCAAGCAGGCGGCAGGTCCGGCGGAAAGGCCGCGTACGCCGACGGGTATTCGCGGCACAGCCGCGGCCGGCGACTGTAGATCCGGCAGAGCCGGTCGGGCCCGAGGTGGGGACACCCAAACAGCAGGCCTTTCCCCGCCTCGTAGCCTTCATAGACGAATCCGTAGTTCATCTCATGAAACCGCTGCACGAACCGTACGGCGGCCGGATGCCGCGCCAGTGACGGGGTGATGCTCACCGCGAGCAGTTCGCAGCATTCGCCGCACCGGTTGCATCCGCCGGACAGCTTCCACCGCGGCGGGCGGAGGCGCCGTTCCCAGCGCGTCAGGAGTCCCGAAACCGCCACAACGGGCGCCAGGAGCCAGCGGATGGAGCGATAGTACGCCGTCCGAAGAGCCGGCCACCGTTCGGCCGCGATGAAGCCGCCGCCCAGCGCCAGCGCCAGGGCCGCGGGCAACGCCAGGTCATACCAGGTGAACCACTCCGCCATTTTGCCCTGACCACAAACGGTTTCTGCCGGCGTTCACGCCGCCGGTCAGTGCAGCGGCCGATCGTCCGCTGCCAGTTCCACGAGTCCGCGAAAGACGACGCGCGCCAGATCCTCCATGATCTCCGGGTTCAGGATCTCCGGCCGGTCGCGGGTGGTGTGATAGGTGGGCGGTCCGCCCTCGGGCCCGCCGCCGGTGCTGAAGGAGAGCGTGGGAATCCCCGCTTTCAGGAAGTGAGCGGCGTCCAGGCGCTGACGTCCCAGGTTCGCCGTCTGCGAGGGCTGGCAGACCCGGTGCACCCAGCGCCCGTTGGCCCGGTCGAAATAGTCCCAGAGCTTTGGAAAATTCAAACCGGCGAGGACACGGATCTCCTCACCAACGCCTACGCCGTCGAAGTTCAGGCAGGCCACCGTCTGCGCCAGCGGGAACAACGGCTGCTCCAGGTAGAATTCCGATCCCCGCACGCCCTGCTCTTCCGCTCCGAACAGGATGATCACCACCGAACGTTCGGGTGGCACCGGCGACTGCGCCAGCGCCCGGGCCACGGCCAGCACCACCGCCACGCCCGAGGCGTTGTCGTTGGCGCCCACCAGCAGCTCGGGATTGCGACCCAGGAAGTCCAGGTGGGCCGTCAGCACGACGATCTCGTGGCGCCGCGCGGGATCGGACTCCTCGAGCCAGCCGATCACCGAGCGGCCGACGCCCGCCGGGTGGTGCTCGGTGCAGTTGCGCATCCGGACCGTCTTGCCGGTGGCGTATGAGGCCGGCTGCAGGTCGTTTCGTATGCCCGCCATCGTCCCCTTCCAGTCCCGGCCGGTCCCCGCGAACAGGTCGTCTACAACCGCGCGGCTCACGTAGGTCAAGCCAAGCCCTGGGATATAGGCGCAGTTGGGGTTGACGATGTGATAGTGGTAGAGCATCCCCGCGGCGCCATGATTCCACGCGTTGGCCACCTTGTACTGGTGAAACGTGTAGGGGCGCCATTTCAGGAACGCGTCGGCGCCGGCGTCCGGCGATACCGGAGCTTCAACCTCCACCAGCACGATCTTGCCTCGCACGTCCACCCCGGCGTAGTCGTCGTAGCCGAGCTCCGGCGCGGAGATGCCGAAACCCACGTAGATCACCTCGGCGGTGACCTCGCCGGTGCCGGAGGTCGCCCCGGGGTAGTATTCGTCCTCGTACCGGTACCTCTTCTCGATCCAGCTGTCTGCGCCGGCGGGCAGCCGCAGCGCCAATTCCCCGGTATCCATGACCAGCGTGTAGGGATTGTGAAATTCCTGCGTCCACCGTCCGTCCTCGCCGCCGGGTCGGTAGCCCCACTCGCGCAGCCGTTCCGTCACCCAACGGGCCGCCGCATCGTAGCCGGGCGTGCCCGTGAGCCGGCCGTCATACTTCGGATCGCAGAGTTCCCGCACGGTTCCCATCAGCTCGTCGCTCCCCATGCGGTGCGTCAGGGCGATGAGCTGATTTTCGACGGATGGCGCGCCGGTCGTCTGCGTGGCCGGACAGGGCGCGGCCGCCCACACCAGTTGGGTCAGGATGATCCCGATCGTCCCAAGCAGGATCAACCAGGAACGCACGCTTCGCTGCATGTCGCCTCCTTCGAAATCAGCTGGATCCATCTGGGTCCTGATTGTAGGGCCCGAATCCGCTCCGGTCAACCCATCCATGCAGGCCACGCAAGCCCCAAATGCCGTGACGCGCTTCAACCGCCCGGACGACTCTGTTACAATGCCGCCGTACCCATACCCGGTTCGGGCGCCCGCCGCCGGCAGGCGTCCGGCGCCGCGAGGTTGCCGCATGCTGCTCATTCATCCGCCTTTCACCAAGGCGTCCGAACCGCCCGCCGGGCTCGCCCGCCTGGCCGGGGCGGTCGCCGCCGCCGGTGGACGCGCGGCGGTGCTGGACCTCAATCTGGACGCGCAACTGCATCTCATCGGTGCGGCTCCGCCGGCCGGCGACACGTGGACACGGCGGGCCGTGAAGCAGCGGGATCGCAACCTGGCGGCGATCCGCGACGTCAGGACGTACCGGCGGATCGCCGCCTACACCACCGCGGTCCGCGGCTTGGGCCGGCTCCTGGAGGCCCACGGTGAAGCCGCCGGTGTGCGCATCCGCCTGGCCGACTACGCGGATCCGGCCCGGTCGCCGTTGCGAAGCGCCGATCTGATCGCCCAGGCCGCCGAGCCCGAGCGCCACCCGTTGTACGCCTTCTTCCGCGAGCGCCTCGACCACGCGCTGTCCGGAACGGCGCCACGGATTGTCGGCATCTCAATCAATTTTTTAAACCAGGCCTTGAGCGCGTTCGCCCTGCTGGGCATTCTCCGCCGCGACCACCCCGGCGTGCGCATCCTCGCGGGCGGCGGCCTGGTGAGTTCGTGGCTGGGCCGACCGGGGTGGACCGAACCGTTCCGCGACCTGGCCGACGATTGGATCGCCGGCGCCGGCGAGCGCCCGCTGCTTCGGGCGGCGGGACTGACGGGCGAGCCGGACGATTTTCCCGTGCCGGATTTCAGCCTGTTCCGCGGGAAGGAATACCTCGCGCCGGGCCTCATTCTGGGCATCAGCTTCTCGGACGGCTGCTACTGGAATCGCTGCGCCTTTTGCTCCGAGCGCACCGAGGATCGGCGGTACCTCGCCTGGACACCCGCAGACGCGACGGCGCGCTTGCGCGAGGCGGCCGCCCGTTACCGGCCGGCGCTCATCCACCTGCTGGACAACGCGCTGAGCCCGGCGACGCTGCACGCCCTCATCGCCGATCCGCCGGGTGCGCCGTGGTACGGATTCGCACGGTTCACCCCCGAGCTGTCCGAGCCGGACTTCTGCCGCGCGCTGCGACAGGCGGGCTGCCGGATGCTGCAACTGGGGCTGGAGTCCGGCGACCCGGACGTCCTGGCCCGGATGCGCAAGGGCATCGACCTGGCGGCGGCCGGCTTGACCTTGCACCGGTTGCGCGAGGCAGGGATCGGGACGTACGTTTACCTGCTGTTCGGCACGCCGTGGGAGGCGGAGCCGGCCGCCCGGCGCACGCTGGAGTTCGCGGTCGCGCACGCGGCGGCGATCGGCTTCCTGAATGTGTCCATCTTCAACCTGCCGCGCGGGTGCGACGAGGCCGCCGCGCTGGACACCCGGCCGTTTTCCGACGGCGACCTGTCGCTGTACGAGGATTTCCGGCATCCCCTGGGCTGGGACCGCCTGGCGGTCCGGCGCTTTCTGGATCGGGAGTTCAACCGCCACCCGGCCATCGCGGAGACCCTGCGCCGGACGCCGCCCGAGTTCACTTCCAACCACGCGCCGTTCTTCGTTCCGGCGATCGCGCGGCCACATGAAGCCACCCGGAAAAGCATGTGGCCATGAACCCCTCGAACAGACACGATGCGCAACGGGCGGACTCCGGTGGGCAACAGATCCCCAGGCCGGAGGACTCTCCCCGTTCGCTGATCCTGGATCTCACGAGCCGGTGCAACCTGCGCTGCTTCATGTGCAACGCCCACATGGAGGGCTCAGCCGTCGATCCCGCCTCGTTCCGGGACATGCCGGACGAGGTGTTCGCCCGCCTGCAGCCGCTTGTCGCCCGGGCCGACACCATCAATCTGGGCGGATGCGGCGAGCCGTTGTTCACCGGGCGGATCCTGGACCGATTGGCGCAGATCCGGGAGTGGAACCGCGACGCCTACCTCCTCACGTTCACCAACGGCACCTGTTTCTCCAGCCGGACGCAGACCGAACGCCTGCTTTCCTTCTTCAACGAGGTGCACATCTCGCTCAACGGCGTGGCCAGCTACGACCGGGTCATGACCGGGAGCCATTACCCGCTCATCCGCCGGAACCTGGAGTTCGTTCGCGACGCACGCCGGGCCGGCGGCAAACCGGAAATCCTGGTCATCGGCTTCATCGTCATGCGGCGGAATCTGGACGACATCATCCCGGCGGCTCATCTGGCCAAGGAAATGGGGTTCTCCCGGATCCAGTACAAGAGCCTCTGGGTGTTCAACCAGGAACTGCAGACCGAAGCGATCCATCAGGATCCCGACCTGACCCGCCTGGCGCGCGAGCAGGTCCGGGCGGCCCACACCGTCGGCATCCCCGTTGAGTGCGAGATGTGGCCCGAGCTCAACACCCGCGTCAGCGGCAATTGGGGCGCGAACCGGGTGACACAGAAGCTGAGCCCGTTCCGGCGGCGGCCGCCGCTGGTGGTTCGGGCGGGGCGGATGCTTCGCGACGATCCGCGGCTCTTCCGCGAGCGCCTGATCCGGTTCATCGGGGCGTACGGCCGCCGGTTCATCGGGCGGCCGCCCCGCCGCGACATGAGTCTGCCCTGCCATTACCCCTGGCGGCAGGTCCAGGTTTTCGAGAACGGCGACGTGTTCTTCTGCTGCGAGGGCGAGACTCGGATCGGCAACCTGCTGGCAGAGGACTTTCCCGCCATCTGGAACAGCGAGGAGGCCTGGCGGTACCGGGACGGCCTGTTCAGCGGACATTTCTATCGGGATTGTGCCCGCTGCAAGGTCATTTTCCGAGACCATCACGAAGCCTACATCAAAACCGGCGGGAACGGACAGCCATGATGGATGGCCATCGACTCCGCTGATCCCCAACCATAGGGGACAGGCAGTCGGACGCGCCGGCTGGTGAACGCTTCCCCGTCAGGAGAGGTCCATGACCGTGTTCAACGAATTCTCGGAAGTCTATGACCGGATGTTCCCCTGGGAGACCCGCCTGGCCAAGGAGGGGCCGTTCCTGCGCCGCCTGTTCGAAGGGGCGGGCGTCCGGAGCGTGCTCGACTGCGCCTGCGGCACGGGGCGGCACGTGATCGCCCTCAGCCAGTGGGGATACCAGGCCTGCGGCTCCGACCTGTCCCCGCGAATGATCGAGGCCGCCCGGGCCAACGCCCACGCCGCCGGCGTCGCCGCCGATTTCCGAACCGCCTCGTTCACCGGGCTGGACGCGGCATTCGGCCCGGCGGCGGCCTTCGATGCCGTCCTGTGCATCGGCAATTCCCTCACCCTGGCGCCCACCGACGACGACGTGGCGGCGGCATGGCGCGCCATGCATTGCGTGCTGCGTCCCGGCGGGATTGCGGTGGTGCACGTGTTCAATTGGGACCGCGTGGTCGCCGCGGGATTGAAGATCATGCCGGCGATTATCGTGGAGATCGACGGACGCTCTGTCACCACCCTCCGGGTGTTTCACCACCACGCGTCCGTCATCGACCTGCACCTGGTCACGGTGAGCCGCTCCGACGACGGCCGGGCGGAGACCCAGGTGCTCACCGCCGCCCAGCGCCCCCTCGGCCCCGACCGTCTGGCCGGGATGGCCGCCGCCGCGGGTTTCGAAGAGGCGGCACGCTGGAACGGCTACGACGGCCGCCCCTTCGATCCCGACCGATCCGACCAGCTCCTGCTGGTTGCCCGAAAACCATCACCTTCGGCCTGAGGCGGACGGCCCGTCCGACCGTCCGCCGGCCGGCCGTCGCGATCAGCGGAACGACTGGGCCCCCACGCCGGACACCGCGCCGAACAGTTCCAGCGCCTTCTGCCAGGCGTACCGGTTCCCGAACATCGAGACCTTCGTGGTCAGCTTGCCCTGCAGGTTGAGGCCCAGGATGGATCGCCACTGATTGGCGGGCGAATTCCGGTCGAAGTCCGCCTGCTCCGAGTACCGCGCACTGAGATACCCCTCCAGGTAGCTCTTGTCGACGGGGAGCGTCTTGGGGATCTCCTCCCGGTTGCTGCGGGCGCTGGCGAACTCCAGATCACCGAACTGGTTGACCCGGAGATCCAGCATGGTGTTGCTGGCCGGGCTGAACGACAGGTCCGCCGTCTTGTTGACGAAGAACACGTTGTCGTCCATCCGCACCCATTCGTTCTTGTTGAACCGGGTGTGGTCCACGCCGCCCTGGATGTTCCCGCCGATGATGTTGTGGTGGATGTTGTACTCGAGCTTGGTCATCACCCGTACGCCGTAGCCCATGTCCTTGAAATCCTTGAGCCGGCTCCAGCTGAACAGGATGGTGTTGTGGGCGATCTCCACCTGGCCGCACAAGCTCAGCGTCTTGGGTCCGCCGGTGCTCCGGCAGGTGCCGTACACCTCGATGGCCGCCATGCGGTTGGCCACGAAGACATTGTTGAGGATGCGGCAGGTCCCGCTGCGCAGGCCGATCTGCACGCCGAAGCTGGCGCCGTTGATGAACGCGTTGTTCTGAATGAGCAGCTCGCCGCCGTTGGCCGCGCTGGGCACCGACAAAATGGGTTCCGTCACCGTGGCGTTGGCCGCGGAACCCTTTTCCGGCGGCAGCAACAGCATCCCCGTCTCGCAACCGGCCGGTTTTCCCTCGACCGGCGAGTAGGCGTTCCGGAGGCCCATGTCGAAGACGAACCCGTCCACCACCGCCCCGTCAATTTCGCGCGTGAAAGTGAGCACGGCCTTCCGGGCATTCCCCGCGCTGGCGTTGTCGGGCTGGAACAAGGTGGGCGTGCGCCGGATGTCGCGCGTCGAAAAATCCTGGGCGAAGCTGCCGTACAGTTTGAGCGGCTTGTCGATCTCCATGTAGCCGATGTTGAAGGTGCCGCTGTAGACACCCTCGGCGACCGCCACCGTGTCGCCGGCCTGGGCGACCTTGATCGCCTTGTCGATGTCCTTGAACGGCTGCGCCTGCGTTCCCGGGTTGCTGTTGCTGCCGGTCTTGGCCGAGACGAACCAAACCTTGCCGCCGGCCGGGTTCAGCAGCGTGTCCGCGCCGCCGTGGACCGGCGCCATCATCCCCAACAGGGCGATCATCCCGACACAGACGGCTAGAGCCCGCACAGTTTTCATATGGCCTCCTTTGACTCGAGATACAGATCCTGATCCGCCACCCGGATTCCGACCGGAATAGACGGCCGCGGCAGAACTTTTCATCCGGATATCGTATACTGCCAGACGACCCGCCCGGCCGGCACGGATCCGGGCGGCAGGAGCGCCAGTGAACGACAAACCGCGTTGCGCCTGGTGTCTGGGTGATCCGCTGTACCTAGCATACCATGATCAGGAGTGGGGCGTCCCCCTGCACGACGACCGCGGACTGTTCGAGTTTCTCGTCCTGGAGACCTTTCAGGCCGGCCTGAGCTGGCTGACCATCCTGAAAAAACGGGACAATTTTCACCGCGCCTTCGCCGGCTTCGATCCGCAGCGGGTGGTTCGCTTCGACGAGCGGGACCGGCGGCGGCTGCTGGCGGACGCCGGCATCGTCCGCAACCGGCTGAAGGTGGACGCGGCCATCGCCAACGCCCGGGTGTTCCTCGAGGTGCAGGCTGCTCATGGCAGCTTTGACCGGTGGATCTGGTCGTTCACCGACGGCCGTCCCGTCGTCAACCGGTGGCGGGAGCTCCGGGAAGTACCCGCCCAGACGCCGCTGGCCGCGACGATCAGCCGGGAGATGCGCCGGCTCGGCTTCCGCTTCGCGGGCCCCGTCGTCGTCTATTCCCACATGCAGGCCACCGGCATGGTGAACGACCACCTGGTGAGCTGCTACCGGCACGCGGAAATCCGGCGGCTGGCAGCCGCCACCACGATCTGACCCCAGTTCCCGAAGGAGCGACATGATGCAACCCGACCGACGCCTGGTTCCTCCCCCCATGCAACGGCACCCGAGCCCGAGACGCGCGCGCCGGGTATCGCCGGCTCTCGGAGCCGCCGTGATTGCGCTGGCCGCCAGTCTGTGGGCGGCTCAGCCGCCGGCGCTGCCGGCCGCCGCCCAGCCGCCGGCCTTGACGAACGCCGGGTTCGAGACCGCCGGCCGAGGCGCGACACCCGCCGGCTGGCACGTCACCGAGCCGGTGACGCCCGGGGCGGCGGCGGTCACTCGGAGCACCGCCGTGCGGCACGCCGGTTCGGCCAGTCTCCTCATCGAATGTTCCCGCCCGGAACGCGTCACGGTCGCTTCCGAACCGGTCCGCCTGACCGTGGGGCGCATCTACCGGCTCAGCGGCTGGATCCGGACCGAGGAGGCACTGTCCGACCCGCTCAGCCGGTATCCCACCGCCGTGCCCGCCACCCTGAGCATGCACTCCTTCCCCTTCACCAATCACGCCCCGGCCGTGGGCGCCGATTCCGACTGGACCGCGGTGAGCACGGTCTTCATCGCCACAAAGGGCGTGGACCGCGTCCAGCTGCACCTGGGCCGCAACGGCACCGCCACGGGCCGCGCCTGGTTCGACGAGCTGCGTCTCGAGGAAGTGACGGATATCGCCGAGTTCATCCCCCTGGAGACGGTCCGCTGGCACGGGCCGGCCTACCGCTACGACGACCAGGGCTGGACCTTCGTCCACATCGAGGGCGAACCGTACGTCCGCGGATTCCAGTACGGCTCGCTGGTCGCCGACGAGATCGTCCAGTACCTGTCCAAACTGGCCGTGCAGCGTCACGCCCAGGAGCCGGCCCGCGGCTGGCAGCAACTGCGCTTCATGGCGGACGCCCTCTTCCTCCGCCGGTTCGACGAGGAGTTTCTCCTGGAGATGCGCGGCATCGCCGACGGGGCCGCCGCCGCGGGCGCCCGCTACGACGGCCGGCCGCTGGATCTGGTGGACATCGTCACGATCAACGCCTTCATCGATCTCGACAGCCTGGAGGACGCGCTGGACCGCACCCCCCACGCGCTGAGCGGCCGTAAATTCCTGAAGCCCGAGGAGGAGATGGACGTCCCGGCCGACCGGAACCGCTGCTCCTCCATGGTGGCCACCCGCTCGGCCACCACCGACGGCCGGTTCGTCTTCAACCAGCTCTTCATGTGGAACGGCTACACGGGCGTCCACTGGAACATCGTCGTCGACGTCCAGCCCACCGCCGGCCACCGGCTGGTGTACCAGACGTTCCCCGGCGGCATCCATTCCGGCGCCGACTTCTACATCAACGCGGCCGGCCTCGTCATCGGAGAGACCACCGTTGGGCAGACCCCTTTCAACGCCGAGGGGACACCCCAGGCCAACCGCATCCGCAAGGCCGCCCAGTACGCGTCGAGCATCGACGAGGCCTGCGCCATCCTGCGCGAGCACAACAACGGGATGTACACCAACGACTGGACCATGGCCGACGCCAAGACCGACGAGGGCGCCGTTCTGCTGCTGGGCACCCGCGCCTCGCGGCTGTGGCGCACCGGCACCGCCTCCGCCGCCGCGGACACGCCGGGCGGCCTGCGCGACTTCATCTGGGCCAACAACAACAACCGCGACCCGGCGGTGACGCGGGAGTACGTCGCCCACCCCGAAAACGCCCCCTACGACCTCGCGTTCGGCGCCTGGAACCGCGACATCGCCTTCAACGAATTCTACCGCCGCTTCGGCGACAGCCGCATCGATTCCATCGCCGCGGTGAATCTCGCCGCCTCCTCGCCCATCAACCGCGCCCATGCCTGCGACGCCAAGGTCACCACCGCCGAGATGGCCGAGCAGCTCGTCTTCCTGGCGCACCACGGCAAGGCCACCTTGCGGGACAAAACCGTCGGCGGCCGCTGGATCCCCGACCTGCCGGGCGCGCGGCCGCACCTGGCCCTGGGCTGGACGGCCTTCAGCCCCGTCGTCATCACCGAACGGCTGCACGCCGCCCGGGCCCAGGCGCCCGAGCCGCAGGCCAGGACAGCCGATCCGGAGACGGACCGGCAGGCGATCGCCGGCTGGCTGGCCTATCCGCGCGAGCGGTTGTGGCACAACACCGTGACGCCGGCCACCGACGCCGAGAACTGGTTCGTCTCCGGATCGGCCGCCTACTGGCGGATCCTGCGGGACTTGCCGGAAAAGGCCGCGGGCGCGCAGACCCAGTTGCTCCAGACCTTCGGCGAGCTCAACGACCGGTACCTGTACCTGACCGCCCGGGAGGGCACGGTGGCCCCCGCTGCGGCCCGCCGGGCCTACGACCGCTACACGCCGTACCAGGTGCCGCGCATCAAGGGCACCTACCTGCTCCACCAGCTCCGGCTCCTGCTGGGCAACGCGGCGTTCGCCCGCGTCATGGCGGCGGTGCACGACCAGTACGCCGACACGCCCATGACCACCGCCCAGTTCATCGCGACGGCCGGCCTGGCCGCCGACCGCGAGTTGACGCCGTTCGTCCGCCAGTGGACCGATCGGGACGATCTGCCGGATCCCCGGGTCACGGCGGCCGTCTCCGACCCCACCAAAGCGGGCGTCGAGCTCACCGTGACCGTCCGCCAGAACGGGTCGCCGTACCATTTCATCACCACCCTGGCCATCCGGACGGGTCAGAAGGTCCGCTACGAGGTTCTGGAAGTTGACGCGCCAGACCAGGAGTTCCGCTACACGCTGACGGAACCACCCGACGCGATCACCTTCAACCCCGGCTTCGACATCCCCGTGAACCGGGAACGGTTCTACACGTGGTCCAATTTCATCGATGACTTTCACGACACCTGCATCGTCTACGGGACCACCCGGCAGGTGGAGGCGAACCACTCCGCCGCCGACCGCTGGGCCCTCACACTGGCCGACGCGTACGCCGAGATCCTGGCGCCGGTGCGCAAGGACTGCGAGCTCTCGGCGCCGGACGCGGCCGCGCATGACCTGATCGTCCTGGGCAGCCCCAGCGACAACGCGCTGGCTGCAAGTCTCGCCCAGTCGGGCCGTCTGCCGGCCGCGTTCGGCCGCAATTGGTTCCGCTGGCAGGACCGCGTCTATACCGATCCGGACGACGGGCTGGTGCTCGTGCTCCCCAATCCCTTCAATCCGAAACGGGTTCTCTACCTGTTCGCCGCCAATTCCCAGCTCCAGCTCCACGCCATGACCCGCCGGTTCCAGCGCGACCTGGGCGGTTGGGCGGTATTCAAGGGCGATGCGGTGAAGGCGAAGGGGCCGCATGCGGAGGAGCGATTCACCATCCGGTTCGGGAAACCGAACGCGGCGGCCGTGCCCCCGGACGACTCGACCGCGCCGTGAGCGGCGCCGCTCAGCTCCCGGCCGGCCCCGCCGGGCGCCCGTGCGCGCGGAACCGCGGCGCCAGGGCCGCGCAACCGGCCCACAGGACCAGCCCAAGCATCCCGGCCGCGGACCATAGAGCGGTACCGCCCACCCGGGCGTAAATCCAGAGCCCCGTCGCCGGTGCGATCACCAGCGCCACGGCGAACAGCGCCGTGTAGGCCCCCATGTACCGCCCCACATCGGTCGTGCCGGCGCGGGCCGCCACCAGGCTGTTGGCGAACGGCAGCGCCAGCATTTCGCCGGCGGTCCAGACCAGCACCGTGAGAACGGCATACGGCCAGCCCGAGCCCCACGGCATCAGGCCGAAGCCGAGACAGACCAGCAGGCAGCCCCAGCCCATCATCCGGAGATGATCGCACTGCTGCAGCCGATGAACGAGGACCATCTCCACGATCACGATGATCAGGGCGTTGAGCCCGAACAGCATCCCGATCCGGTTTTCCAGCAGGCCGAAATGCTCCCGGTAGTACAGCGGGAGAGTCCCCATCGTCTGGAAGAACACCACGGCCAGTCCGAACAGCACCGCCAGCAAACCCAGGAACGGCCAGTCCCGCTTCCGCGGCGACGGTCCGGATGGGGTCGGTGTCGCCGTAGCCGCCGCGGCGCCCTGTCGTCGGTACCGGCGGCCCACGGTCACCCAGAGCAGCGCGGCCGCC
>Ga0116144_10004278_pt1 | contig 13617 bp, 9 predicted proteins | sample AD_UKC035_MetaG_FD_89746 | JGI IMG/M metagenome (GOLD analysis project Ga0116144, IMG submission 89746) | Active sludge microbial communities of municipal wastewater-treating anaerobic digesters from USA - AD_UKC035_MetaG | ecosystem: Engineered > Bioreactor > Anaerobic > Digestate | place: USA... | reverse complement strand
GAGTCGAGGCTTCAGCCGGTTCCGGCCCATGTGAGTCGAGCGCGCGACCCGGCTAAAGCCTCGACTCCAGTCTGGAATCCTTCCAAACACGGCGCGGAGTCGAGGCTTCAGCCGGTTCACGGCGCGGAGTCGAGGCTTCAGCCGGTTCCGGCCATGTGAGTCGAGCGCGCGACCCGGCTAAAGCCTCGACTCCAGTCTGGCAGCCAGCATAGCTGGAATCGCTGGCCGATTATACCGCACTTGTCTTGCAGACGGAATGATGATACAGTGTAGCTGCTTTGCCAATCGACGCGGCTGATCGTCTCGACGCCGGCCGCACTTCGCTCTCGCCGCAACGTTGGCCCTGGGCCAGTCTGCGGCATTGGTTTGCCAGGAGGAACGCTATGACTCCAATCGTGTGGGCGGTGGTAGGTTTGGTGATCGGCCTCGTCGTGATGTGGCTGCTGTTGCGCTTTCTCGCCATCCAGCCGGAGAAGACGCGCACGGAAAGCCTGCAAGGCCAGGTGACTACCCTGGAACGGGAGCGGCAGAAGGCGCGCGAGGAGACGGCCAAGGCCGAATCGCGCCTGGAGTATCGCGACCGTGAGGCGGCCGAGATGAAGGAGCGCCTGGCCAAACAGGAGGCCCAACTGCGCGAGCGCGAGCAGGCGCGGGCCGCGGCTGAGGCCCAGGTCAAGGGCATGGAAAGCGCACGCGACGACCTGGAGCGGGCGCTGGGCCGGTTGGAACAGCAGGTCAAGGAACGCGACGCTCAGATCGTCCAACTGCAACGGGCCGCGCAGCAGGTGGAATCAGCCCGCCAGGGGCAGCAGCAGACCGTCCAGGAGCTGACCGACCAGATCGGCCGGCGCGATCGGCAGATCGGCGAGCTGAATCAGCGGCTGGATGAGATGCAGAAGGAGCTGGCCGAGAGCCAGGAGATCATCGCCAGCCTGCGCACCAACCTGCGGGCCGAAGGCAACGACATCATGGGGCTGCGCCAGGCAATCAAGCGCCAACAGGCGGAGATCAACGGCCTGCGGGGCAAGCTCAGCGAAACGGCCAGCCAGTTGACCAGCCGCAACGAACGCCTGGCGCAGCTGCAGCAGAGCCTGACCGAGCGCAAACAGACCATCGCCGAGCTGCGTCGCCAGCTCCAGCAGGCGTTGCATGCCGGCGCCAGACGGGAAGAGGGCAGCCAGGCCCCCGCGCCGGACGTCCCTGAGCCGGCCGCGTCGGAAGACGCCGCGGCGGACGTCGACGGCAACGAGCCGGCCGCGTCGGACGCCGCCGCATCGAACGTCGATGGCGGCGAGCCTGCCGCGTCGGAAGACGCCACACCGGACGTCGATGGCGGTGAGCCGGCCGCGTCGGACGATGCCACATCGGACGTCGATGGCGGCGAGCCGGTCGCGTCGGACGCCGCCGCATCGGACGTCGATGGCGGCGAGCCGGCCGCGTCGGACGATGCCACATCGGACGTCGATGGCGGCGAGGCGGTCGCTCTGGACGCCGCCGCATCGGACGTCGATGGCGGCGAGCCGGTCACCCCGGACGATGCCGCGCCTGCGCCGGTTGAGCTGCCGGCCGTGAGCGACGCGGAGACGACGCCGGCCGACAACGAAGAGGAACAGCAGGGGAGCGTAGGGCAAACGTAGGTTTCACGTCCAGCACTGAAACCGTTTGCATGGTAGACTGCCTCATGTAGAGATGATCAGTCTCTTCTTCTCCTCCTTTTTCCGATAGAGAGAGCGCTCTGGTCCGGGCAATCCAGAGCGCTCTCCGATTCTCCGGGATTTTTCTCAGGGCTGACCAGGGGTGGCATCGGCCAGCATCTGCTGGTAAACCTGCCAGGTGGCCGCGGCGATGCGTTCCTGGGTGAAATGAGCCAGGACCCGGCTGCGACCGCGCTGTCCCAGCTCCGCGGCCAGCGCCGCATCGCCGGCCAGGCGCCGCAGTTGGCCGGCCAGCGCCTCCCTCTCCCCTTCAGGAAAGATCAGGCCGGCGTCGCCGATGACGTGGGGGATTTCGCCGCTGTCAGAGCCGATCACCGGCGTCTGGCAGGCCATGGCCTCCACCAGCACCCGCCCGAACTGTTCCTTCCAGGCCGGCGTGGTGCGGCTGGGCAACACCAACAGGTCGATGCTGGCAAAAAAGGCGGGCATCTCGGTGGAGCTGATGCGCCCCAGGAAGCTCACCTGACGACCCAGCCCCAGTTGCGCGGCCAGGGCTTCCAGCGCGGGCTGCTGGGCGCCGCCGCCGGCCAGCAACAAGCGCCAGGGCCGCTCCCCGGCCGCGGCCTGCTGGCGGGCGATAGCCAGCGCATGCAGCAGGTCCTCCACCCCCTTTTCCGGCACCAGCCCCCCGGCATAGCCCACCGTCAGGCCATCTTCCGGCGAGCGCGCCAGCAGGGGCGGTTGGGCGTCGCGCTGGAAGAGCTGGGGGTCAATGCCAAACTGGGGGATCACCGTGACCGGGCGGGCGTAGCCTTTGGCCAGCAACACCTGGCGCGCCTCCTGATTGCCGGCGATGGCATGGGCGCTGTGGCGATAGCTGTGGCGTTCGATCCAGTTGAAGGGGGGTGGATAGCGGCGCAGCAGGTTTTGCCAGGTGAAGAAGAGCGCGGGACGCTGGCGTCCGGCGGCCCAGCGCAGCGCCTGCCAGGTGGCCAGGTTATACGGCTCCTCATCCACATGCACCAGGTCAGGCCGGGCCGCGCGCAGCGCCGAGCCAAGTCGGGGGTAGAAGTGCGTGTGAAAATGGCCGTTGAGCGCGATGGGAATGACGCGCAGCTCATAGCCGGCCGTGTAGACGCGCTCCAGGTGGGTTTCGCCGCGGCTATCGCGCCAGGCCGGCGGCGCCAGCACCACCAGCTCCACCCCTGGCAGGCGCGCCAATTCCTCCAGCTTGCGCTGGTAGGCGCCGACGATCACTGCCTTGGAGAGCATGGCTATTCGCATCGCCCCATTATACCCGTGAGGCCTGATAGCAAGAATTGCGCGGCGAGTCGTTGCTGTGGTATCATGGCCGCACTGTCTGGCGTCGGGCGCCCCCATGCGCCGCGGCCGGGCATCAGTTCTGAACCCCAATCAAGGAGCAAGCAGCATGGCAGTCAGCAAAGTGATCGACCTGATCGGCAATTCCACCGTCAGCTGGGAGGACGCGGCCCGCAACGCGTTGGCCGGCGCCGGCAAGAGCCTGCACGGCATCACCGATCTGGAGATCGTGCAGTACACAGCCAAGGTGGTCGACAACGAGATCATCGAGTATCGCGCCCTGGTTCGCATGGCCTTCGTCGTCGATTAAGCCCCATGCCGGCCACGGCGCGCCGGCGCACTGGCCGGTCCCCTGATCGAGCCAGCCCGCCGCGTTCAGTTAGCTGAGGGCGGGCCTGCAAATCTCCGCCCGGTCGACCGGGAGTCGGACCTTTGGGTGGGCAAGCGCGGCCGACGCGCGCTGGCAAGGGCCGGCGAAAGCGACTCCCCGTTACATCAGGCGCTGCTGAGCTGGGGAAATCAATTTGACGCACATGTTCACTGATGCTATAATTTGCCCGTCTGAATTCCCTGCATAAGCTGGGGCTGTTCGGGCCTCCAGCGCGCAGGCAGGCGCAACCTTCACACCGCATGCCGCGTCGTCGGGAGCCGGTTCCTCTGCCTTTCCTCCAATTCTTTTGCAGTGCTTGCTGCCTGGGTTCCCCCTCCAGAACCGGCCACCCCAACTTCCGTCCATAGTTAGCCCTTGTATCATCAATTCAGCTAGTCGGGATCTTCCAGCGAACGCTGGGGTCATCCCTTTGCAGCATACTTTCACCGCCGCCGCGTTGCCTGGGCAGCGCGGTTGACGCAGCCTGCTGACCGGCTGCACGCGCGTGCATTTCCACACACCAAAAAAGCAATCCGCTTCATCTATGTAGGAGCAACCAACGTGAATATCTCTGATCTTGAGATGAGAAACCTGGACGAGCTGCAGGCTCTGGCCAGGGAGATGCAGATCACCGGCTTTACCCGCATGAAAAAGGGTGATCTGATCATGCGCCTCTTGCGCGCCAGCGCCGAGGCGCAGGGCTATATCTTCGGGGGAGGCGTCCTGGAGATCGTGCAGGATGGCATCGGCTTCTTGCGTTCCGACCATCTGCTGCCCGGCCGCGAGGATGTCTACGTTTCGCAAAGCCAGATTCGCCGCTTTGGCCTGCGCACCGGCGACCTGGTTATTGGCCAGGTGCGCCCCCCCAAGGAATCTGAAAAATACTTCGGGCTGCTCAAGGTCGAGACGGTCAACGGCCTCGACCCGGAAGATGCCAAGCTGCGCCCGGCCTTCGAGCGCCTGACGCCCATCTTCCCCAACGAACAGATCTACCTCTCCACCAGCCCGGGCATCATGGCCACCCGGCTGATCGACATGATCGTGCCCATCGGCCGGGGCCAGCGCGGCCTGATCGTCTCGCCCCCCAAGGCCGGCAAGACCACCATCCTGAAGCAGATCGCCAATGGCATGAGCGCCAACTACAACGACCTGCACATGATGGTGGTGTTGATCGGCGAGCGCCCCGAAGAGGTCACCGACATGGATCGTTCGGTCGAGGCAGAGGTGATCAGCTCGACCTTCGACGACCCGGTGCAGAGCCATGTGCGCGTGGCTGAGATGGCGCTGGCACGCGCCAAGCGTCTGGTGGAAGGGGGCCGCGATGTGGTGATCCTGCTGGACTCCATCACCCGCCTGGGCCGGGCCTACAACTTGGTGGTGCCCCCCAGCGGCCGTACCCTGTCGGGCGGCCTTGATCCGGCCGCGCTTTACCCGCCCAAGGGCTTCTTCGGCGCGGCCCGCAACATCGAGGAGGGCGGCAGCCTGACCATCATCGCCACCGCGCTGGTGGACACCGGCAGCCGCATGGACGATGTGATCTACGAGGAGTTCAAGGGCACCGGCAACATGGAGCTGCACCTGAACCGCCGCATGTCCGAGCGCCGCATCTTCCCCGCCTTCGACATCGAGCGCTCCGGCACCCGCCGCGAGGAGCTGCTGATCGACGAGCCGACCCTGCAACGGATCTGGACCATGCGCCGCATGATCGATGCCATGGGCGGCGGCATGGAAGCCCTGCAGCCGCTGCTGGAGCGCATCTCCCGCACCCGAGACAACGATGAGTTCCTGTCAACTCTTCACCTGTCCATGTAGCCTATGCTTTCGAATGAAAACCCTGTGGCCGACCTGAGCCAGCCCTCGCAAGAGGATGCGGCTCAGGCAGCCGGCCTTTCAGATCAGATCGAACCGGGGAGCGTCCCTCAACCTGTTAACTCTTCCGAAACTCCTGCGACCCGTTTTCTGGCCAGCGTCTGGCATGGCTTGCAGCGCGCCTGGCTGACCTTCCGCGGCGACACGGTGACGCCGGTGCGCCTGGCCTCGCACCTGGCGCTGCTGGCGATGGCCGTCCTGGTGCTGGTGTTGAGCCGGGTGGACCTGCCGGCCTGGGAGATCGTGCGCCTGGCGCCGGCGCAGCCTGAAGCGGCCAGCGCGCCGGCCGAGGTGGCTTTTCAGGCCTTGCCGGTGGGAGGCAGCCCGCTGCAAGAGAGCGGGGTGCTGGTGCGCGCGCCGGTGCCTTTCACCGAGATCCCCGACCGGCCGCGCGAGGGAGTGATCACCTACACGGTGCGGTTGGATGACACGGTGCTGGGCATCGCCGAGCAGTTCAAGCTCAACCCCAACACCATCCTCTGGGCCAACCTGGAGGATCTCAGCAAGCCGTTCGTGATGGAGGTGGGTCAGATTCTGCTGATTCCCCCCGTCGATGGCGTGCTGCACACCGTCAAGGATGGCGACACCCTGGCCAAGATCGCCAAGCTCTACAAGGTGACGCCTGAGGTGATCGTGGGCTACGCGCCCAACCAGTTGACCAGCGTCGACGACGCGCTGACCACCGGCGCGGTGCTGGTGGTGCCCGACGGCGACCGCACACCGCCGGAGCAGGTGGCGGTGCAGCCGGCCGCGCCCAGCGGCGGAGGCGGCAGCGGCACCTCCGCGCCCTGGCGTTCGGTGGGCTTCATCTGGCCCACCTACGGCTTGCTGACGCAGCGCTTCTGGCTGCCCGCCCACCCCGCGATCGACATCGGTGCATCCACCGGCACGCCGGTGGCCGCGGCCGACGAAGGCACGGTGATCAGCGCAGGCTGGAGTCCGGTAGGCTATGGCAACATGATCATGATCCGCCACCCTGACGGCTTCGCCACGCTCTATGCCCACCTGAGCCGCATCGACGTGAGCTATGGCGACTACGTGGCGCGTGGCCAGCGCATCGGCGCGGTGGGCAACACCGGCCGTTCCACCGGCCCGCATCTCCACTTCGAGATTCAGACCAACGGCCGTTCGTACAATCCGTTGATCTATCTGCCGTGAGCGGGGCGGGTGGCGTAATGCGTAATGCGTAACCCGCCGGCGGGCCAAACGTTGGTTTCGATATGCCTCAGAAGGCTACTCAACCAACGTTTGGCCCGCCGGCTGAGCAGTTACAACCCGCCGTGGTTTGGTGCATCGGGTGGGTTTTGCTGCGGAATGTGTGAAAAACAGCCGCGTTGGCCAGATCTTCGATCCGGCCGGCGCGGCTGTTCTCTTCTCCCCTTCTCCCCCCGTCTCTCCCTCTTCCTCTCTCACTCCTCCCGCTGCAAGATATGCGTCAACACCGTCGCGCCGGTGCCGCCGATGTTCTGCGCCATGGCGGTGCGGGCGTTGGGAACCTGGTTGGGGCCGGCCTGTTCGGTGAGCTGCAAATAGAGCTCGGCCAGTTGATAGACGCCGGTGGCGCCGACGGGGTGGCCGCGCGCCTTGAGGCCGCCCATGGTCGAGATGGGCACGCGGCCGCGCCGCCCGATCTCGCCGCCCACTCCCAGCCAGAGCCCCTCGCCCGGCCGGGCAAAGCCAGCCCCCTCCAGCGACAGCACGGACATGATGGTGTAGGCGTCGTGCAGCTCGAAGATATCGATATCCTGCGGCCCGATCCCGGCCTGGGCATAGGCGCGGCGGCTGGAGAACATCACGCCGTCCAGCACCAGCCGATCGCGCCGGTCGGCGATGCCCACGCTGTCGGTGGCGCCGGCGGAGGCGATGATCCGCACGGCCGGCCGGCCGGCCGTGGCCTTGCCCACGGCGTCGCCCGCGGCCAGCACCACCGCGGCCGAGCCGTTGCAGATGGGCGAGGCGTCGTAGAGGCGCACCGGGTCATGCACCACCTTGGACTGCTCGTAGACCATGGCGTCGATCTCTTTGTGGAAGAGCGCGTTGGGGTTGCCCAGAGCGTTGTGGTGCGCATTGATGGCAAAGGGGGCAAAGAGCGAGCGGTTGACGCGATAGCGCTGGATGTACTCCTGCATCAACACCGCGTTGAGGCTGACAAAGTTATAGCCTTTGGCCCCCTCGCTGTCCCAGTCGCTGGCCGTGGCCAGGGCGCGGGTGGTGGCGTAGCGGTCGGTGTGGGTCATCTTCTCCACGCCGGCCACCATCACCACATCGTGCAGCCCGCTGGCCACCGCCATCACCCCCCAACGCACCGCGGCCGCGCCGGAGCTGCACGCCGCCTCGGCCGTGGCTGCCTCGATGCCGCGCAGCCCGGCCGCATCGGCCACCAGCGCGCCCAGATGCTGCTGCTGGCTGAGCATGCCTGACAACATGTTGCCCAGAAAGAGCGCCTCCACCCGTTCGATGCCCGCGTCGGCCAGGGCAGCGCGCACCGCGCCGGCCGCCAACTGGCGAATCGACAGGTCGGTTTCCTTGCTGACGGGAGTTTGTCCAACGCCGAGGATGTAGATAGGACGCATGGGGAACCTCCGAAGAGCGGCACACTGAGAGGGAGACCGGGGAAGCGGGCGCCAGGGAACCGAGCGGTGCAAGCTCCGCTGAGTTCCGCCAGACGCTTCCCTGCCAGTATACGTCACATGACGCAGTGTGTCAAAAGCCATTTGCCAGGTGGCCAAAACTTGCCAAATGCGCCACTTTATGACACAATGCGTCATACAAAAACGCTGATTGTTGTTCCCAGGCGTCGGGCGTTTTTCGCCCCGGCGCCCAACCACCTGACCCCTGCCGAGGGCAGCCTGCGCCATGCATCCAAGGGCCATGAAGTCCCCGCCCAACAGCCAATGGGCTGTGTCCCGACCACCGGCCGGCCACAGCCTGCCGGCGCGCGCCGGGGTTGGCCCGCTCCCGCCGGCTGCCTTTCGCTGCTCCTCTTCCCACAACTCAAAACGTGCAAGGAGGCCTCGACCATGACTGAACTGAAGGAACTGTATCCTGTCGGTGAACAGCCGCCGCTGGGCTATGTGCCGCCCAAGATGCACGCCTGGCTGGTGCGGCCAGAGCGCTTCGGCGAGCCGCTGAAAGCCTGGCAGGTGGAGGTGATCGACACGCCGACGCCGGCCGACGACGAGGTGCTGGTCTACGTGATGGCGGCCGGCGTCAACTACAACAACGTCTGGGCCGGCCTGGGCATCCCCGTGGATGTGATCGGCGCACGCAACAAGGCTGGCGAGCCGGAGCGCTTCCACATCGGCGGCAGCGACGCCAGCGGCATTGTCTACCAGGTCGGCAAGGATGTGACCCATCTCAAGGTCGGCGACGAGGTGGCGATCCACTGCGGCACCTGGAGCCGCGACGACCCCTGGGTCCAGTCGGGCGAGGACCCCATGTACAGCTCCACCTTCCGCATCTGGGGCTACGAGACCAACTGGGGCAGCTTCGCCCAGTTCACCAAGGTGCAGGCGCATCAGTGCCTGCCGCGGCCGCAGCACCTGACCTGGGAGCAGTCCGCGGCCTACATGCTGGTGGGCGCGACCGCCTACCGTATGCTCTACGGCTGGGAAGAGCACGCGCTGCGCCCTGACGATGTGGTGCTGATCTGGGGCGGGGCCGGCGGCCTGGGCTCCATGGCCATCCAGATCGTCAAGGCAGCCGGCGGCAAGGCCGTGGCTGTGGTCAGCGAGGATGACAAGTTCGAGTATTGCCAGAACCTGGGCGCGGTGGGCTGCATCAACCGCAAGAATTTCGACCATTGGGGCATGCTGCCGCACTGGAAAGACACCGTGGGCTACAATCAGTGGCTCAAAGGGGTGCGCGGCTTCGGCAAGGCCATCTGGGACGTGCTGGGGGAGCGACGCAGCCCCCGCATCGTCTTCGAACACCCCGGCGAGACCACCATCCCCACATCGATCTTCGTCTGCGACACCGGCGGCGCGGTGGTGATCTGCGCCGGCACCACCGGCTACAACGCCACCGTCGATCTGCGCTATCTGTGGATGCGCCAGAAGCGGCTGCAAGGCTCCCATTTCGCCAACGACCAGCAGGCCAAGGGCTTCAACGACCTGGTGCTGGCGGGCAAGGCTGATCCCTGCATGTCGCGCGCCTTCACCTGGGAGGAGCTGCCCTACTCGCATCAGCTCATGTACGAGAACAAGCACCCCTTCGGCAACATGGCGATTCTGATCGGCGCGCCTGACTTCGGTCTGGGCAAGAAGATCGCCGAGCCGGCGGGGCTGACCACCATCGAGCCGACGGCTGAGATTCGCGAGCGCGAGGGCTTCTACCGCGCGCCGCTGCATCCGGTGGATGTGCAGAAGCCGGCCGAGGCGCCGGCGGTCGAGGACAGCCGCCTGGTGCGCGAGCTGATGCACTTCGGGGTGATCTCCTGCTCGGCCGGCACGCCGGTCGATGAAGTCGCCCAGCGCATGGCCGATTATCACGTCCACGCCATCGTGGTGACCGACGTCGATGGCTATGCGGTGGGCGTAGTTTCGCAAACCGACATCGTGCTCGCCCGTCAGGGGCGCAGCGCCGCGGAGATGGCTGGCATCTCGGCCGGCGCGATTATGAGCACCAACGTAGTGACCTGCGCGCCGGAGGCGACGGTCTCCGAGGCCATCACCTTGATGACGCGCAACCGCATTCACCGGCTGGTGGTGGTGGACACCCGCAGCGGCAAGCCCTGGCCGGTAGGAGTTTTGAGCATGACCGATATTATCACCTATGGCATGAGGAGCGCTCCCCTGAGCGGCCCGGCCATGTCCATGTCGCCGGCCGCGCTGGCCGCCGACATCTACGAGCCCATGGCGCCGGAGCCGAATCTGGCTGAGCTGGGCGTCATCGAAGATTCGACCCTGGTGGCCGACGTGATGCACCGGGGCGTGGTGGCCAGCCCGGCCGGCGCGTCGGTGATGGACGCGGCCCGCCAGATGCTGGAGCACGGCATCCACGCCATCGTGGTGGTGGCCGACGACGGGCGAGCCGTGGGCGTGGTTTCGCAGACCGATGTGGTGCTGGCCCGCCAGGGGCGCACGGTGGAGCAGGCCGCGGCCCTCAGCGCAGGCGACATCATGACCCCCAGCCTGGTGAGCTGCACCGCGGACCGCAAGCTCTCCGAGGCGATCACGCTGATGACCCGCAACCGGGTGCATCGCCTGGTGGTGGTCGAGGATCAGGCCGGCAAGCTGATGCCGGTGGGCATCCTCAGCATGACCGACGTCATCCGCCAGTTCTTCAGCCGCAATTGAACCGACTCCTCTGGAAGTCCGGCTTCTTCTGAGAAGCCGGACTTCTTCTGAAGCGCGAAAGGGAAAATGACCATGACAGTACTCAGCGGTGAATACGAGACCGTCCGGCGCGAGGCGCGCAAGTTCGCCGAGAAAGAAGTTGCGCCCATCGCCCACGACCTGTACAACGAGGGCGCCGAGATCCCCATGGAGATCATCAAGAAGATGGCCAACCTGGGCTACTTCGCGATGGCCATCCCGGAGCAGTACGAGGGCTTGGGAATGGATACCCTCACCATCACCCTGGTCACTGAGGAGCTCAGCCGCGTCTGGCTCTCGGTGGGCTCGGTGATGACGCGCATGTTGATCGCCGGCGGGCTGATCCTGAACGGCGGCACCGAGGAGCAGAAGGAGCGCTGGCTGCCCGGCATCGCCAGCGGCGACGTGCTGCCGGCCGCGGCCTTCACCGAGCCCAACGCCGGCTCCGATACGGCCGGCATGCAACTGCGCGCAGTCAGGCAGGGGGACAAGTACATCCTCAACGGCCCCAAGACCTGGATCACCTTCGCCAACCGCGCCAATCTGATGACGGTGTTGGCCCGCACCGACCCCGACGCCAGCAAACGCCACAAGGGGCTGTCGATGATTGCCGTGGAGAAGAAGCCGGGCAACGACTTCATGCCGCCGCATCTGACCGGCGCGCCGATCCCCACCATCGGCTACTACGGCATGAAGTCCTTCAGCCTGAACTTCGAGGATTTCGAGGTCCCGGCCGAGAACCTGATCGGCGGCGTGGAGGGGCGCGGCTTCTACCAACTGATGGGCGTCTACGAGACGGCGCGCATCCAGACGGCCGCGCGCGCGGTGGGGGTGGCCCAGGGCGCGTTCGAGGCCGCCTTGCAGTATGCCCAGGAGCGCCAGCAGTTTGGCCGGCCCATCGCCGAGTTTCAGGTGATCCAGCACAAGCTGGCCCACATGGCCACCGACATCGAGGCGGGTCGTCAGCTCACCTACTACGCGGCCCAGAAGAAGGATTCGGGCCAGCGCAGCGACCTGGAGGCCGGCATGGCCAAGCTCTTCTGCGCCGACATGGTGGAGAAGGTGACCAGCGAGGCCTTGCAGATCTTCGGCGGCTACGGCTACGCCATGGAATACCCGGCCCACCGCTTCTGGCGCGATGGTCGCATCTTCAAGATCTTCGAAGGCACCAGCGAGATCCAGGCCGAAGTCGTGGCCAAGCGGCTGATGCCGGAGAAGAAGTGAACAGTGAACAGCAGGCAGTGAACAGTAGACGGCAAGCAGGATTCTGACTGTTCACTGTTTACCGTTCACTGCTCCCACGGAGCATCCCCCATGAACCTGACATTTACCCCTGACAGCATCGCCAGCGTGGTGCAGCGCATCGAGGCGGCCAACGAGGGCTTCAAGCAGCGCTATCCCGGCGACGTGACCACGCGCCAGCCGGTGCATACAGTCTACGGCGGCGCGCATCTGTTCAAGGCCGACACGGCCGGCAAGCTGGGCGGCATCGGCCTGCGCAACATGGACGCTTACGCGCCCAACTTCGTGGTCTTCGCCAGGGCGCTGGGCCTGCCGGGCGCGGAGAGCCTGCCCCACACCGAGGCCGAGATCGCTCACCTGGCCGAGATCATCGCCAACGACCCGGACGCGATCTGCTGCGCCAACGAGCCGGCCTGGATGGCCCATACCGTCTACACGCGCGTGCGCGAGAAGCTGCAGCGCGAGCCGGTGGAGGACTATCGCGTCGACTTCGAGGATGGCTACGGCAACCGGCCCGACGAGGAAGAGGACAGCCACGCGGTGAATGTGGGCCAGGAGCTGGCCAAGGGCATCGCCAGCGGCGGCCTGCCCCCCTTCATCGGCATTCGCATCAAGCCCTTCACGCTGGAAAGCTACAAGCGCGCGGTGCGCACCCTGGACCTGTGCATCACGGCGTTGGCCCAGGCCAGCGGCGGCCAGGTCCCGGCCAATTTCGTGGTCACGCTGCCCAAGGTGACCATGCCGGAGCAGGTGACGGCCCTGGCCGATCTGGTGGATGAGCTGGAGGCCAGGCACGGCATTGCGGCCGGCGCCATCGGCCTGGACCTGATGATCGAGACCCCCCAGTCGATCATCGATCACACCGGCGCCAACACCGTCAACCTGCTGGTGCGGGCCGGCCGCGGTCGGGTGCGCTACTGCGCCTTTGGCACCTACGACTACACCGCGCTGGTCAACATCACGGCCCACTACCAGACCCACACCCACCCGGCAGCCGACTTCGCCCGCCACATCATGCAGATCAGCCTGGCCGGCACGGGGGTCAACATCAGCGACGGCGCCACCACCACCATGCCCATCGGCCCGCACCGCGCGAGCAAGGAGAAGCCGCTGACGCCGCAGCAGGAGGCCGAGAACCAGGCCGTGGTGCATGCGGCCTGGAAGCTGCACTACGACAACGTGCGCCACTCGCTGCGCCACGCCTTCTACCAGGGCTGGGACCTGAACCCGGCGCAGCTTCCCGTGCGCTATGCCGCCATCTACACCTTCTTCCTGGAGAGTCTGGAGGATGCCAGCCGCCGGCTGAACCGCTTCGTGGACGCCGCGGCCCAGGCCACGCTCAGCGGCAACATGTTCGACGACGCGGCCACCGGCCAGGGCCTGCTCAACTTCTTCCTGCGCGGCATCGCCTGCGGCGCCATCACCGAAGAAGAGGCCATGGCCACCGGCGTCACGCTGGAGGAGCTGCACGGGCGCTCGTTCGTGAAGATCGTGCAGAACCGGGCGTACAGGAAGACTGTGTGACACGTAGTGCGTAATGCGTAATGCGTAATGCGTAACCGGAATGGCGGGAGTCGTTTCCGGGTTGTAACTGCTCAGCCGGCGGGCCAAACGTTGGTTTCGATACGGCGGCCTACTCAACCAACGTGTGGCCCGCCGGCGGGTGCGAACATGTTGATTTCGATACGGCGGCCTACTCAATCAACGTTTGGCCCGCCGGCGGGTGCGAACACGTTGATTTCGATACGGCGGCCTACTCAATCAACGTTTGGCCCGCCGGCGGGTGCGAACACGTTGATTTCGATACGGCGGCCTACTCAATCAACGTGTTCGCACCCGCCGGCTG
>Ga0116144_10004275_pt1 | contig 13622 bp, 12 predicted proteins | sample AD_UKC035_MetaG_FD_89746 | JGI IMG/M metagenome (GOLD analysis project Ga0116144, IMG submission 89746) | Active sludge microbial communities of municipal wastewater-treating anaerobic digesters from USA - AD_UKC035_MetaG | ecosystem: Engineered > Bioreactor > Anaerobic > Digestate | place: USA... | reverse complement strand
TGTTGTTTCCAACGAGAGTTTTCCTTCTTCCACCAATTTCATGATTACCACTGCGGTAAACATCTTCGTTACACTGCCGGTGCGAACCAGGTTGTTGGTACGCAGATTAACTTGATATTCAAGATTGGATTTGCCCACCGCCCCAATCCAAAGTGTTTCCTGTGGTTTATCAATCAGCAAAATGCTGCCTGGTGCGCTTGTATTATTCTGGTAGGTAACCAGGCCATTCGTGTAAACCTGGTTTTTGGGATGGTCATCGAACCGTATATCTTCTGCATAGTCTGGCTTGATGTTTTCGATTTCCTGCACGCAAGCGGAAAGTAATAACAATACAATTTTTCCGGTCATCAGATTTTTCATCATTCAATCATTTTAAGTTAAGGCGAGTACCTACATGAAGCGTTTTATGCGGCAGGGCGGGTAGATCTTTAAAGCCAAAAGGCATTTCGCCAAACATTTCATACCGACTGAAAAGCGAAACGGAATTAAACCGATAGCCGGCTCCAATTCCCAACGTAGGCATAAAGCGCCCAAAGGTGTTTGAGATTTTTTCGAAATTATCCCCTGCTTTTTTGTATCGCGGTAATGCAGAGGTAACCAATAGAAAGCCGCCCCCCAGGGTGCCGTCCAGGAAAAAGTCTCCAAATAGTTTACGGTACCCTATTTCAGAGCTGAGATATAACCCGCTTTGAAAATCCTTATGGTAGTAATAACCGATGTTAAGAGTTTGTACAGTTTGATGCCCGGTCTTATTGGCATAATAAAATTCCGTTCCAATCCGGATACCCAGGTTTGGGTTCTTGAAGAGGCCTTTGAAGTTGGGCAACCCCACGGATTCAGAAAATAGAGTTACTGTGATGGGAATAGATCTTCCATTGATTGATTCCTGTGCCCGGGTTGTTAAAAAATTTATGACCAGAAGACACATGACAAGAGATGCTTTCATAAAACTTGAGCGTTGGTTACGCTCCCATTATACGGGCATGCGATTGTATGGGATCGGGTGCAGGTTGATCAGGAACCTATAAAACAGGTTAATTTGGAAGGTTCAACGGGTGAAGGGGAATAATTCGGGGGTGAAGGAACCAGGGTTATTAATGTAAAGCGAGACGCCACAGGGCAGCGGTTAATCCATTACGAATACCGGTTACGAAGCACGTCTTTCATATGCACATTAATGGCCCACTGGTCGGCAACGGGTTGCCGGGTATAGGGCAATGCTGGCATATAATCTATCGGCCCAAACTCGGTTAAGCATGTCATTTGTTTGCCGGCTTGTTTTTTTTCAGCAACTACTTTATCCCACCAGGCAAAGTGGGTTTTAAGTGCATGCTCCCACTCGGGTGCGCGGGGGTCATTTACCTGCGGACCTTCGGGGTGACCAATGCGGGCATGGATATGATCGGTGCGACTTAATGCGAGATTAACAGCTTCCGCCTGATCGTCCAGGTAAGATTCGTGCACGTTACACCAATGGGAAATGTCAAGCGTTAATCGCAACCCCGGAACTCGCCTTAGTAATTCTTCTGTAACCGGCACGGAGTATAGCCCTCTTCCGCGATGGGTTTCGTGATAAACCGGAACCCCACTTTGGGCTGAAACTTTAATGGAATGATTTATCAGTTTTTCTTTCTGATCGGCAGTAAAGTAATCTTTACCGCTATGGCAATTAAGGTATAACGGACGAGTGGCTGCAGCATCAGCCAGAAACTGATAGAACTGTGTTTCATGTTTCGAAAAATCTTTTTCGCCACTACCATACAGAAACCCGATTTTCAGATTGTGCCTGGTTAATGCTTCGAATAACTTCTTTCGTTCAGTTGCATCGCCCGGCCACCAAATTTCGCAGCCGTCATAACCGGCTGTTTTCGCTTTTGCACAAAACTCATCCCACGAACCGCTAAACCCCCAGTTTGTAGCTAGCACCAGCAACGAATAGCCTGCCTGAGCGGGTTGCGAAACAGGATGGGCAAATGCGTCTAATGAATTTAACATAAGGTTGGTTCCGGCTAAAGCCGTGGTGGTAATAAAATCTCTTCGGTTAATTTTCATACCAGGCGATTATTTGTGAAGCACTATTACGTAACCATTCCACAACCTAAAGTTCTTCAACGAAACTTTTCATCCCGGATGAAATATACCCATATTTTTCAAGACCAAATACATAACAAATTGCAGCGAGTATTATTATCAAATTCGCTTACCTGGCTTTTATAAGAATGTTCATTTTCACCATATCGTGTACCAACTCATCTTTCAAGCCCTTATAAGCAACGCCAAACTGCTGCCGGTCGAAGTTCAAATTGGCTTGCGCTATAAAAAGTTTATCGGTTTGGGTGGTGGGCGTAACTTCCACTTCCCACCGTTTGGTAATTCCTTTAATGGTTAAGTTGCCCAACACAAGTTTGCGGGCCGGGTTATCCGGATGAGGGCGCACGTCAATAATATCAAACCTGGCGGTTGGATATTTCTTTACATCAAAAAAATCTTCATCCTTTAAATGGGCTTCCAGCTTCTTCTTGGGAATGGGATCTGAATCCGGAATATCGGTGCAGGTAATGGAGGTCATATCAATAACAAAATAGCCGCCTGCCAGCTTCTGATTTTTAAGTTTTACTTTGCCTTCCTTTATGCTTACAATACCCTGGTGCGAACCCACCACCTTGGTACCCGTCCACATTACCTTCGATTCGGAGGCCATTACAGTTAAATCGACTTGTGCGCAGGCACTACCCGCCATCAGAAACAACAGGATTGGTAGAAGCAATTTCATACGCGGTGGATTAATCGTTTTGAACATTCAACCCCAAAACAATATCGCGCCTGCCATGCCACACCCCGGCATCATCCTTTGCAAGAGAAAGAATGCCCGAACCTCCCCGGTTAGATACTTGTGCCTTGGCTGCCGGAGTTAGCAAGGGATCATCTTCAAACTGATATTCATCAATCCAGTAATATCCTTTTGCTGTTTCATACACAATTGGATGAATGTGTTGTGGATTGTTGCTGTTGGGATACGATACGGGGCGAATGGTTTTAAATTCGTACTCGCCTTTCGAGTTAGTTTTAATCCAACCGCGAATGTGCCCGTGTTTGGTTGCCAGGGTTGGAATTTTTCCTTTGGAATACAGTCCCTTGCTGTCGGTTTGATACAGATACAAAATCACATCCGGGGCTGGCGTTTTTCCATCGGTCTTGTAAATTATTCCACGAATAATCAATGGTTCGCCCGGTTCTGTTTCGTTTACAAGATTTGTTTTTGATTCAATAACAGCAGGCATGCCCACAAACATCAGTTGGCAGTCCTCGCAAGGGCCACCAATCTCTTTCATGGTGTGTGGTTGTTTCTGCGCGCAACCAGCAAGCGCCAGAAGGATTAGTCCGAAGGTGTAAGTCAATTTCATAATTTAATTTTTTTATGAATCTACGAACAGGCACCACCGGAGTTTGTAAAACCTGACAAGACACACACGATTCTTGACGAACTGCATACATGTGTATAACCGGAATCTATAAAACCTGTACTTTTGAAATATGTCGCGGTTCTTTTCTTATCGGTTAGATCACATCATTTTCTGGACACTGACTGTGCTCTTTCATGGCTACACACGTTGGCCCTCGATTAACCAGGTAGGGGTGGGTCAGTTTCTTCTCGAATTGGTGGTACGAAACGGATTGCTGGCTGGCGCGATTTATACAACGATCCTTTACTCGATACCGCAACTTAATAAAGGCAAACGGGCAGCAGGCGTGCTGGGCATCGTTCTGGCGATGCTCCTTTATGTAGCAGGAAAAAATGCGCACGATGTTTATTTCAATAGCCATGTGCAGAACGATCCGGAAAGACAGCAATTCTTTCAGAATTCATTTTACAACTTTTCCATTGTAACGTTTTACCTGGCGTTTGCAACTACGCTGTATTTAAGCAAGCAATGGTACCTGCAGCGCGAAAGAATGCGGCAGGTTGAAATGGAAAAATTAAACACCGAACTGGCATACCTGCGCGCGCAGATTAATCCGCACTTTCTATTTAACTCGATTAACACAATATATTTTCAGATTGATAAACAAAACACAGCGGCCCGCGAAACGCTGGAAAAGTTTTCAGAAATGTTGCGGTATCAACTTTATGAGTGTGCCGAAGCCTCTATTGCCATCGAAAAGGAAATTCAATACCTGAAAAATTACATGACGCTTCAAAAATTACGACTGGGCAAACGGCACGAGGTGGTGTTGGAAACAGAGGTAGCCCTGAAAGATTTTTTTATTCCCCCGCTGGTGCTAATCCCCTTTGTGGAAAATGCGTTTAAGCACGTATCGCACTTTACCGACAAGACGAACACAATCAGAATGGCGCTATCCAGGGTGGGTAACACCTTGCAGTTTACCTCCGTCAACACAACCGATAATTCGTACAAAGCTGAGCCCGGGGGTATTGGTTTAAAAAACGTAACCCGAAGGCTCGATTTGTTGTATGGCGATCGGTATAAATTGGAAATCAAAACGGAAGCCGAAAAATTCAGTGTAACTCTTCTGATTCCATTTTTATGAAACTGCGCTGCGTGGTTATAGACGATGAACCCATTGCCCGAAAGGGAATGGAAGAATATGTGGCTGATGTTCCGTACCTCAGTCATGTTGGGAGTTTTGAAAGCGCAGCCGATGCGAAAGTCTATCTTTCCGATCACCCGGTTGATTTGATGTTGCTGGACATCCGCATGCCGAAACAATCCGGTATCGATTTTCTGAAAGAACTACACGAACCACCCCTGGTAATTTTTACCACGGCTTATCCGCAACATGCGCTGGAGAGTTATGAATTGAATGTGATTGATTATTTGGTTAAACCGATTTCGCCCGATCGTTTTAAAAAAGCGACACAAAAGGCGTTTGATTATTTTCAATTAAAGAACCCTCAAACCGTACCTGATTTTTTCTTCATTAAAAGCAATCATCAACTGGAGAAAATTTCTTTCAGTGAAGTATTGTTTGTTGAAGCAATGCAAAACTATTGCGTCATTCACACCCCCAGCCGAAAACTGATTTGCTACATTACCCTTACGGCCATGCTGGAAAAACTTCCGGCCGATCGGTTTATGAAAGTACATAAATCCTTTATTGTGGCTTTAGATAAAGTAACGGGTATTGAAGGAAGTTCGTTGAAAATAGGAAGTTTAGTCATACCAACTAGCCGAAGTTTAAAGGCCCTGCTTACTGAAAGAATTACTGGAAAGACAATTCTTAAAAGGTAATTTGAGCAAAGGATCAAATTTCAATTTTACCTAGTTAGTAACCTCACTTCTGTTTTAATATAATAAGTTGAGATTTCATCGAAACGGTCCTATCTAAAAACTCCCTGAGTTGGTCATACTCATCTACATTGAAGATAATTTTGTTCAATTTTAGGCGAGAGGTAATAAATATTTGTCCATTTATGACAGAAATGTTATTTGAAAAGATGGCTGAACGTTTAGGTAATTCGATTATTTTACTCTCAGGGATAGATTCAATTGTATATCCATCTGGAATATTAAGAGAAGTTGTAACTGTCCTTTCCAATCGGGAATAAAAATCTACAGGATAAAGTCTTTCTTTGTTTTTAAATGGGTTGGTTTCATCTTTTAGACCCAGAAACGGATTAATTAATAACAAGTTGTTAGCTACCTGAACCTGATTTGGAATGAGTGCTTCATATTCCAACTTGATTCTTATAGAATCCACTAAGTCATTCACTTTTTGCTTAGTTACATGCCAATTACTCTTATCAAGTTCACTTTTAAGAAAATCGTCTTCACCAATTTCTGCAATTTTTTTCCAACTCAGTTTTGCATTATATCCCGTCTGTTGAATTATTAAGCTACCTTTTAACTGGTTTGTACTGTCTAATACTAGTGATGCGTTGGCAACTACTTTTGCGTCTAATTGGAGGCTGTCGCGGACAATACCATATTTTTGTAAGCGGTCTTTGGTGTACTCTTCCTCAAATTTTCCAGAATATCCAGGTTGAAACTGAATTGAGGACCTATAATAAGACTCAGAAGGCATAAGTGGCTCAGGCAAGAAGGCTGGTATATCAGTAAGAATATATTTTCTCCGTGCTCCTTTTTCGTTAACAGAAATATCATTCATGTTAAACAATCCATTAATTTTTGCGATCACCCCTCCACGGCTCCCAGGGAAAAAAATCTCGTATTCGCTCCATAAAACTGGTATGGAATATTGGAAATTCCATGAGAAGATGGTGTAGTAAGGAGTTGTGATAGTGTATGAATAATCTATGATGGAACCAGCTACAGCATTTGGGATTGCCACAGAGTTCCCTTTAAGTCCTCGTGCTAATTTTTGTTTGTAAATAGCATCCTTTTGGATTTCTGTTGACTTGATCTTTCCATTCTCATAATTGTAAATGGTGCATTTAAAACCAGTCATTCTTGATTCTGCCGTAGCAATTGAAACATTAGCCCATTCTTCCAATGCGCTTTGTTTGTAAATTTTTATCCTACGGTGGTGGGTAAATTTCACACCTGAATAAAGATCAGTAGTATTCTTTCCTATGTCAAATAATATAACTGCAGTCGCAGTTGTATCTTTTTCGTAAGCAGAACTAATTAACCATTTCAATTCTGGGGGCTCATTTTCGATGGGGCGCAATATTGTTTGCGCCATAATTTCTGGGATCGTAAATACCAGGCACCAAATAACCAGATATAGGGCAGGTTTTAATAAATAATTCATTGGAATGAATGCAACTCTGTCAAAATTCAAAATAATAGACTGTAAAGCTTTGGACACTAAATTGATTTTCAGCTCTTCACCAATCCTAAAATCTCGTTCAACTTCATAGGCTATGTTACCAAAAAATTCTGTTTAAACCACCATTTAAAAGCCGGGTCAACCAGCATCACTGCTGCTATTTCGAAGCTTTCACTTCTTCAGCACCCCCAAAATCTCATTCAGTTTCAGCAACGCCTCTACCGGACTGATCGTATTGATGTCAATCTTTTCCAGCAATTCATGAACGGCTTTGGATTTGGGATCCATTTCAAACAAGCTCATCTGGGGCGAGGGCTTGGGCAACGCATCAAATTTTTTTCCGGACGCAGTCGATTCATTTTTATGTTTATCCTTTTCCAGAAAATGCAAAATCTCGTTGGCACGCAACACTACTTTGTTGGGCATACCGGCCAACTGGGCTACATGTATCCCAAAGCTGTGCTCGCTGCCGCCTTCTTTTAGCTTGCGCATGAAAATGATTTTATCGCCCACTTCCTTTACACTTACGTTGAAGTTTTTAACACGCGGCAAATCTTCGGTTAACTGATTTAACTCGTGGTAGTGCGTGGCAAATAAAGTTTTCGCTTTAAAGTCTTTATGGTTGTGCAGGTATTCTACAATCGACCAGGCAATGGAAACACCATCGTAGGTAGAAGTGCCCCGCCCGATTTCATCCATCAAAATCAAACTGCGATCGCTCAGGTTATTGAGAATGCTGGCTGTCTCCGTCATCTCCACCATAAAGGTGGATTCACCTCTGGATAAATTATCGCTTGCACCCACGCGCGTAAATACTTTATCAATAATGCCAATGGTTGCGGCTTCGGCCGGAATGTAACATCCCATTTGTGCCATCAACACAATCAATGCAGTTTGTCGCAACAAGGCCGATTTACCTGCCATGTTTGGCCCGGTAATGATCAGAATCTGCTGTGTTTCATTGTCGAGGTAAATATCATTGGGCACATAACTTTCGCCCATAGGTAATTGCTTTTCAATTACCGGATGGCGGCCCGCTTTTATTGCCAACCGTTTGCTTTCGCTGATTTCGGGTTTGTGGTATTGATTAGCACGTGCAATTTCAGCAAACGCAACCAAACAATCCAGCGAAGCGATAACGCGGGCATTTTGTTGAATCTGTGCTGTAAAGTCGGCTGCGTGGCGCACCAACTCTACAAACAACCGTTGTTCAATTACCAGTAATTTTTCTTCGGCATGAAGAATCTTTTCTTCGTACACCTTCAGTTCTTCGGTAATGTATCGCTCGGCATTTACCAGGGTTTGCTTTCGGATCCAATCCGCGGGCACTTTGTCTTTGTTGGCATTGCTTACTTCCAGGTAATATCCAAACACCTTGTTGTAGGAAATCTTGAGTGAGTTAATGCCTGTGCGCTCTACTTCGCGCTTTTGTATCTGTAACAAATAATCTTTGCCTGAAAATGCGATTGTTCGAAGTTCGTCCAGCTCGGCATTCACACCTTCTTTAATGATCCCTCCCTGGTGCAACAACATGGGCGCATCTTCTTTCAATTCGCGCTCAATCTTTTCCAGTAAAAACTCGCACTTATTTAACTGGCCGCTTAGTTTCTTTAGTTCATTGGACGAAGATGTTTCCAATAGCCCGATGATGGGGATGATGGCTTTGAGTGAGCGCCTTAGTTGTAACAGTTCGCGCGGATTAATTCTGCCTACAGCCACTTTCGAGATCAGGCGTTCCAGGTCGGTAATCTGACCTAGGTGTTCCAGAATTTTACCAGACAGATCGTGGTTATTGTAGAATTGATCAACTACCTGCAGGCGTTCGTCAATGGCTTGCTTGTCCTTCAGCGGCAGGATTAACCATTTGCGCAGGTTGCGCGACCCCATGGGGGTAACGGTTTTATCCAACACTTCGAGCAATGACACTCCGCCTTCGTTGGAAGAGCTGACCAACTCCAGATTGCGAATGGTAAATTTATCCAGCCACACATATTTTTCTTCATCGATGCGCGAGATGGCCGCAATGTGCTGCGTGTCTTTATGTTCGGTAGCTTCGAGGTAGTGTAATATCGCACCTGCGGCTATGATGGCTTCGTTCATCCCATCAACACCAAAACCTTTCAGCGTGTTGGTTTTAAACTGTTGTATCAGTTTTTCGTTTCCGAAATCAAAAGCATATACCCAGTCGTCAAGCGCAAAGGTGGCATGCGCTTCGCCAAACTGCGTTTCAAATTTTTCACGATTGGATTTGCTAAAAATGATTTCGGCCGGGGCAAAACTTTGTATGAGTTTATACACATATACTTCCGGCCCTTGTGCCGCATAAAACTCACCCGTGCTGATATCCAGAAAAGAAACACCCAAAAGATTTTTGCCGGCATACAGCGAAGCCAGGAAGTTGTTTTGTTTTCGTTCCAGTACGTTATCGTTAAACGAAACCCCGGGTGTAACCAACTCGGTAACACCGCGCTTTACAATACCTTTTACAAAGCGGGGGTCTTCCAGTTGATCGCAAATGGCTACGCGGTTTCCGGCCCGAACCAGTTTGGGCAGGTAAGTGTCCAACGCATGATGTGGAAATCCGGCTAATTCAATTTCGGATGCAGATCCATTGCCTCGTTTGGTAAGCGTAATATCCAGTACCCTGGCCGCTTTGATCGCATCTTCGCCAAAGGTTTCGTAAAAATCGCCCACCCGAAAAAGCAACAACGCACCCGGATACTTTGCCTTGATGGCGCTGTATTGTTTCATTAACGGGGTATCCATTGCACCTGCTCCTGCCATAGCCGGCAAAATAAAGAAAAGTCTGCATTAGGATTAACAACTTATTGCAATCGTTTAGGAATAAGTACCGGAGGCAAGCAAGTCTTACGGATTCTCGGCCACAATCAGCCACATCTTATCGCCCTTTTCTTTGGTACGATCTGCAAATGGATCTTGTTGTTTGATAATGGTGAAGCCCGCTGCTTTCAAATCGGCCAACGCAAAGTTTATGCTTAGCTCGTGTTTGCGTTCCTGTTCCTGGCGGGGGCTTTCTCTGCGCGAGTCTGCAATGGCTTCGCACAGTACCAACCGCCCACCGGATTTTAATGCTGCTTTAATATGCTTTAATATTTTATCGTGTTCATCCATTTCGTGATAGGTATCAACAATAATTACAGCATCGAGCGTATTAACCGGTAGCTTTGGATTATCGTAATCACCTTTAATAGCAATAACATTTTCTAGTTTTCTATTGGCAAGGTTGGTCTTTAGTTTATCGAGTTTGGGCTGTTCTACGTCCACCGCATAAACTTTTCCGGTTTTAACAAGCGCAGCCAGCTTTACTGTCATGTACCCCTCGTGGCAACCTACATCGGCTACGTGGCTGTTTGCATTAAGATTTAAGTGCTGGATTAATTCCGCAGCTTTTTGCCAGCTGTCGCGCTCGGCCCAGGCGCTTTCCTTGTACACATCTTTCCAGGCATCTTGTGCATGGAGGGCGAATGAAAACAGGAAGGTTCCGATGATAATGAACGGCCTCATGCTTACAAGGTACGCATAGCGCTTGATCCGGTTTTGCCCTTAACAAATATTTTGATTTTCGTGCTGAAAAGCCATCTGTAAACGCAATTTCATTTACCAGATTTTTTAAAGACTGTAATTTGGTGCGTACTTACGTTACTAATTGGGTAAGGATTGATCGGGTTAGCCATGAAATTTGCCTGTAGCTTAAAAAACCTGCGTTTCCGCAGAGAATAAAATTGTAAACCGTACATGGCTGTATCAGAGAAAGAATTTGTTGCTCTTGTAAATGAAAACCGCGGTATCATTTACAAAGTAATTCGCCTCTACATTTACCATGAAGAAGATACACGCGATCTGTACCAGGAGATTGTATTCCAGGCCTGGAAGTCTTATCCGCGGTTTGATGGCCGATCCAGGTTTTCTACCTGGCTTTACCGGGTAGGATTAAACACAGTACTTACATTTAAACGAAGGCCGGTAGTTGTAGTGCCCCATGAAGACCTGGCCTCACTGAATGTAGCCCAAACCAAAACCAATACCGATGAAAGTGAAGCCTTGTACGCAGCCATCCGGCAACTGCCTGAAATAGATCGGATGATAATTTCGTTGCACCTGGATGGCTATGAAAACGAAGAGATTGCAGAGATAACCGGTCTTACTAAAAACAACACAGCGGTAAAACTACATCGTATTAAAGATATTTTGATTAAGAAGCTTAAAGCCGAGTAACCATGGACTTAAAAGAAGCCTGGAAAAAATTAGAACAGGAGAAATTAACACAACCCGTAGCCGGTGTAGAAGAGGTTTATAAAACCAGCAAGCATCCGGTACAAAAACTAATCCGTAGTTTTAAAATTGCGTTGGGGTTTGTGGTATTTTTTGAATTGGCCTTTGCTTACCTGGCTATCGCAATGCCCCAGCCAATTGTAAAAGGCGCCATGGTGCTGATGATGGTGGTGTACATCTTTTACTTTGTAGCCAACTATCAAACCCTGCAACACATCAATCGTACATTTCGTATGGATCAAAACCTTGCGCACACCTTGCAATCCATTTACGACAACACGCAGCAGTCATTAAAATTTCAGCGCAGATCAGCGGTGTTCATCTATCCGCTGGCAGCTACCTGCGGTTTCCTGTTTGGGCTTTCTATCGAGCGCAACGTAGTGGAAGTATTACAAAACCGTTCGGTGTGGGTTAGTTTATTGATAACTATTTCGGTGTTAACACCCATCAGCTATTTTGTTGCCATACAATTAGAACGTGTGAGTTATGGCCGCTACCTTAACCAATTGCGAAGCCTGATTCATCAGTTGGAGGTGCAGGCCTGAACTAACTAAGATCTTCCAAATGTTCGGCTTGTTGAAGTTTGTCGTTGATGGATTTGATTGCCTGATCGAGCTCGACCATACCTTCCGCTAACAGAGCCCGGATTCTTTTTTCTTCATCGGGGGAAACTTCAATTGAAAGAAGGTAGAGTAAGCCCCTGATCCGGCTAACCGGTGCACGCAGCACATGTGAATTGAAAAATGTGTACTCGCGCAATTTGCTATTTTGTTCCGTTAGCAGTTGTGTGCGGGCAACCACTTTCTCTTCCAGCTTCTGTTTTAAATCCTCCAGGGCTTTTCGCTGGCTCTCCAGCCGTTTATACTGTTCTGAAATCGTTTCATTTTTCTTCTGCAACGAAGTGTAAAACTGGTTGTTAATCCGAATGAGGTACATGACAGCCGCATTAATAAAAACGGTAATCATAATGATTGTAACTCTCATGAGGGTGAACCCCGCAGGAAAAACAGTTTGCAGATTTACCTCGCGATTAAAATAGGACATGAACTCGAATGAAAAGGCAACAAGTCCCCAAACGAAAATGGTAAAAAAGTAATAAAAGAACCGCTCGCGATACGGTGAAAATATCAGGTGGATAATGGTGGAGGTAACGAGGCAGTAGAGTGGGTAAGTTAAAAAATTAATCGGGCTTACATTTCCCAGCACGGTAGGAATGATATTGATCAGGGCAATCCAGCTACTTATAAAAACCAACTTTGACAACACGTGCTGCCGTAGCATATTGAGTGAAATTCCAACAACCACACTTACCCATGCCAGCCAGGGTATTGCCAGGCGAAAGGTTAATCGCTCCAGTTTTAAATAGTCGGGCAGGTAAAAGATCAGGTAACCGGTAAGCAAAAAGAATAGAATAATATAAACCACATTGGTTAAAATGGTTACCCGCCTGATTTCGGTATCCATATCCTCTGTAAGTCCGATTTTAAAAAGATTCAGGTTTCTCATATAGAAGACTCACTCAGTTACCGAGAACAAGCTAAGTATTTTAATGGGAGAATGAAACATGTAAATAAAATTAACTTATTGGAAAGGTAAAACATTTTGATCTAGTCGATGCCTTGTATGATTGAATACTCAACCTCACATATTACCTTAGCATACTCATTAACCTCAAATGTTATGGCTGCTTCTGCAAAACAATCCAGAATTCTCTATGGCATTCTTATGGCCAACCTTGTATCGCTTGTGCTGGTTGGTGGCTCAAAATACCTGGCTACATACCTGGAAGGTGAAAACGCAGGTAGCAGTTCCGGAGTTTTTATTTTTTCTGCGTTTGTAATAGTTCCGCTGCTGATGGGTGCTATTAGCGCCTGGTATTGGCATCCTTTGCAAATGAAAACCAAACACTACATTGGGTGGTCGGTTGTAACTACACTAATAGCCTGTGCTGCCAGTTTCCTTTTTCTGAAAGAAGGGGTCATTTGCCTGATTATTGTTTTACCGCTAATACTTTGTTTTACCATTGCAGGCGCATTGCTCGCCCGCATGTTGTATAACCGAAAAAACAACACACTCAACTCAAGCGTGGCAGGTTTGGCCATACTGGTATTGGTTGTTGACACATTCTCATCGCACAAAAATTTGCAGCTGGTTTCCGATACACTGATTGTAAATGCACCCATCGAAAAAGTGTGGCCCCATGTGGTAGAGTATAAACCAATTACATTAAAAGAAGAGTACTGGTTATTTCAGATTGGGATGCCCAGCCCCGTACAAAGCACCGTTGATGGTTATGAAGCAGGTGCAGGGAGAAAATGCATTTTTTCCAACGGCTATGTGTTTGATGAGAAGATGATCGTTTACAAACCAAACGAAGAGCTTACATTCGACATCATCAGCCAGCCGCACGACCCTGAAATAATGGGGCACATTGATATTGTGCGCGGCCAGTTTCTGTTAAAAGACAATGGCGATGGTACCACCACCGTAATCGGAAATTCGTGGTACAAATTGTATGTATTTCCGGGGTGGTATTTTAACCTGTGGAGCGAAAGCATTACCCGCAACGTACATTT
>Ga0116144_10004271_pt1 | contig 13638 bp, 9 predicted proteins | sample AD_UKC035_MetaG_FD_89746 | JGI IMG/M metagenome (GOLD analysis project Ga0116144, IMG submission 89746) | Active sludge microbial communities of municipal wastewater-treating anaerobic digesters from USA - AD_UKC035_MetaG | ecosystem: Engineered > Bioreactor > Anaerobic > Digestate | place: USA... | reverse complement strand
TTGCCGGTAGCAATGCCTCCGTATTTGCCCAACAGCCTGATCATGTCAATAGACTGCTGTTGTTTTTTTTGTGCGGCTTCCAGTTTGCCTTGATTGTACAATGCAATGAGATCGTGATACAGCGGTGCGGCATAATTATATGTACTGCCCACGCCACCTTTTGCTCCAAGCACCAATGCCGACAACAAGTTCTCATCCCTTCCCCACAGCATGTCGTAGGTATTGCCTTTGTAATTCAAGCAAGAAAGGAAATCCATAAAATCTTCGTGCGTATATTTTATGCCGGCAAAGTTTGGGATGTCATCCACCCGTTCCAGCAAGCTGATCATTTGAAAATCCACTCCGGTTAATACAGGAATGTGATAGTAATAGAAAGGAGTGGAGGGAATGCTTCCGGCTACGGTTCGGCAAATTTCGGCCAATGTATCTACACTGCCAATCTTAAAATAATACGGTGCCGTAATCGATACACCGTGCACTCCGGCTGCTGCGGCATACTGCGCCAGCTCCACACATTCAGAAATGCAGGTACCGCCCAGCAACGGAATAATTTTAAAATCATCTCCTTTCTTTGCACAATCGGCCCAGGCTTTAATCATCAACATTTTTTCTTTAAACGTTAAGGAAGGTCCTTCCCCGGTTGATCCACAAACGAACGCCCCCACCACGCCCGCTGATTTCAGGATTTGATAATACGTTGGAATTAATTCGAGGTTCAGGGAACCATCCGGCTTCATGGGAGTAAAGGGTGCCGCTACCAGTCCGTTAATGTGTTCGATCTTCATATAAGAAGCATTCCATTTATACTCAACAAAAATAAGCATTCAGAGTTGCGCAACACGTATAAACCAGCACCGGATGTTTCGCCTTGCGCGTGGAATTTCTCAGAAGTTGTGCGATTAATCAGGCGGGCGGGATAAATCTTACAAGCCCAACCATATTCATCCGTAAGGTAAAGACTTTGTGCTCGTTGGGTTCAGTTCCTGATTGTTGGAGGTAAACAACCCATTTCCGGTTTTTGCAGGCCTCGCGCACAGCCACCCGTGTGGCCTGTGCGGAGGAGTTGATCAGATGCTGATCCTAACCTTTACCTACAAAATCGTTCTGTGGTTAAGCGCTCGGGCTGTTCTTGCGTTTTGTACTTCGCTTAACGTAATCGAATCTATTTTCTGTTTCGCTTTTTGATTGGCTTAAGAACCAACCAGCAATTTATAGTCATCAAAAGTGTATCCTGGCGCTTACGGTTAAAGATGATAATCTCCTACCGCCTCGGGCTGATACCGAACATCTACAATTTCAAACTGCCCGGTTCCTCCCGGAATTTTCCACGATACCTGATCGCCCACTTGCCTGCCCAACAACGCAATGCCGATTGGCGACAAAATAGAAACCTTTCGTTCGTGGTTATTGGCATCCTGAGGATAGGTAATGGTTAACTCAATTTCCCGCTCACTAGATAACTCTTTCAACAGCACCCTGGAGTTCATGGTTATTACATGTTTCGAAATGCTTTCTTGCGGCAGTGCTCTTGCTACAATCAGTTTATTATAAAGAAGTTTTTCAATTTCGGGCATAATGGTTTTAATAGAGGCAAACTCTAAAAGCGCGGTTAGACGCTTGTGATCATTGGTGGTAACGGTTATGTTATTCATGATAATAAATAATTTTGGATAGCCTTTACACTATCTGTGCCAGAAGAAATATCCGCCTTTTGGCAGGCAAAAGGCAGGTGTACATTGGGGCAACTGGTTAGAAATTACCCAGTAGGTAGAATTTACCCGTTCGGTTTAAGAAGTTATTTTACCGATTGCCGCCTGTTGTGCATAAGACTTTCTACCTTGCATTGCAATATGAAAAGCGGATCGGCAGATTTTAAACTTCAGCAACGGGTAAGGGAGCTAAAATGTCTTTATGAACTAACCCGCATTGTTTGGGAGGAAGGCAACGATTTGCATGCTATTCTTTCAAAAACCCTGGCCATATTACCTCCGGCCATGCAATATCCTGAGTTAACAGAGGCAAATATCCTTGTTAATAAGAAGATCTACGCTTCGCGGCATTTCTCAAAATGCAAATGGATTATCACCTCGCCCATAGCGGTTGGCAAAAAGAAATATGGAGTAATCAAAATCGGATATAAACCCTTCCAGGCAACCCGTACAAATCCTGCTTTTTTACCGGAAGAAAAAAAATTAATCAAAGTGGTGGCAAGGGCATTGTCGCTCTTTGTGAACCGGGCAGCCATTGAAGAAGATAAGCGAAAACTACAAATGCAATTACAGCATGCGGAGCGGCTTGCTTTTGTGGGGGAACTGACAGCCGGAATTGCGCACGAATTGAATGAACCCCTCGGAAAAATTTTAGGATTTGCTCAATTGATAAAAAAAGCCGGGCAAATGAATTTGCAGCAACAGGAAGATGTGGAGCGAATTATTAAGGCATCGTTATATACCCGCGAAATCATTAAAAAGTTAATGATCTTTTCGCGACAAATGCCCCGGCAGCTGGTGATGGTTGATCTAAACGCAACCATTTCCAATATTCTCTATTTTATTGATGTTCGGTTTCAAAGCAAGGGCATTAAGATTATTGAACGCCTTGATCCAACCCTGCCTTTAATTCAGGCCGATGCTGTGCAGATGAGCCAGGTGCTTGTGAACCTGATCACCAATGCCATTCACGCGCTAACGAAGGGCGGAAATGTAACAATTACCACCAAACAAAAAGGAGATTTGGTATGCCTGGTAGTTAAAGACACTGGCATCGGCATGCCATTGGCTGTGAAGAAAAAAATTTTTGAACCTTTCTTTTCCACCAAACCAGTAGGCCAGGGAACGGGTTTAGGTTTATCGGTAGTGCAAGGTATTGTAGAATCTCATCAGGGTAGCATTCATGTTACAAGCGCACCCGGAAAGGGTTCAAAATTTGAGATTCACTTACCGGTTAAGCAAACAAAGCCATGAAAAAAAAGAATTTTATTTCAACAGAAGTGCTGGTTGTTGACGATTCAACCGAAACCGTTGAATTAATTAAGCGCAATCTTGAATCGGCCGGATACCAGGTGTACACCGCCAACAATGTTCAATCAGCCATTAAACTTTTGGCTTCGCTTTCCATCGATCTTGTAATTACCGACTTAAAAATGCCTGGCGAAAATGGAATCGAGTTGGTGCGTCACGTTTCAGAAAACTATAAAGGCATTGGTATTTTGGTTATTACCGGATTTCCCACCATACAGGGTGCTGTGGAGTCTATTAAAATAGGTGCAGAAGAGTACCTGGTAAAATCCTTTACGGATGAGGAATTATTTGCTGCCGTAGCACGCGCATTAAATAAATCGCAAAAGAAAAAGAAGGAAGGATCCCGGCCTTTGAATCATGACTTTGGAATTATTGGCGAATCTGAAGGAATGCTTAAAGTTTTCAGTACGATCAAAAAAGCAAGAACAACCAACGCTACCGTTTTAATTTATGGAGAGAGCGGTACCGGAAAAGAATTGGTAGCACGCGCGCTGCATTATGGTGGAAGTTCCTCGGCTGCCCCTTTCGTACCGGTAAATTGCGGTGGAATTCCGGACACCTTACTGGAAAGTGAATTATTCGGATATGTGAAGGGCGCCTTTACCGGAGCCACCGAATCCAGAGCGGGCTTTTTTCAATCAGCCGATGGCGGAACTATCTTCCTGGATGAAATCAGCAATACCAGTTTAGTAATGCAGGCTAAACTTTTGCGGGTACTGCAGGAAAAAGAGTTCTACATGATCGGATCAAAAAAACCAATTAAAGTAAACGTGCGCATCGTAGCCGCCACAAATGTTGATTTAATGCAATTGGTTAAGAAAGGTTTGTTTCGCGAAGACTTGTTCTATCGCCTCAATATAATTTCCATCGACTTACCCCCGCTGCGGGAAAGAGGAAACGACATTCTTCAACTGATTGATTTCTTCTTGGAAAAATACGTTCGTGAACTGGGCAAGCCTTCCATGCGATTCACGCCAAGAGCGCTTAACGCGCTTAAGGACTATGCGTGGCCAGGAAATGTTCGGGAACTTCAGAACCTGGTGCACCGGCTTACCATCATGGCCGAAGATGATTCCATTGACACCCCGGATTTACCCGAAGCATTCAGGTTTTCAGCTTCGCGCTCAAAAGGCCTCGACCGAAAACTGGAAGATGTAGAGCGCGAATATATTCTCGATGCCTTAGCCGCAAACCAAAACAACATATCGCAAACCGCCATCAGTTTGGGAATTGACAGAAAAACTTTGCGCGATAAACTTAAAAAATACAAGGGGTGACCAGCTGTTTTTTCATTGTGCGATAAGACCCCACCACTTTTTATTGTATTGGATATTTCAATGCTTTGAAGTTTTGGCGGATGTTTTGGTTGCTGAAGGATGAGCGATTTCGGTTGCCGTTTTGAAAGCCAATGTCCAGGCAAGTTTGTTACAACCCTACCCCCTTTGGTAGCCCGGTAGCTTTTTCTGCAGCCGTTTCAAAATAGTACGCTACCTCACCATTGCTTTCACGCTCGGTGGCCTTACTATACTCCAGTATCAAGGCGTTAACCTCATTTCCGTTCATGTATTCAATACGAAACGTGTACACATTCTTTTCTAATTTTCGTTGTGATGATTTTACCCGTTTGTGCCAACTTTCTTTTATGCGCCTGACTTGTGTATCGCTCATACCACTCAGTTTCACCGGGCCACCGGTTACACTCCACTCTTCGTTACTCCCCTGAGTGGGTGTAATGGTAAGTTTATCTCCGTTAACAGTGTACGTGCCGCTTTCATATTTTAGAATATTCAAATCCGTGTACGCAGAAGCACCCACATACACAAAGCGATAGGTACCGTTGCTGCTGAATATGTATTGATGAACATAATAGCCACCGGTATGTGGATTCGTGCTACCTCCAGAATATTTTTCATACGACTTTGCTTCCCATACTCTTCCGGTTAGCGAAGAAACAACGGATGACGAAGCAGCGGATACCAATGGCTTGCTTGCAGAACCAGCCTGAAACCCCGGAGGAAAATCAATGATTGCCGCATCCTTTAAGGCATAGCTAAAGCTATTGCCGGAATAGGTGCCGTCTCTTACCGTTGATTTGCCACTGTTTAAAAACAATGCACCGCTCTGCGAACCTGAATAATAATTTGTTTCGAATGTGTAGCTCACTTTTTCCAAAACCATGGGCTCCATTTTAATAAGACTACCCCACTCGCTGGTTCTGCTGCTTTTTTTCCATTCACCTTTCTTTCCTTCTTTCGGTGTAAGGGTAAGCGTGTTATTACTTACCGTCCATATACCGCTTTCATATCCATATAAAATGGACGTTGAATATACCGACCAGTTTTTAAACGAATAAAAATAGGTGCCATCTTTTTTGAACGTATATTCTTTACGGAAATACCCTCCGGAGTACATCGGCACATTATTCGAATAACCTGAAGTTTCCAATAAATTATCCGCCCATATACCTTCAATGCCATGGCTGGCGTTTGCAGACGAAGTTGATCCACTTTCGCTTGTCGTGATGTTGTTTTCAACTTCTGAAGATTCTGAAATAGTACTTGCATCCAGATCCAATGAACCAATCAGCGATTGATATATTTTCATATAAGGCATAGCCGTTGAATTGCATAATACCGCTACGCAAACCTGGTTATTAGAATATACAGTTAGCACAGAGGCCACATTGGCGCCATTGTACTGCCAAATACCCGACCCACTCATTACCGTCCATCCATCAGCAGTTTGGGGTTTTGTTTTTTCCATACCAGAAATGTTTCTTCCGGGTGCCACCAGTTCATTCCAGTCTTTATCAAAATCAGTTTGTATATCGCCAACGGATTGGCGGTGCTGATAGATGGCAATCTGCGCCCAGCTTGCACCATCAATGCGTGAGTATGAAACGTTACCACTGCCTTGTTGTTCTGTCCAGTCTTTGGGTGGGTTGTAGGAAACAATATCATAGGTTTTCTTTTGGGCAATGCCTGTAATACTAATGATGAGGAAGAAATGAAGAAGGAATAATGCCTTGAGCGGTTTCATGACTGTGAATTTATGCAAGCCGGTAACAACCTGTAATAACATTAAGATGCATTTCATATTTGCCATATTGATTCAGCGATAATGTGATCCTTCTTTTAATGCGTTAGCTTATGGTTTATTCGTGTTACTATCCAGCATTTTTCTCAACGCCTCGAAATCAAAATTTTTCTCAAAATTATTAATAAGCCTTTCCGAAAAACCTTTGTCTTTGTTCAACTCATAACGAAAGGATACTTCTATCAACGTTGGAGTTGTAGATGGGCCGGTGCTTGTAGTAAAATAAGCAGGGTTTAAAACGTAAAGCGCAAAAATGTTTTTGTCATAATCTTCCATCTCGTAAAACACACCGGTTTGTGCAAGACGCTGGGTCACATCTTTTGTGGCATTGCCTCCGGCCACTACGGCTGGCTGTTGTAACCATTCTTCGCTTTTGGTTGCCAACAGCTCTTTTACTTTAGCCTTCTTTGCTTCGTAATGTTGAGTGCATGCTGCTTTGTGCGCTTGCCAGGTTTTTTTTTGCTGTATTCCAAAATCGCTATTGTTGGTTGCGGAGTTTTTAAGCAATTCATCTACTCGGTAATTGAAATTTGCTTTTTCAATTTCAAAATACTCCAGCATGTCTTGCAAATATTGTTTGCGCGAAACGGGTATCAATAACGGAATGCCCGGCTTTGTAATGAGATAGCGTCTGTCAATTAATCGATAGCTGTTTTCGGTAACCTTGTCGTACAGGCTTCCCCGCATATAGTTTTCAGTATAACCGTTGCCAGCATTCAATTTCAAAAAATCATCGTGGTAACTTTTGTATGCAGAAGAACGACCAGCAAGTAAGTTGCTTTCTGAAATATAGGTTGAAACCTTGCTTGGATTTTTTATACGGTCGCTTTCATAATTGGGGCCCAGTAATGCATCGGCAGGAAAATCGTAACTCCACATCAGTGTGGTGGCTGTTTTGCTAAAAGACAGATCACCGGTACCGGGCCTTAATGAATTGCCACCAAAAACCACATCGGGGTTGATATTTATTCGTAGTACGGTTTGGTATTCACCTACTATTTTGGTGGTAAGTTCCTTAACGTGACATACGTAGGCGTAAACACCAAGTTGGTAGCCGTAACTGGTGTAAGTACTTTTTCCATAGCTCGTGCTTCCGCCTCCGCTAAAACTCACCCGGGCAGCACAGCCGGTCAGTTTAAAATCTTTACGACTTGCTTCTTCCAGCTTTTCAATGGCAATGAGATTTTTTGTCATGGCTGGCTTTGTGGTTGCCGTGCCCTTAATGCTGTGCGATCCATATTTAGGATTGGTATGGTCGGTATAAATGCCGGCTACATCATCGGCAGTGCCATTGCAGGGTGTTAACGGATCGGTAATTTTTTTTATTTGCGAAAAGCCAATAGCATGGCTAAGCAGAAAGCAGAATAAGATGATAAGGTGTTTCATCGCAAGAAAATTTTGAAATCAATAAGACCTACGTTCGTATTAGAAATTGGGTGAAGGAACGGTCAACTCTCACCCGATTTTAAAATTGCCTGTTCCTCTGTATAATACTACCAGCTAAAGCCCGGAGGAAGATTAATCATTGATTCGTCCCTGCTTTGGTAATACCATGCTTGTATGCTTGAATCGCTGAACGAACCATCGCGCACGGTTTCTTTGGTATAATTCAACGCCAGATCTACCGTATTGGTACCTTCCCAATATTTGCCGCCATAGTTATAGGTAATTGTTTCTAATTTTCGAGTTGATGTTGACAACTTACTTCCCCAACTACTGGTACTCCCATCCACCTTGCTCCATTCCTGATCTTGCCCTTTAGTAGGTTTAATGGTCAAGGTCAGTTGGTTATCGCTTACACCCCAGTTTCCACTTTCGTAAAGAAAAATTATGGGTGTGCTAAATACGGAATAGTGCTTTAGTAAATACTGGTAGGTACCATCGGCATTGAAGCGGTATTCTTGCCGGAAGTAGCCACCGGTATTACCACCACTAGTGTACGTTTCAAGCCGATACCTGGTCCACAAACCCACAAGGTTGGGGTCTACTTCTCCAACGGGAGTATTATCCGGATTATCGTCATCAACTTCTTCTGTACACGAAGCCAACAACAGAAAAAATAACGCAGGAATTAATAATAGATACTTTTTCATTTTCTAAATGTTTTAAGTCTACATATTGCCTCCACTTATGGCTATTGGCTTCTCCATTTAAATCACCAACCAATTCAACAACCGTCTTTTGAGTAAGCAACCATTACACTGATTACTAAAACGACAGGAGATATTTCTTTCATTGTTTTTTTGGGCATGGCATCCTATTTAAAAATACCTGTTCCTTGTAATGAACCGGCTCCCGTATTCAGGCTCATGCGTCCTTCCACACCAGCACTGGTTGTCGCGGGCCCCATACCGGCTTCTGCTTCCATGCTGCCTTTTACAACAACATCTTTAACTCCCGTACCATCAATGGTTATATCCACACCGGCACCTACATTTGCGCTGGCTTGCACTGGGCCCATCTTTACATCTACTCCAGTTTTTGGGCCAATGCTTACGGTACAATCTTTAAAGGAATCGCCAAAGCCTGCATGATCTAAATCTTGATTAAGCGTTAGGCCAAACACAAGTGCGTTAAAGGAAGTGGTTAATTCGGTACAGGTAAGTTTTATGCTAAAGCCTAAATTAGAAATGCCGAGTGTTTGACTAAACTCACTATTGATGGTGCAGTTGGGATCTTTGAAAGCGGTAAGCTTGCCTCCTTTGCCGTTGCTCTCTTCAGTACATTGGTATTTTGTAACCGACTCAAAGTTGAAGCCGTTTTGTGTTAAACTTAAATTTCGGAGCCACTGCATTTGCAAACCTGCAATAATACCGGGAAGAATTTCGGGATAGGTGGTGTAAAGAGAAGAGTAAGCAATTTCATTGAGCAGTTGTTTATCTGCACTGAGGTATTCGTTGTACAGAACTTCCAGTTTAGTGTTATAAGGGTTTAAAAAATCGTTTGACGCTTTAACAGCATCTGCGCATAGCTGTTCATTATTGACGCTGCCTCCCTCGCCAACTAACTCCCATTTTTTTTCAATCTTCGATATCTCCTCCAGGTATTTTTTCTTCAAGGTTGCGCCCTCGCCATTTACAAATTGATTGATGCGTTGCAACACGGCCTGCTTTTTTTGCTGAAGGTTTTGCAGCACAATATTTTGTCGCCTATTCATGGCTTCAGAAAACAAAGGAACTCTGGCTATTTGTAAAGCACTACTTTGGCTTACCGATCCCGGATTGCTAATGCTTTTGTTCATCGCACTCATAAACTGTTTTTGCTGTTCTTCCAATTGCTTTGCCATTGCCTTGTTCGACTCCTCTGTTAACTTTTGCAGTGGCTTCAATCGTGTATCGATATCAGCTCTAAATTGTTTCCAAATGGGTGCAAGCGTTTTGCACTCGGCTACTGATTTTGGAAAGGCAGGCATGGCAAACCCACCCAACTGTAAAAGGTCATTGCTTTTATTGGCAGGTGGAAAGCTGCCGTAATCTGCGGCTGACAGTTTGTACCCGAATTGATCTAATTTGTTTTTTCTAAAATCACTTTTGCCATTTTTAAAAGCTGCTTTTGCATGCGCTACTGCTGCCGTTTTGTTTGCCTTGCTTTCTGCAATCAGGCATTTGGTTTCATTGGCTTGTGCGTGACTTGCATTCAATAACAATGTGCTGTCGAGGTATTTATTTGCTTTATCTATTTCGCCCAAAGCAAACCATGCCTGGCCAAGGTTATTAAGAATGGTAGTGTTTTTTTTGAATCGTTTATTCAGGTTATTATAGATGGGTATTGCCAGTTCTGGTGCGCCCATCATAGTTAACATAGATGCATAATTGCTGAGATTATCTATATTGGAAGCATCTGCATTGCATACCTGAGCCATTACACCTAATGCAATTTGTGTACGACCTGCCATCCATAGTGCAGTAGCCGCATTACCGATCTCATCACTATCGGCACCTTTTTGTTTTAATGCTTTATAGATTTCATTGGCTTTGTTTTTAGCAGCTGGCAACATAGCAGCGAACACAGTATTGTTGGCTTTGCCAACAAAGGCGCCCATGCCGGCATTGGTGGGGGTGGCACCTATAACAGCAATAGCCTTTGTATTTTTTTCTGGAACGAGGCCTATCGCGGTCTTAGTGTTTTTTGAAGTAGTGTTTGTGTTTACAGCCTGTTTAGACTCATTAATTTTTACGCCTGCTCCCATCGCATTCATCATACTGTCATAAGCCTTTCTGGCTTTGGGATCCATTTTGGATAATTGTTCATCTAGTTTTTTCTGAGCTTCTGCATACGCCTTTTTATCTTTTTCAATTTGCTCTTTGGAAGGTCTTTGTGCGAAACAATGGAAGAAGCACAATAAGCAAGCGACCAAAATCATGATCTTTTTCATCTTTTCTTTTTAAAGATTAGTGACAAGAATAGGCGTCTTCATTTTGATACGGTAAAAGTAGAATGGGTACCAACCGTTATCAATCGTTAAAAAGGATGATTTTTTGTCCTTTCCGTAAAATCATTAAAAAGGATGATGAAAAATGAATTGACCGAATATGTATTTTGCGTCACTAATCTTCAAGCCAAGGCCATTACCATGAGAATGCTTCTGCTCCTCCTGCTGGGATTTATTTTGCTGCATCCGGTGCAGGCACAAAGCGTACATAATCGTGACAGTCTTCAAAAACTAATCGAGGTAACTCCAAACGATTCCACGAAAGTGAAGTTGTACTACCTGCTGGCCAATGAATACAATAGCGAGGATTTAAAGAAAGCCGAAGCGTTTTGTGAGAAGGGTTTGGCACTAAGCCTCAAACTGGAATACAAGCAGGGCGTATTAGATTATTACGCACAATACGCTACGGTGATGAATTTTAGAGGCGATTTTGATGGTGCCCTGAAACTTAATCTGGAAGCGCTGCAGTATGCCAAAGAGCACGCAGACACTGTTGAAATAGCCCGAACTATGCTGAACGTAGGCATTGCTTACAGACAACTGAATGACTATGAAACCGCTGTAACCTATGTTGAAGAAGGGAAAAACACATTGCTAAAAATGGGGGTGCATCAGTACGAGGCAGAAACATTTAATTTGCTTCAACTGCTGTATTACTCCATGCATCAATACCGAAAGGGTGTGCGTAATGGATTACTTGCTATTCGTGCTATTGGAGAAAGAGGCGATCAGGATTTATTGCGAAAGTCTTATAACAACCTTGGGCTTAACTACCTATCACTTCGGTTATACGATTCTGCTAAATATTACCTGACAAAGGCAAACGTTGAAGCAAAGAAGCATGGAGACGTTGTTATTCAAATAACTACGAGTCTCAATTTTGCGCAAATCGCACTATATCAACAAAGCCTTGATGACATTAAGTTTCAAGCTGATCAGGCACTGGCACTGTCCCAGAAATATGGTGCCCATGAATTTGAAGGCCTTGCGGAATATGGGTTAGCCTATTATTATCTTTTAAAGAAGGATTACACGACTTCCGCATTGCATGCTAATTCGGCCCTTCGTCTGGCCAACCAGTATAACATGCTCGATCTCAAGAAAAAGGTATATGCAATACTTTCAAGCTTACACTATGGGGAGCAAAACACGAAGCTGGGGTACTACTATTTCGATCAATACGAAATGCTAAGCGACAGCATGTTGAACGCCTCCATTACCAACAACACCATTCGCATTGAAAAGAAATTGGAAACCGAAAGAAAAGATGCTCAAATCAAACTTCAGCAAGCGCAACTCAACCAAAAAACAACACTTAACTATTTTCTGATTGCGGGCACAGTGGCATTGGTGGCAATCTTACTGCTCTCCTACCGCAATTACCGAAGTCGCCAAAAATTACAGCAATCAAAAATAGAAGAGTTGGAAACCGAAAAGCAACTCACCGCCACCGCAGCCGTCCTGAAAGGCGAAGAACAGGAGCGCACACGCCTGGCGAAAGACTTGCACGATGGCCTGGGGGGAATGCTCAGCGGAATAAAATTTTCATTAAACAATATGAAAGGAAATTTAGTAATGACCCCCGACAATGCCCGGGCTTTTGAACGTAGCATTGATATGCTGGACAGCTCTATCCAGGAGATGCGCAGGGTGGCGCACAATATGATGCCCGAAATATTATTAAAGTATGGACTGGACACCGCATTGAAAGAATTTTGTACCGAAATTGATCGCAGCGGTGTACTGCACGTTACGTATCAATCGGCCGGTGTAACCAACACCACCCTTGAACAAACCCAGGCCGTTACGGTTTATCGCATCGTGCAGGAACTGGTCTCCAATGCCATTAAACATGCCAACGCCCGAAATGTACTGGTACAGGTGCACCGGCTGGAGCAAGAAAAGCTGCTGGCCATTACCGTAGAAGATGACGGAAAGGGATTTGATACGAACCTCTTGAATCGCTCCGGAGGCATAGGTTGGAAAAATATTCAAAACCGGGTGGAGTTTTTGAAAGGCAGGTTGGACATTCAATCGGCACCCGGCAAGGGCACATCTGTTATGATTGAATTAACGATCGCATGAGTACAGGGCTTTTCATTGTAGATGATCATTACCTTGTTATTGAAGGCATTCGATCATTATTGCAAAACGAAAAAAATATCGAATGGCTGGGCCACGCCATGAATGCTGCCTCGTGCCTCGACTTTCTGAAACGCCATCAGCCTGATGTTATTCTCATGGATGTGAACCTGCCCGATAAAAGCGGAACAGAATTATGCAAAGAGGTAAAAACCTTATACCCGACCGTCCGCATTTTGGGCCTGAGCACTTTTAATCAGCAAGCCGTTGTACGCAACATGATCGACAACGGTGCAGCAGGTTATGTGTTGAAGAACGTTACTAAAGAAGAACTACTGGAAGCCATTGATAGTGTAATGAACGCAGGCACGTACTTTAGCCAGGAGGTAGCCCATACTTTAAATGAACCCGGCACACAACAGCCTGTGATTACCAGGCGCGAGAAGGAAGTACTGCAACTCATTGCCGAAGGGCTTACCAATGCTGAAATTGCCGAGAAGCTGTTCATCAGCATCCCCACGGTCAACACCCATCGCAAAAGCATTCTCGAAAAGTTTGATGTAAAGAATACCGCCACTCTTATTGGCAAGGCGATAAAATTGGGAATAGTGTAATTACGTGACGGAACCGAAAGACTGGATCAAAAAATCTTTACAGCTTCTTACAAAATTTTATCTACCTTAATCCTTCTAAAAATCTTTGTATGAAGCTCTTCAACATGCTGTGTGTGGTGCTGGTCGTATGCCTGCATCCCTCAATCCAGGCCCAACCACTCCAAACAAAACAAATTGATTCGCTGGTTGCTAAAACCATGGCTACCATGCCGCAGGCTGGTATTGCCGTAGCAGTAGTAAAAGACGGTAAAGTGGTGCACGCAAAAGGCTATGGGGTAACCTCCGTTAAAACCAACGAAAAAGTTAACGAGCACACCCTCTTCGCCATTGCCTCCAACTCAAAAGCCTTTACCACGGCCGCCCTGGCCATACTGGTAGATGAAGGAAAGTTGAA
>Ga0116144_10004269_pt1 | contig 13645 bp, 10 predicted proteins | sample AD_UKC035_MetaG_FD_89746 | JGI IMG/M metagenome (GOLD analysis project Ga0116144, IMG submission 89746) | Active sludge microbial communities of municipal wastewater-treating anaerobic digesters from USA - AD_UKC035_MetaG | ecosystem: Engineered > Bioreactor > Anaerobic > Digestate | place: USA... | reverse complement strand
TCCTCCACATTTGCCGGTGGTTTAAATAATGCCACTTCCGGATTTTTGGGACACACTACTTCAACAGATGATCATAACATGAACAACACTTCATGGAATGGTACCTGGAACTTTCTGTATAGCGGCCCGCTGAATGATTTGGAACGAATTATCAGGGCAGCAACAGCACAGGGAAATAACCCGCACTACCTGGCAGTTGCGCAGATATTAAAGGCTTATTACTTCAGTTTGATGGTTGACCTTTGGGGTGATGTTCCTTACTCGGAAGCTTTCCAGGGCGATCAGGGTAACAAAACACCGGCATATGATGATCAGGCTACCATTTATGCGGATCTGATTAAATTATGCGATGATGCAATTGCAAATATTGCATTAACAAGCCCTGTACGGGTACTGGGTGATGTTATCTATAACAATGGCGGAACAGGAGTTTCTGCTTCCACTCAAATGGGCAGATGGAGAAGGGCAGCAAAGTCGTTAAAACTTCGTTTGTTACTTCAAACAAGCCGGGTAGATGCTTCCGCTGCTGCAAAGATTCAGGCTCTTGTTGATGAAGGCGACCTTATCCTTACCGCAGCGAATGATTTCCAATTTAAGTTTGGCGTACTTCAGAATCCGGACGATCGCCATCCCTGGTATCAGAGTGGTTATTCAGGTGGTGAAGCTGGATTTTCGTATTACGGACATCAGTTCATGTACGAAATGTTGCTGAATGGAGACCCACGGACACCTTTTTACTTTCATCGCCAAACAGAGGATATTCTGGATCCGGCCGATCCAACCGATAAGCAAACCATACCCTGTTCACAACGTAGCGATTGTACGTATGGATATTTTGTTTTGAATGGTAATATCACCAATGCCTTATTTGGTCGTGACCCGGATGCTTTAACTTCAAGCCAGGCAGAATATTTGGCTGGTTATTTTGGCAGGGACCGTGCTGATCCGTCCGGTATTCCAAACGATAACCCACTTAGAACCACAGTAGGTGCTTACCCTGCTGCCGGTGTTTGGGATGGTGCTGCCGCAGCAGGTGGTGGAAATAAAGGAAGGGGTGATGGAATTTTCCCTATGATTACCTCTTGGATGATGAACTTTTATTTATTGGAAGCTCAGATTTCGTTGGGAGTTGTAACTGGAAAGACAGATGATGCCTTGCTTCGTGATGCCCTAAATCAGCAAATCGACAAAGTGTTTTCGTTAGGTGCTGCGGTAGGGGGAAATACAGACCCATCTACCTGGACATTCCCAATTGCCTATAAGACAAAAGCCGACTTTGTGAATGGAGTAGTTGCAGGATATCCCATAGCGGGTACCGAAGGTGCAAAACTTCAGTATGCGCTTAAACAAGCCTGGTTTGCAAATCATGGTAATGGCTTTGAGCTTTATAATACATTTAGAAGAACTGGATTTCCTGCCGATTTGCAGGCTCCTCTTCAGGCTCCCCGTCAGTTTGCATTAAGTTTACCTTATGTTCAGGATGAGTTGAATTTGAATCCACAGACTCCTACTAAGGTGTACGATAGTCCGAGCGATGCAATTTTCTGGGATGTGATTAAGTATCAGTTTTAATAGCCAATGAGTATGAAAACACTAAGGAAATATACTATTGTAATGATTGTCTTGCTGGCTGTCATTACATCCTGTAAAGATGAAAGTCTTCAGGTGGTACCCGAGTGGGGTACAGCGGTTCATGGATTTGCTGAAGTGACCAGCGCCAATGGAGACCTGCTTTATAATGACCCTGCAGTTGATGTGGATATTGATTTGAGATGGGTATCCATTGACAAAAAGAATACCGTTACAAAAATGGAAGTGTATGTATTGTTCGATGAAGCATACATTGATGTGGATGGGAACCCAGCGGTAGCTTCGCATGGTGGCACTGTCGGAAAGTTGCTTGAATCTTTTGAGGGAAGTGAGGTGCCTGCCAACCGCACGGCTACAAGTTTCTCTGTAACTCAATCTGCGATTTACGAATTATACAAAGACGCAACCTTTGATTATGGAAATGGATCAGTGAATGTTTTCAGCAATCCTGACAAGCCGCAGCGCAATTTAACACAGCGGTTTATGTGGGATGATGCCATTACCATAAGATGGGAGTTTACAACGGAAGATGGACGTGTGTTTAAGTCATGGGCACCTTCAGTTTGTACAGAATTCCCTGGAGCCAACTGTCAAATCGGAATTTCTGTAGTATGTGCAAGTAATATTACTGACCCCGGTGCCAACGGTGGTCAATATGAGCTTACCCTGAATGATTCCTATGGTGATGGCTGGAATGGAGCTGCCATCAAGGTTACCATTGATGGAGTGGCCACTAATTATACTTTGAGCAATGGTGCCTCAACAGTAACCATTGTTAGCGTTCCACCTACTGCTACAACTTTGACATTCGAATTTGTTAGTGGTGACTGGGATTCGGAGGTGAGCTTCACAATCAAATCTCCCAAAGGAAATACAATTGCCAGTGCAGGACCATCGCCTGCTCCAGGGCCAATCAAATTAAACCTTTGCCTAGAGTAATTTGAAGTTACAAATAAAAAAGGCTACCATTTGGTAGCCTTTTTTATTTAAATTTATCCACGTATTGTTTTCAAAAATTAACAAATCGTAATGAAGAATTTGATTTGCGTAATTGCATGTTTGTTACTGGCATATTCAGGATTTACTCAAAAAATAGCAGGCCCATTGGTTTTAGCTGATGGAATTGCTGATGGCTATACTTTGTTTGCTCCCCTAAACTCAAAATCTACTTTTTTGATTGATAACTGCGGAAGGGTAGTAAATAAATGGGTAAGTAATTATTATCCAGGTAATACGGCTTATCTTTTGCCAAATGGTAACTTACTTCGAACCAAAAGATTACCCACAACTGCAATTAACGGAGGCGGAGGCGGAGGCGGAGTAGAAATTTTTGATTGGGGTTCAAACTTGATTTGGTCGTATGAATTAAATACCGATTTGTTGCGACTTCATCATGATGTAAAACCATTGCCCAACGGAAATATTTTGATGATAGTTTGGGAAGCAAAAACCAGAGAAGAGGCATTGGCTGCCGGAAGAAACCCAGACTTATTACCGGCTAGTGGCATCGTTTGGTCGGAGCAAATAATTGAAGTGAAACCGATACCTCCCAACAATAGTGAGATTGTGTGGCAATGGTCATTGTGGGATCATCTTGTACAGGATTTTGATCAGGATAAACCAGGTTATGGGGTGGTTTCAGATCATCCGGAATTAGTTGATATAAACTATGTTTCTTCGGTAAATTCAGATTGGATTCATGCTAATGCGATTGATTATAATGAAGAATTAGATCAGATTGTGATAAGTTCTCCATTCTTGAATGAGTTTTGGATAATTGACCATAGCACCACAACAGCCGAAGCCGCTACGCATGCAGGTGGGGATGCAAACAGAGGTGGTGATTTACTTTATCGATGGGGAAACCCGTTGGTTTATAAGCGGGGGCTATCAGAAGACCAAAAGATTTTTGGCCAGCATGATGTACATTGGGTAAAGGGGGGTGAGTATAATGGTCAAATAATTCTCTTTAACAATAACAAGGGAAGTAATTATTCAAGCATTGATATTGTTAACCCGCCATTAAATGAATCAAAAACCTATACTATAGACGAAGCAGCATATTTACCTGTATTGCCAAGTTTTTCTTACACAGCATCTCCTAAGGAAAACATGTATTCTCAGATTATGGCTGGCGCTGAAATTCTTCCAAATGGAAATTTATTGATTTGCTCCTCTCGACAAGGGGTTTTTTTTGAGGTAACTCCTGTTGGTGATACGGTTTGGTTTTATAAGAGCCCCGTAACCACCAGCGGAATAATTGGCCGGGATGTATTTACTACCGATCCGGAATATAAAAACGATTTGAATTTCCGAACAATAAAATACCCTGTCGATTATCCGGCTTTTTCCGGCCGAACGATAATACCACAGGAACCCATTGAGGGCGAGCCCTGGGCTTGTGAGGCGATAACTAATGTGAAAGAAACATCACAACGAATAAAGATTTATCCAAATCCTACGCTCGCCTCATTTATAGTAGATGCAGGTTCAGATAATACAGATCTTACTATTGAGGTAACAGATATTCTGGGAAGAGGCTTGGGGAAGATCTCCGGAAAAGGAATGGTGGAGTTTGATTTATCAAGTTATCCATCAGGCCTTTACTTCTTATATGATGGTAAAGACCGGCATAAAATTTTAAAACAATAATGGTGTTATTGAATCATCTTCAATAACAAACTCAATCTGCTCTTCAAATTTCTTCTATCCACAATAAAATCAAGAAAGCCGTGATCTAACACAAACTCGGCACTTTGAAACCCTTTGGGTAAATCTTTACCAATCGTTTCCCGTATTACTCGGGGGCCGGCAAAGCCAATCAATGCCCCGGGTTCCGCAATATTAAAATCACCCAACATGGCATAGGATGCGGTAACTCCGCCTGTGGTTGGGTCGGTAAGTAATGAGATATACGGAATCCTGGCCTGATCCAGCAAAGCAATTTTAGCGGATGTTTTGGCCATTTGCATTAACGATAGTCCGGCTTCCATCATGCGGGCTCCGCCAGAGCGCGAAATCATCAAAAAGGGTTTTTTGGTTTTCAAGCTGTGATCCATGGCACGCGCAATCTTTTCGCCTACTACCGATCCCATGGAGCCTCCAATAAATGTAAAGTCCATACAGGCAATCGTTACATCCAGGCCGTTCAATTTTCCATAGGCCGTACGTACGGCATCTTTCAGGTTCGACTTAGTCTGCGATTCTTTGATTCGCTTGGGATATGGCTTTGTGTCGGTAAACTTCAGCGGATCGGCTGACTCCATATTCGCATCAAGTTCTGTGAATTCGTTGTTATCGAACAGAATTTCGAAATATTCTTGCGAACCAATTTTTACGTGGTATTCTTCTTCAGGAACTACGTACGCATTGTTCTTTAACTCGCGTGTGTGCACGATTTTACCACCAGGCGATTTAAACCATAATCCATCGGGCACTTCCCGCTTGGATTCTGTGGGAGTGAGAATTCCTTTGTCTGTACGCTTGAACCAGGGCATGCGTTTTAAATTTAATGTTGGTATAAATGCGAATGCCGATGAAACTCACCGGCATTCAATTCAGTTTTTGAATTAAGCAATATCAATCGATTTATCGAGGTACACATCCTGAATTGCATTCAGAATTTCTACCCCTTCTTTTAACGGACGCTGGAATGCTTTCCTTCCGGAAATCAAGCCCATGCCTCCGGCACGTTTGTTTACAACCGCTGTACGCACAGCATCGGCCATATCGCTGGCACCTTTTGAATCACCTCCTGAGTTAATCAAACCAGCGCGGCCCATATAACAATTTGCTACCTGGTACCGACACAAATCAATGGGATGGTCTGAGGTTAGTTCGGTATAAATCCGCTCATCTAATTTTCCATAGCTGCTGCCACCGGTGTTCAACATTTTATAACCACCGTTGTTCTCGGCAAGTTTTTGTTTAATAATGTCGGCCTGGATGGTTACACCCAAATGATTGGCCTGACCGGTTAAGTCGGCCGAAACGTGATAATCAACACCATCTTTTTTGAATGCGTTGTTGCGTGTATAGCACCATAAGATGGTTGACATACCAAGTTCGTGTGCTTTCTCAAAAGCTTTGGAAACTTCTTGTATCTGGCGGGTAGCGTTATCGGATCCGAAATAAATGGTGGCACCAACTGCCACCGCACCCAGGTTCCAGGCATCTTCCACCGAACCAAACATGATCTGATCGGCCTTGTTGGGGTAGGTAAGCAATTCGTTGTGGTTAATTTTTACTACAAACGGAATTTTGTGTGCGTACTTGCGCGACATCAGGGCAAGCCCCCCATAGGTAGTAGCTACTGCATTACAACCACCCTCGATCGCAAGCTTCACAATGTTCTCGGGGTCGAAGTAAATAGGGTTTTTTGCAAACGATGCTCCGGCACTGTGTTCAATCCCCTGATCAATCGGAAGTATAGATAAATACCCGGTATTTGCTAAGCGGCCTGTACCAAACAATGTCTGCAGGCTGCGAAGGGTTTGTGTGTTGCGACTGGATTGTGCAAAAATTCTGTCAACAAAGTCGGGCCCCGGAAGGTGGATCTGACTTTTATCGATGGTTTTACTTTTGTGAGTTAGTAAAGAGTCAGCGTCTTTACCTAATAATGCGCTGATGTTCAGTTTTGCCATAATTTTTTTATGCGGTGAGCGGCAAATATAGGTTTATAGGCCCGTTTGTGCAATGTAATGTAGGATATGGGTCATTAATGAAAAAACCCACTCCAGATGCTGGAATGGGCCTTTTTATTCAGAACTTCTGTAGAAGTTTTAGGCTACTTTGCTAGCCAGTTTTTCTTTGATCCGTGCAGACTTACCCTGGCGACCTTTCAAATAGTACAACTTGGCCCTGCGCACTTTACCAGCCTTAATAAACTCAATTTTATCAATGCTTGGGCTAAGGATTGGGAAGATACGTTCAACACCCACGCCATTGGAAACCTTCCGGATAGAGAAACTTTCGCCATTGGTACCTTTTCCTCTTCTGTAAAGCACTACGCCTTGAAACTGCTGGATACGTTCTTTATTTCCCTCGCTTATCCTTACGTGCACGTTTAACGTGTCACCAGGCTTAAAATCGGGGATATTAGTGCGTTTTGCTGCTAATTCTGCTTCTACTTCTTTTATTAAATCGGCCATGACGCTTGGTCTTTTTAAAATGGACTGCAAATATAGATGAATTGACCGGAATACGCAGACATGACCGGATATTTTTTAGATACCTTTCAGAATATCAGGTCTGCGTTTTTTCGTCCTTTCCAGCGATTTTTCATACTTCCACTGGGCAATTTTGGCCTCGTGGCCTGAAAGAAGAACCTCCGGCACCCTCCAGCCTTTGTACTCGGCCGGGCGGGTGTAAACAGGTGGTGCCACCAACCCATCCTGAAAGGAGTCAGTAAGGGCCGAGGTCTCATCGTTCAGCACACCCGGCAAAAGTCTGATCACCGCATCAGCTACCACCGCAGCTGCCAACTCTCCACCTGATAGCACATAGTTACCAATACTGATTTCGCGGGTAATCAGATGTTCGCGCACACGCTCATCCACGCCTTTGTAATGGCCACAAAGCAGAATCAGATTCTTTTTCAGGCTTAGTTCGTTTGCCACAGGTTGTGTGAGCATTTCGCCATCTGGGCTCATGTAAATGATCTCATCGTACGTGCGTTCAGATTTTAGTTTGGTAATGCAGTTATCAATGGGTTCAATCATCATTACCATGCCGGCTCCACCGCCAAAAGCATAGTCATCGGTGGTTCGATGTTTATTGTTGGCGTATTCCCGCAGGTCGTGTACGCCAACCGTTACCAAACCCTTTTGTTGAGCCCGTTTTAAAATCGAATCTGAAAAAGGGCTGTCTAACAATCGCGGCAAGCAGGTGATGATATCGATGCGCATAACCGAAAGTAATTAAATCTCCAGAAACCCTTCGGGCAAATCAACGGCAATCTTCTTGCTGGATTTGTTTATCGAAGTGATGAATGGTCCGTTTACCGGGATAAGGATTTCTTTTCCATCGTGATCTAGTTGAATTAGCCGACTGGCCCCGGCTTGAATAACTTCTGTTACTGTTCCCAAAACACCCGCAGACTTATCAGTAACCGTAAATCCTTTTATTTCATCGTCATAAAATTCGCCACGCGCCAGTTTGGGCCGCTCAGATTTGTTGAGGAAGATGCTGGCTCCTTTCAAAAGGGAGGCCTGTTCGGGAGTATTCACCTCTTCAAATTTGATAAACACTTTGTCCTGCCGGTCGGAAAAGTATTCGATAAAGTAGGGCACCAGGTTGTTTCCTATCTCGATGAATACCGATTTAATTTCCTCCAGGTTAATGGCTTCCGTAATCACCAGGGTCACCTCCCCTTTCAGGCCATGAGTTTTGGCTACGTAACCGATCTTATAACACAACGCTTTATCCATCTTGGGTATAAAAGTAAAATGCCCCCGTTTTGCGGAGGCATTTTAGTATAGAAGAAATTTTGATTATGCCTGTGGTTCTGCAGGAGTTTCTTCAGCTGCGGGTTCAGCCGGAGTTGCAGCTGCAACCTCTGCCTTCTTGCGAATAGCTTCAGCACGAGCTTCTCTAACTTTAGCTTCAGCATCCTTACGGGCCTTGGCTGCAGTTTGCTTAGCTTTGGCTACCCCATCAATCTTCGATTGAATTTTATCTTGCTTAGCCTTAACCCACTCAGCCAATTTTGCATCGGCTTGTTCTTGTGTAATGGCACCTTTAGCTACACCAATCTGCAGGTGTCTGCGCAACATTACACCGCGGTACGAAAGCATTGCCCGAACGGTGTCTGAAGGCTGGGCTCCTTTCATTAGCCAATCAAAAGCCTTGTTATCATCAAGGTCAATAGATGCTGGTACAGTTAAGGGGTTGTAGGTACCGATTTTTTCAATGAATTTGCCATCACGTGGCGCACGCGAATCGGCAACCACTACATCATAAAGGGATAGTTTTTTACGGCCTCTGCGCGCTAATCTGATTTTTACTGCCATTTTCTTAGTTTTTTAAATGTTGGATCTCGTCCGTTTTTTAAAGGACTGCAAAGGTAGCTTAATTTCTGAATCTGCAAACTTCGATTACCCTAAAACCTGTTAAGGGTTCAATATCAGTTATATTTGAATAAGCGATTATTAGATTTTTATATCAATAAAAGCCTTTTTACATTTGATTCCTTTTCAAAATCACATGGACAACTATTCATACATTTCAAATGCAGATGTTGGCTACCTCGACCAACTTTATCAATCCTACAAACAAAACCCTGCCTCGGTGGATGCTACCTGGCAAAAGTTTTTTGAGGGGTACGAGTTTTCGCTGCAACGATACGGTGAGAACGGCCTGACGGTGGCAGGTGATAGCCTGAACATTAAAGAGACACAGGTGCGTAACCTGATTTTTCAGTACCGATCGTTTGGCCATCTGAAATCCAAAACCAACCCCGTGCGCGAGCGCAGAGATCACAACATAAATCTCGATCATAAGAGTGTTGGCCTGACCGATGCGGATCTGGATACAGAGTTTGATGTTGCGGCCGAGATTGGTATGCCCAAATCATCGCTTCGTAAGATCATTGAAAAACTAAAAACACTTTATCTCGGCCCGATTGGGTTTGAATATAATTTCATTCGCAACGATGAAATCCGGTCATGGCTTCATAATAAAATTGAAAGAGAATACTATGCCTATAACCCCAACCTGGAAGAGAAGAAACGTATTTTATTTAAACTGAATGAAGCGGTTGTCTTTGAAAACTTTTTACACACTAAGTTTTTAGGTCAGAAACGTTTTTCGCTGGAGGGTGGCGAAAATACCATTCCGGCCCTGGATGCTATAATTAATAAAGCGGCCGAATTGAATGTAAAAGAAGTTGTGATTGGTATGGCCCACCGCGGGCGGTTAAATGTGCTTTCAAATATTTTGGGCAAAACATACGAACAGATCTTTACGGAGTTTGAAGGGAATGTAAACCCAGACCTGACGATGGGGGATGGGGATGTGAAATATCATTTGGGATATGCCAGCCATATTAAGACGCCATCCGGCAAAAGTATATATGTAAAATTAACACCAAATCCATCGCACCTTGAAGCAGTAGATCCATTGGTGGTAGGATATACGCGCGGCCAGATTGATGATGAATACAATGGCGATCTGAAAAAGGGCATGGCCATTCTGATACATGGGGATGCAGCCGTGGCTGGCCAGGGTATTGTATATGAAGTGGTACAGATGTCGGGCTTGCCGGGTTACACAACCGGTGGAACAATTCACTTTGTAATTAACAACCAGGTTGGTTTTACTACCGATTATGATGATGCCCGCACCGCCATTTATTGTACCGATGTTTCCAAGATTGTGGATGCCCCGGTGCTGCACGTAAATGGCGATGATGCCGAAGCTGTAACCTGGTGTGCAAAACTGGCGGCCGAATACCGTCAGCAATTTGGTAAAGATATTTTTATTGATTTGCTGTGTTACCGCAGGCATGGTCACAACGAAAGCGATGAGCCCAAGTTTACACAGCCAAAATTGTATAACATCATTGCCAAGCACCCGAATCCGCGGGAGGTGTATGTCAAAAAATTAGTTGAATCTGGTGTAGATGCTGCTTTGGCCGATGAAATGGATACAAAGTTTCGAAACCAGTTACAGGACCGATTGAACGAAGTAAAACAAAAAGCGCTTCCATACAAACTTCAGGATATGGAAGAAGAGTGGCAGTCGATGCGTAAATCAAAGCCGGAAGACTTCGATCAGTCGCCCGATACTTCGGTGCCAATGGAAATTATTGAAAAAGTTGGCAAGGCCCTTACTACCATTCCGGATGGGTTTAAGCCGATTAAACAGATTGAAAAATTATTGAAAGATCGCAAAGAAGCTTTTTTTGAGAAGAAAGAATTAGGCTGGGCAGAGGCAGAATTGCTTGCGTTTGGATCGTTACTGGCCCAGAAACAAATTGTACGTATGTCGGGTCAGGATGTAAAGCGAGGCACGTTTTCGCACCGTCATGCTTACTTCTGGGATTCGAACACCAATCAATCCTATTGCGGCCTGAATCATATAAGTGCAGATCAGGCAAAGCTGCACATGTATAATTCATTGCTTTCTGAGTTTGGTGTAATGGGTTTTGAATATGGTTATGCACTGGCCACACCACGGGCGTTGGTAGTTTGGGAAGCTCAATTTGGAGATTTTGTAAATGGGGCGCAGGTAATTATCGATCAGTTTATTACCTCAGCTGAATCAAAGTGGCAACGCCAAAATGGATTGGTATTGCTGTTACCGCATGGCTATGAAGGCCAGGGCCCTGAGCACTCCAGTGCCCGACCCGAGCGGTTTTTGCAACAAGCCTCTGAATTTAATATGGTGGTTGCAAACATAACCACCGCGGCCAATTACTTTCATTTACTGAGAAGGCAGACAAAATGGGAGTTTCGGAAGCCTTGTGTGGTGTTTTCACCGAAATCGTTGTTGCGTCATGCGGGGGTTGTTTCACCTATTTCGGAATTTACAAAGGGCGCTTTTATTGAAGTGATTGATGATGCAGCCGCCAAAGCGAAAGAAGTTAAACGCGTTGTATTTTGCTCGGGTAAAGTGTACTACGATTTGTTAGACTATCAGCAAAAGAAGAAAATCAAAAACACGGCTATTGTGAGGATGGAGCAACTCTATCCGTTCCCCAAAAAACAGGTACAAACTATTTTGAAAAAATATAAGGATGCGGAGTTGGTCTGGGTACAAGAAGAACCCTACAACATGGGCTACTGGTCGTATATACAGCGTTTTATGCCCGATGAAAAATGGAAGATAGTAGCGCGGAAGTCAAGTGCTTCACCGGCTACCGGCTATTCAAAAGTGCATAAAGCAGAACAGGAAAAAATTATTACCCAGGCATTCGAAATTTAAGCACATACAAATAGAAATCTTTCGTACAGAAAAAGTAAACCACAATATTAAAACAGAAATACATGGCACAAGTTAAAGTACCAACAGTAGGCGAATCAATTACGGAAGTAACCATTGCCAACTGGCTTAAGCAAGATGGCGATGTGGTGAAGATGGATGAAGTAATTGCCGAACTTGAATCGGACAAAGCAACCTTTGAGCTAACCGCCCCGCATGCAGGTGTGCTTAAAATAAATAAAGCAAAAGGGGAAGTTGTACCCATAGGTACAGTAATTTGTGAAATAGCCGAAGGTGGAGCAGGAACTGCCCCCTCACCGAAAGCGGAAACCAAGACTACTGAAACGGCATCACCAAAGGCAACAGGCGTAGTAAAAGAAATGAAAGTTCCTGCGGTGGGCGAGTCCATCACCGAAGTAACTATTTCAACGTGGCTAAAGAAAGAAGGTGATTTTGTAAAATTAGATGAGGTGATTGCCGAGGTGGAATCGGACAAAGCAACATTCGAGTTGCCTGCCGAAGCTAATGGTATCTTAAGAATTGTGGCAAAAGAGAAAACCACTTTGCCTATCGGTGGCCTGATCTGCAAAATTGAAGTCATGGAAGGAGCTCCTGCTACGCCAACAGCAGCAACCACACCAACCACCCCTTCAGGTGGGGGCGACAAGACTTACGCGGCCGGTCATCCTTCGCCAGCAGCAGCCAAAATTCTGGAAGAGAAAGGAATTTCATCTTCGCAGGTTAGCGGTACGGGTGTAGGAGGACGAATCACGAAAGAAGACGCAACCAAAGCACAAGTATCAACACCAAAAACTGAAACCAAAGCTCCGGCATCTGCTCCTGTAATTACATCGGGCGGAGGGCGTAATAAGCGCAATGAAAAAATGACTTCGCTGCGCAAGACGATTGCCAAACGATTAGTTTCGGTGAAGAATGAAACGGCCATGCTCACTACGTTCAACGAAGTGGATATGAAGCCGGTAATGGATTTGCGCGCAAAGTATAAAGACAAATTCAAAGAGAAGTATGGTGTGGGGCTTGGATTCATGTCGTTCTTTACAAAAGCTGTTTGCGTAGCGCTGAAAGAATTTCCAGCAGTGAATGCACAAATCAATGGTGACGAAATTATCTACCACGAATACTGCGATGTGTCGATTGCAGTTTCAACACCACGCGGGTTGGTGGTACCGGTAATCCGAAATGCAGAGTCCCTTTCGTTCGATCAGATTGAAGCAGAAGTGGTGCGGTTGGCAACCAAAGGCCGTGACGGAAAACTTTCAATCGATGAAATGCAAGGCGGGACATTCTCCATCACCAACGGGGGCGTGTTTGGTTCAATGCTTTCAACACCCATCATCAATCCTCCGCAATCGGCAATCTTAGGAATGCACAACATTGTGGAGCGTGCTGTGGTGAAAGACGGTCAGGTAGTGGTTCGGCCTGTTATGTACCTGGCCCTTTCATACGATCACAGAATTGTGGACGGAAGGGAATCGGTGAGTTTCTTAGTGCGGGTGAAGGAGTTATTGGAAGATCCGGGAAGATTGATTTTAGGAGTTTAAGGCATTGCAAGAGTAGAGTGTGCAAGGAAATTATAGATAAGAATTAGTTTAACAAAACACCTCAGCGACTTTGCGTCTCTGCGGTTAGCGAAAACAAAATTTTATGCAGTACAATGTAACCGTTATTGGCTCGGGCCCCGGAGGATATGTGGCAGCTATTCGCTGCGCGCAACTTGGTTTTAAAACCGCCATCATCGAAAAGTATGATACCCTTGGCGGTACGTGTTTAAACGTGGGTTGTATTCCTTCCAAAGCATTGCTCGATTCATCTGAGCATTTTCACAATGCCGGTCATACCTTTAAGGAACACGGCATCGACATCGCAGCGCCCAAAGTGAATTTTGGCCAGATGATCAAACGCAAAGGCGGTGTGGTGAAAGCCAATGTGGATGGGATTGCTTATCTGATGAAGAAAAATAAAATTGATGTTCATACTGGCGTTGGATCGTTTGTAGATAAGAACACCATTAAAATCACCGGTAAGGACGGGAAAGATAAAACCATCACCACCGAGAAAGTGATTATTGCCACCGGATCAAAACCGACACCCCTTCCGTTTGCGCCTTTCGATA
>Ga0116144_10004264_pt1 | contig 13653 bp, 7 predicted proteins | sample AD_UKC035_MetaG_FD_89746 | JGI IMG/M metagenome (GOLD analysis project Ga0116144, IMG submission 89746) | Active sludge microbial communities of municipal wastewater-treating anaerobic digesters from USA - AD_UKC035_MetaG | ecosystem: Engineered > Bioreactor > Anaerobic > Digestate | place: USA... | reverse complement strand
TGCAGCCGGGAATATGATCACATGGAATATGGTTCACTACGATGTTCAGTTGATCGGAGGTGTAGTACTTCATCAAGGAAAAATTGCAGAGATGGCGACAGGAGAAGGAAAAACACTTATTGCAACCTTGCCTATTTATTTGAATGCTTTGCCAGGTTTAGGTGTACATGTTGTAACTGTCAACGATTACCTGGCTAAAAGAGATGCTGAATGGAACGCTCCACTCTTTGAATTCCTGGGTCTGACAGTTGATTGCATTGATAAACATGAACCAAATTCTGCGGAAAGAAAAAAGGCCTATGCCAGTGATATTACCTACGGGACAAATAACGAATTCGGCTTCGACTATCTCAGAGATAACATGGCCCGAAACCCTGAGGATATGGTTCAGAGAGGTCACCACTATTCTATCGTCGATGAAGTTGACTCCGTCCTGGTTGATGATGCCCGGACTCCGCTGATCATTTCCGGTCCAACTCCACGAGGCGACCATCACGAGTTTGAAATTTATAAACCTAAAATAGAACTGCTTGTTAAAACACAACGTGATTATGTGACGACTTTGGTTGCAGATGCAAGGAAATTACTTGCTGACAAAAAAGAGGATCAAGCAGGTTTAGCTTTATTCAGAGCACATAGGGGACTTCCAAAAACAAAAGCCCTTATTAAATTATTAGGGGAGCCCGGAGTAAAAGCAATCATGCAGAAGTCTGAAAACTACCATCTGCAGGATCAGCAAAAGGAAATGCACAAGGCTGATGAACCTCTCTACTTCGTGATTGATGAAAAAAACAATAACATTGAACTTACGGAAAAAGGACTGGAACTTTTATCATCTTCAACTGCTGATAAAAACTTCTTCATACTTCCGGATGTAGGAAGCATCGTTGCTGAAATAGAAAAAAGCTCTATTGCTGAAGAAGAAAAATTAATTCAAAAAGACGACTTGATGCGTGATTATGCGATCAAGTCAGAACGAATTCACACAGTAAACCAATTATTAAAAGCCTATACATTATTCGAAAGGGATGTTGAATACATCCTTGCCGATGGAAAGGTAAAAATTGTTGACGAACAAACCGGTCGTGTACTTGACGGACGCAGATATTCCGATGGGTTACATCAGGCTATCGAAGCAAAAGAAAATGTAAAGATCGAAGCTGCTACCCAGACTTATGCTACAATCACTTTACAGAATTATTTTAGGATGTTCCACAAATTGAGTGGAATGACCGGTACAGCAGAAACAGAAGCTCAGGAACTATGGACGATCTATAAACTGGATGTCGTGGTTATATCTACCAACAAGCCAATTCAGCGAAATGATTTCGAGGATAAAGTCTACAAAACAAAGCGGGAAAAATACAATGCTGTCATTGAAGAGATTGAAGCGCTCGTAAAAGCGCAAAGACCTGTACTGGTTGGAACGACATCTGTTGAAACTTCAGAACTACTCAGTCGCATGTTGAAGCTCAGAAACATTAAGCACAATGTTCTGAATGCAAAATTACACCAACGTGAAGCTCAAATCGTCGCAGAGGCAGGCAAGGCAGGTACGGTAACAATTGCCACCAATATGGCCGGCCGTGGAACAGATATCAAACTCGGACCGGGTGTTAAAGAAGCCGGAGGTTTAGCAATCGTAGGCACAGAAAAGCATGATTCCAGAAGAGTTGACCGGCAATTACGCGGGCGAGCAGGACGACAGGGTGATCCGGGTTCTTCTCAGTTTTACGTTTCTCTTGAAGATGATCTGATGCGTTTATTTGGTTCAGAAAGGATCGTTAAACTAATGGATCGAATGGGTATTGAGGAAGGTGAAGTGATTCAGCATAGCATGATAACCTCTTCTATTGAAAGAGCGCAAAGGAAAATTGAAGAAAATAATTTTGGCACGAGAAAAAAATTGATTGAGTATGACGATGTGATGAACTCACAACGTGAAGTGATATATAAAAAACGAAGACACGCCATTTTTGGTGAGCGACTAAATATTGACATCAGCAATATGATGTATGATACCGGCGAGTCAATTACCAGACAATTTCAGGAAGATGGTGATTATGAAAATTTCCGCATAGAGCTACTGCGTGTTCTTGCTATTGAATGTCCGGTAACAGAAAAAGAGTTCATGGATCTGAAGACTGAGGAAATCAGCGAAAGAGTATTTCAGGAAGCACGCAGATATTATAAACACAAGTCACAGTTACTAATTGAAAGAACCTTTCCATTTTTCAAAGATGTCTATGAAAAGCAAAGCGGTAACATCACCAACATAGTTGTGCCTTTCACAGATGGCATTAAAAGCATACAAGTGATTGCCAATTTGAAAAAATCCTTTGAAAGTGGCGGTAAAGAAATGGTGTCTGCTTTTGAGCGATTGATCACGGCAGCATTTATTGATGATGCCTGGAAGGAGCATTTACGTGAAATGGACGACCTGAAGCAAAGTGTACAAGGTGCTGTTTACGAACAAAAGGATCCACTACTCATATATAAATTTGAATCCTTCGAATTGTTTAAGCAAATGATGGACAGGGTAAACAAAGAAATCATTTCATTCTTATTTAAGGGAGTCATACAGCAACAGGATCCAAATCAGGTTAGGGAAGCGCAGGCACCCTCAAGGCAAGACTTAAGAAATGTTAGTGCGAGTAAAGCTGAAGCAGGTTCAGGTGTGTCTCAATCAGGCCTTCCACAAAACCCTCAACAGCCGGCACGGGTCCAGCCTGTTCGGGTGGAGCAAAAGATAGGTAGAAATGATCCATGTCCCTGTGGAAGCGGTAAAAAATACAAAACGTGCCACGGTGCTAATGTTTAAGTCAATTCTTTTGTACTGATAAACCAATTAATCCGGATATCTATCCAGGATTTAAATGTAAAAAGCACCAATGAAAAATTTCATTGGTGCTTTTTACTTAAAGAAGCATCCTTAATGTACTTCGCTCATCAACTTTTTAACTTTAGGCGAAATGATGATCAGCACCAGGCCGGCTATCAATGCGTACAGTGCAAGTTCTTTATAACCTTCTGTGTAAGACATTAGCTTGTCAGTTAGAGAGGCATTTTCGATCGGGCTGGTCATTCCTGCCCCGAGGATTCCGGCTACATACTGGCCATAAGCACTAGCTAAAAACCACATACCCATCATTACACCTTGTAACTTTAACGGCGACAATTTAGTCATGATGGATAATCCGATGGGAGACAAACACAATTCACCAAAGGTGATCACCAGATAAGCAAGAGTAAAAATATCTAAGGAAGTCATACCCTCTGCATTGGCAAAGAAACGAGTCGAATAAAAAACATAGAACGCAAGAGAAAGAAACAGAAAGCCTAATCCGAACTTAACAACCGTATTAGGTTCCAATTTCCGTTTGCTCAACCATATCCATAGCAGACCTACCAAAGGCGCGAAGATGATCACAAACAAAGAGTTCGAAGAATTATTCACTCCATTCGGGTCAAGATTCATACCCAGTAGTGAGTGTTCCAAATTATTTGCTGCAAACAAACTTAGTGATCCCCCACTCTGCTCAAAGAAAGCCCAAAAAAGTATTGAGAAGAATATAAACACCATAGCAGCAAGTAACTTTTTCACTGCTACCTTATCGCATTTCGTCATCTCATAAATTAAATATAGCAATGTACAAGGTCCGATTGTGTACATAAAGTAATCGGTATACTCCGTTTTCGCTACCATGATCATGATAAGAGGGATGACGATCAAAGATCCCAGGTAAACACTGTACTCATACCACTTTCTGGTACTTACATTTTTTGTTTCCAACAAAGGCGATAAGCCTATAGGACCAAAAGACTTTTTCGTTAAAAGGAAAGTGATCAGGCTTATCGTCATTACAATCGCTGCGAAACCGAAAGCCAAATTCCAAGAATAATTTTTCGCTACAGTGATACACAGGTATCCACCCAGCAAAGCCCCCACATTAATCCCGGAATAAAACAATGAAAAACCTGCATCCCTTCTGGCATCTCCGGCTCGGTATAATGAGCCAACCATTGTTGATATGTTGGGTTTAAAAAAACCTGTTCCAATAATTGTAAAACTAATTCCGACAAAGAAAAAAGTATGAGGATTAAATGCAAGGATACAGGATCCTACTATCATCAATAGCCCACCCCATACAAGAGACTTTCGAAATCCCAGAATTTTATCGGCAAAAAGTCCGCCAATAAATGTAAACGCATATACAAAAGCTTGTGTCGCTCCGTATTGTAAATTTGCCACATCTTCTTTCATCATCAGCTGACTGACCATGAAGACAGTGAGCATTCCACGCATACCGTAGAAGCAAAATCGCTCCCACATCTCGATCAAAAACAAATACCATAATTGCTTTGGGTATTTACCTTGAAACGACTGGATCTGATCCAGAGTAACTTGTTCCTGCATAAAGTTTTTGGATTGGTCTGTGAATTATTGTTGATTCAGTTTAAGGGCTCTTACTCCACGAATAAATGATATTCTGTTTCTGAACCGGATCGCCAAATATAATGATAAATCAGTACTACACAAGGCTATCTCAAAGCTAAAGACATTGATTACAAACAATTAAACCAAAGTATTTTGCCAAATTGCTGAAGGAAATAAAAGACTCAAGGAAATAAACTAAATTTATTCAAAGTAACGCAATCGCGAAAACAAAAGCTTCATTGAATCGTTAGCCTTAGAATGAAATTAGGTTTTCTAATCCTTATTATTTGCATCTCTAACCAGGCACACTCACAAGACATGCGCTCACTTAAGTTTTCGGAATTATCCAAAGAAATTTCTGAGGATACCGTAAACATTCAAGTTGTAAATTTTTGGGCAACATGGTGTAAACCATGCATTGAAGAATTACCTTATTTTGAATTTATTAATGAGGAGTACGCTTCTGTCAACATAAAAGTAAAACTGATCAACCTTGATTTCAATTCTAAAGTCGAGACAGTTACCCTTCCTTTCATTAAGAAGCATAATTTAAGATCTGACCTCTATCATCTGACTGACACAGATCCAAATGAATGGATAAATAAAATCGATCCAAGCTGGAGCGGAGCAATTCCGGCAACAGTAATTTATTCCAGTGGCGAAAAAATATTCTTCAAAGAAGGTGAGCTCAGTCAACAACAACTTGTGGATGAGATTGAGAAAGTTTTAAAACATCAAAAAATGACTGAATAAATCTAAAACCCAAAATAACATAAAATGAAAAAACCCACTCTCCTCTTAAGCCTAATTATCATGAGCTCCGTCAGTTTTGCCGGCGGATATAAGATCAATGACGAAGCAAGAGACTTTTCCCTTAAAAATGTTGATGGAAAGCCCGTCTCTTTAAAGGATTATGAAACCGCAAAAGGTTTTATAGTGATCTTTACATGTAATCATTGTCCGTTTTCTATAGCTTATGAAGACCGGATTATAGCTTTAAACAATAAATACATGCCTTTAGGCTATCCCGTGATCGCGATCAATCCAAATGATGCTATTCGACAACCATTAGATTCATATGAAGAAATGATCGTAAGAGCAAGAGAAAAAGGCTTCACCTTTCCTTACCTCCACGATGTAACACAAGAGATTGCGGCATCATACGGAGCTACCAGGACACCGCATGTTTACGTATTAAAAAATGAAAACGGGAAAAAGAAAGTAAAATACATTGGTGCAATTGATAACAATTCCGATGATGCAAAAATGGCGAGCACTCATTTTGTAGAACAGGCTGTTGATGCTCTTCTGGAAGGAAAAGAAGTTGAGCTCAAAGAAACCAAAGCAATAGGATGTACTATCAAATGGAAGCAATGAGTTTCGGGCTATTTTCCAAAAAATCATATTAACAGATCTAACAACAAACCGGCTCGATGCAGCCGGTTTTTTTTATTTTGATGAACAAAATGAATCCTTGATAACACAATTTAACATCTTCGATACTTTGTTAACCACATCATGATGTAGTCAACCTACATTGATTTCTTATGCAATTTTGATTGGTGATCAAGAACCAGTTCTATTCTATTTTTTTCTCAATTGACCGGGTAAGCCATCATCATAAACTAATTGAATTATGATGTGTTTGTTTTTCTTTTCTTTTGATTTTGGTTACAGGCGTTTCCTGAAAATAGATGACCTGCTGACAAAATATGTATCGGAAATTCAATATGGCTTACCCGTCCAATTGATTTCGCCTTTGATTCCGGCAAGCTTATTATTCCGGAACCAAGCCCCCATAAGAATTTTCAATTCAGGAATACGTCAATCTACCATTTAACCAAAACAACATGTTATGAAAAAATTATTTACATGGCTAATTCTCATGTGCATTAGTGGAACAATCTCTGCACAAAACAGAACAATCACCGGAAAAGTCATTGCTAAAGATGATGGCATGACCATACCCGGAGTTTCAGTAATTATTAAAGGTTCTACAGTAGGAACTGTAACAGACATCAACGGTACCTTCTCTCTCGAAGTTCCGCAATCATCAGTGATATTAGTTTTTAGTTCAGTTGGCATGAAGAGTCTGGAGTATGATCCCGGAACTTCTAGTACAGTGGAAATAATTATGGAAAGTGATGTGATGAAATTAGATGAGGTAGTTGTAACTGCAAATGCCATTGAACGTGAAAAAAGGAGCCTGGGCTATGCTGTTACCTCGGTGAGCAATGAAGAACTTACCAAAGGTCGTGACAGAAGTATTTTAAATTCTATGCAAGGGAAGGTTCCCGGGATACAAATCAGTAATGGCTCCGGAAGTGTCGGCAGCTCGTCAAGAGTAGTAATACGCGGTGGTACATCATTTCTTGGTAATAATCAACCATTATATGTTATCGATGGAGTACCAATGGACAATGCATCCTATGAGTCAGGAGATAATTTGAACCGACAGGTTGACGCAGGGAGTCGTGTGAATGATATCAATCCACAAGACATCGAATCCGTCACAGTACTGAAAGGACCAGCAGCAGCAGCTCTCTATGGGTCACGTGCTTCCAACGGTGCTGTCATGATCACTACAAAAAGCGGAAAGACGGCTAAGACAGGTGGTAAAAATGCAGAGATGACCTTTAGCAGTGGAATGACATTTGAAACTCCCTTGATGCTACCCGAGTTTCAAAATACATACGGACAAGGGTTATTTAAAGCACCTGATCTGAGAGAAAATACCAGTTGGGGAGCTGCTTTTACAGGGGAAATTCTTCCATATGGTAATGAAGTTGACGGAATCCAAAAAACAAAACCTTATTCTGCAATTCCCGATAATGTAAAAGACTTTTTTGATGTAGGTCATACCTATACCAATGATCTGTCTGTCTCAGGAGGTGGTGAAAAATCTACCTATTACATGTCTCTTGGAAAACTAACCCAGAATGGAATCATGCCCGGAACTGAATACAAACGCACGACATTCAAAATTTCAGGAACCACACAACTTTCAAACAAGTTTTACAGTAGTGCTTCTGTCTATTATATTAAATCAAAAGGTGATCTGTCAATACAAGGGCAAAATACTGCAACTTCACCTTGGGAGAATATAATCCAAACTCCCAGAGACATCAGCCTCGTCGACCTGAAAGATTATAACGACAAGTATAACAACCTCGACAACTTCTACAGCCCTTATACGACAAATCCATGGTTTGCACTCAATGAAAATTCATACATTAACAATGTTGACCATTTGTTAGGAAATGTCATGCTTGGTTACAAAGCTAACGACTGGCTTGACATCAACTATAGAATCGGAACTGATTTTTACGATGACAATCGCGAAGAGATCAGTGCGATCATTGCTTATACGCCCGGCTCAAACAATGATGAACAAGGAGCTGCAACCTCGCCGGGCAGATATGAAGTTACCAATATAACCAGCAGGGAGATCAATTCTGACCTCATGATCACTGCAAAGAAAAAACTTACGGAATCATTAAATCTTAGAGTTCTTGTAGGTCACAACGTGAGAGAAAAACATATCACAGGACAAGTAGCAACGGCAAATGCGCTTGTTATTCCCGGCTTCTACAATTTGCTCAACGCTGACGGGCCGACAACATCCTCAAATTTTTTAAACATCAACAGACAGTATGGTATCTATGGTAATATCGACCTCTCCTATAAAAATTATTTATTTCTTGGGATCACCGGAAGAAATGATTGGTCATCAACGCTACCTGAAAAAAACAATAGCTTCTTCTACCCTAGCGTAAATTCATCATTCGTATTCAGTGATGCCTTTGACCTGACGGGTAAATATTTTAGTTTCGGAAAAATTACTGCAAGTTATGCCAAGGTTGGTAAGGCAGCAGAGCCCTATGTTCTTGTTAATACTTATAAACAACCTGACATAACTGACGGATACATTAATTCTCAGTTGAACTTTCCGGTTCAAGGTGTAGCAGGATTTACATTAGGAAATGTAGTTTCCAATCCGGATTTAGAGCCTGAGTTTACAAAAGCATTCGAGGTCGGCCTCGATCTTGCATTTATAAATGAAAGAGTTGGCATAACATTCAATTATTATGACAACAAGAGTGAAGGACAAATCTTTACAGCACCTTTTGCTGCCAGTACAGGCTTCGGCGGAAAAACAATTAATGCCGGTGTATTTACTAATAAAGGAATTGAGGCATTACTCAGGTTAACACCTATTGATTCAAAAAGCGGCTTTAGATGGAATATCTCATTTAGCTATACGAAAAACAAGAGTATGGTTGAAGAGATCTATCCGGGACTCGATCAAATTTCTTTAAACATTGGACAATCGCCATTCTCTGCTAATCCGGGAAATTCCTTTACAGGTGGTTCACTTGTTCTACAGGAAGGCCAACCATACGGCGCTCTCCTGGTGACAGCATTTGAAAGAGACCCGAATGGAAATGTTGTTGTTGACCCTACAACAGGTTATCCGATTATTGCGTCTGATGATATTATTGCGGGAACTATTCAACCGGATTATCTCGCAGGTGTCAGCAATAGTTTATCCTACAAAAATATTAGTCTGGGCTTTACTTTTGACATAAGAAAGGGTGGACTGATGTTCTCCCGGACGAAAAGCACCATGATCTTTGCCGGCACTGACCCTATCACAACCTACAATGACAGGGAGCCATTTGTGATTCCAAACAGTGTAGTCCAAAATCCTGATGGCTCATACAGTCCGAATACAACACCGATCGGAGACGCTTTGACATATTGGAGTGGCTTTGTTTCTCCTACGCCTAATGAAACTCTCATCGATGCAAGTTATGTGAAATTACGTGAAGTGAGTCTGACTTACAAAGTACCATTAAGGCTAATTCACAAATCACCATTCTCTGCTGTTGCCATTAGCATTACCGGCAGAAATCTTTGGATAAAAACACATAAGGATAACCACTATATTGATCCGGAAGCCAGCTCATTCGGAAATGGAAATGCACAAGGATTCGAATACGGTACACTTCCATCTGTTAAGAGTTACGGTGCAAACATTCGATTAACTTTTTAAAAATAAGATCATGAAAAGATTCAAAATAAAATTCATACTAATTTTAAGTATCACAACATTCTTTAGTGCATGTGAGAAAGATTTCCTTGATGTAAATAAAAACCCTAATCAACCTGAGCAAGTCGAGGCCAAACAATTGCTTCCTACTGCTATTGCACACACGGCATATGTAATGGGTGATGAATATCAAATCATAGGAGGTTTTTGGTCACAATACTGGACACAAGGACCAACAGGAAGTCAGTATAATATCTATGATCAATACCTCATCAGTAATACAACCTTTGACAGAGCCTGGTCTGACCTGTATGCTGATCCTTTAATGGACTTAAAAGATATTATCCGTAAAACCGAGTCAGGCAATTCCAAATATGCAGGTATTGCATGCATTCTTCAAGCTTATATATTTCAAGTATTGACTGACTTGCATGGCGATATTCCCTTTTCAGAGGCTCTCAAAGCTGAAGAAGGAATCATTACGCCAAAATTCGATTCCCAGTCGGACATCTATGACGGACTGATCCCGCTAATTGACAAAGGGATTAATTATTTAAATACCTATTTAGGTACTGATATATACCCACAGGAAGATGACTTCATCTATCATGGAGATGTTGACCTCTGGTTAAAATTTGCAAATACTCTGAAGCTTAAAATATATATGCGTCAGTCGGAAGTTCGTCCGGGGGTCGCCCAAGCCGGAATTACTTCAATTAGCTCCAATGGTATAGGATTTTTAGAAGATGGTGAGGATGCCCAGATGTTTTTCATTGATCAGTTGTTCGGACAGAATCCCTTGTACACTCAAATTGCTGCCTTGGGCAGTTTCAATATCCTTGCAAGCAACAGCGCTTTAAATTATCTGATCAATAATAACGATCCCCGCATTGATTCATACTATCGCAGAGCGACATCAGGTGACAGTGCAGGTCTGCACAATGGTATCAATCAAGGACAAGGAAAAGAACCTAATTTTGGTGGACCTGATGTTGTATCAGGATGGTTTTCCAAACCAAGCTTTGTCGTTGTAGGACCTGAATCACCTGTGGTGTTTATGAGTGCTGCTGAAAGTTATTTTTTACAAGCTGAAGCTGTTGCACGCGGCTGGATGACAGGTGATGCAAAAGCACTCTACGAAAGCGGGATTACTTCATCATTTGTGCATCTGGAAAAAGATCCCGCTGAAGCGGTTAATTATTACTCGCAATCAGCAATAGACTTTCCGACTTCAGGAACATTAGAAGATCAAATTAAGTCTATCATCACTCAAAAGTGGATAAGTATGAATGGAACTGAGTCCGTTGAGGCATGGTCTGAGTGGCGAAGGACAGGTTTCCCTGATTTTCTGATAGTATCAATGGCCTCACAAATTGGAAACTTTTTTCCCGGAATCTTACTTTATCCAAATTCCGAACAAACATTAAATCCCAATACTCCTCCTCAACATAATGTGAAGGACAAGGTTTGGTGGGATGTGAACTAGTTTGTCTTTTTATTAAAACCCTCAATCATCACTTTGTAAAAAAGACTGATTGAGGGTTTTTCTTTTCCACCTTTGATACGTAAGAAATAAAACGCAATTAAAAGGATATTTAGACAAAATATGAACTAATTATCAATTTTATCCAATTTGGATAAGTAATTTTTCAAGAATTCAAACTTGTGTATCTTCTTCAAAGTAGGGAGATTTAGACTCGAATTCAAACCCATATCAATCACAAAAAATTTTAAAACCCTATGCTCATGAAAAAAGTTTCTACTCAAAACAATCGAGGCAAATATTTAAGGGGAACAAAAGCAACGCTATTATCTTTGTTCTTCTTTCTTTTTGCTTTTCAAAGCCAAAACAGTTCGGCACAATGTCTTTCCCAATTTACCTTCTTTAGTGATTCATTGAATCCTTCTCAGGTAACATTTTTAAATGCATCATCGACCAGCGCAGGCACAATCACTTCCTGGCAATGGAACTTTGGTGACGGTTCGACTTCCCCTGCAAGTGACACAACTCACTTTTATTCAGCTCCGGGCATTTACAATGTTTGCCTGACAATAGTAACTGACCTGGGTTGTACGGACACAAGTTGCATGGTTGTGACAGTGCCCGGAAGCGGTCCTACAATTTCAATTGATAATTTTGGCGCAGACTCTTCCGGAACTTTGTTCTGCAGCGCTCCAGCCGCGGTTGATTTTTGGCTTTCCGGGATGACCAACTTTACTCCATTTGACTCAGCACTCGTATATGTCAATTATGGCGACGGTACTGACACAACCTTCTATACATTCATTCAGCAAACATATTATTACAGCTTTTGGCAACATGTTTATGTAAATTCGGGAACCTATAATCCTACTGCAATTGTTAGTTGGAATGGTGTTTCAGACACTATGATGTCGGATCCGATCATAGTAAATTCGAATTGCGGGCCACTTGTTGGAACTGTATATCTGGATAATAATTCAGATTGTATATTCAACACAGGTGATGAGACTCTTCCAAATATTACGGTATCATTGGCAGTCGGAGGAACTACTGTTATGTGGACTCAAACTGATTCAATGGGCGTTTATTCATTTAATGTACCATCAGGCAGCAGTTATGATGTGACAGTCCACATTAGTAATTGGTATGGTGGAACGTATACTGTTAATTGTCCTTCTTCAGGTACGATCACGGTACCTAGCATTCCTTCCTCAGGAAACGATTTCTTCCTCTCATGCCCTAGCGGTTTTGATCTTACGGGCACGGTAGTATTGTCCGGTGTGGTACCTGGAAGAACAGGCAATGTGTGTGTGTTTGCGTATGATCAGTTTTGCAATACGCCGAACGGTCAGATCAAAGTTATCCTGGATCCTATGCTGACTGCAATTCCTGATAGTTCAAGCAACTACACTATCAGTGGTGATACGATCATTTGGAATTACACAAACGCAACATCTTACTGGAGTCATTGTGCCCAAGTAACCACCAATGTTACTGCTACCATTGGTGATACCGCGTGTATTACAATGATCATAGAACCAATTAGTGGCGATTCGGATCCGGGCAACAATGTAGTGACTACTTGCACAGCTGTAAGAACTTCTTATGACCCGAATGATAAGGCAGGAGAACCTTATGGACAAGGATTGAACAATGCCATATTACCGGGCACGGAGATTACATATACGATCCGATTCCAAAACACCGGTACGGCTGAAGCTTATGATATTTATATCCTTGACACATTAGATGCATCCTTTGATTTGAATTCCCTCGAAATACTTGGTGCAAGTCATGCCATGGTACCTTCTATTCTTGCAGATAATGTAGTACGATTTAGTTTTGCGAATATCATGCTTCCGGACAGTAACGCAAATGAGCCGCTTAGTCATGGCTATGTACAGTACAGGATTACACCTGCCGCAGGAATACCGGATGGAACAGAGCTATTGAATACTGCAGGAATTTATTTCGACTTCAATCCTCCTGTGATCACAAACACTACCCTTCATACTATTGACTATACGTTGTCTGTGAAAAAGATCTCTATTCAGGATGGAATTCAATTGAGTCCGAACCCATCGAATGAAAAAGTAATTGTAAACATGCTGAATAAAGGGAACTACAAATTAAACCTCATCAACATGCTTGGAGAAACAGTTTACACTGCCAGTAATGTGGTTGACCGGCATACTATAAACACTTCTCACCTTCCAACGGGGGTTTATCTTGTAAGGTCTGAAAATGCTCACCAGATATTTCAATCAAGATTGGTGATTAGCCATTAATCAATTCCGAATAGAATAAAAAATGCCCCGGCAAGAAATTGACCGGGGCATTTTTTTAATTGAAGAAGAATTTAATGAAGTATTACTTTGCCTGATCTCAATTCGTTATTCATCCTGAGTGTGTAAAAGTATATGCCACGAGAATAATTGCCAAGTTCAACAGATGAATTAATTCTCAGATCTTCACTGTGAACCATCCTTCCCAAATGATCATATAAGCTAAACTCAATAACTCCGGCAAGAGCGTTATTGCCAACATTCACAAATAATTTATCCTGAGCAGGATTTGGAAACACAATTACATTTTCATTTGTAATTTCCGTAAGGCCTACCGACCCAAAATTTAAACGAACATTTGCATTAAAATTTATCGTAGTAAGCATTGTTGTAC
>Ga0116144_10004259_pt1 | contig 13664 bp, 6 predicted proteins | sample AD_UKC035_MetaG_FD_89746 | JGI IMG/M metagenome (GOLD analysis project Ga0116144, IMG submission 89746) | Active sludge microbial communities of municipal wastewater-treating anaerobic digesters from USA - AD_UKC035_MetaG | ecosystem: Engineered > Bioreactor > Anaerobic > Digestate | place: USA... | reverse complement strand
TCAGATATTGCGGTTGATCCACCAGAAAACTTATCCGAAAGGCTTAAAGAACTATGGTTTCTCTGGAACGGTAATAAAAATGTCCCTTTATTAGATGTATCAGGAAAAATTTCAGAGACTTCCTCGTACTGTGGTGGTAACCCGGCTTGGTTAAAAATCTTTGGGGACACATTACGAAGTAATCAAGTTGATATTACGAATATTTCTGCTAAAGATCGTATTTATTTTTACAAATCATTTCTTGATATTGATATAAAAAATATCAATCTCTGTGATCAAGAAGAAATGGCTGGTGATAAATGACATTCCTGATAGATGCATTAATCCTTCTAATCATTAATTTGTTTTTTGCACTGATCAATTTGCTGACATGGAATAAAATAGTCAGCTGGTTTTATTCTGTAATCGGATTCAACACGCTTCCAAAACCTTGGGTTCAATGGATTTTTACTGGTTTGTTTAACATACTGATTTACGTTGGCTTATATTTAATTATTAAACGAGAACTACATATTGCGGTTAATGACAATAAGCATAAGTTACATAATTTTATTCTTAAATTTGATTCCCTAATTAAATGTAAAGGCGAATCTTGGCCGCCAGTGTTTTTGCTTCCGGCGAGTTTTCTCCATCTGATATCTGTTATTCTTGTATTCACCGGAAAATTACGACCTGGACTCTGGTGGCTATTGCTGGTTTTAATTTTTGGTTTTTGGGCGCAATATTATATGGGTCTTGTAAAGCAGCACTCAGCTTTACCGAATAAAGAAAATGTGGAAGCTGAGTCTCAACCTATAAAGGAAATTCAGTCTGATGAGTTTAAGGCAATAGATTTCCTGGGATACCTAAAAAAAGAAACTTGGTTCAGGGATCAAATAGTGTACCAGATTCCGTGGCCGGGCGAACTACCTCCAGATGCCGATGCCTCATGGAAAGATAGTGTTGTAAGATTTAATGGTAGCCATGATAAGGCCGCACCTGAATCACAACAAAAATTATTTCAAGAATCCGATCCATTAAGGGAGTTAGCGGATGCGATTACAGGCAACCATTTGATTAATCACGGTTTGTATTCGCATCAAGGAAAAGTTATGGATTTATTGCAAACTCGGTTAACCGAGAGCGAGAAACCAATGCATGTTCTCATAAGTACTCCTGTTGGAAGTGGTCGTACAACCATTAATTATATTTCTGCTTTATACGAGGTCCTTTATCGCCATCAGAGCGTTTTGTTAATTTTTTCAGAACCCAAGATGGGGAGAGTTCTCTCTTCACAGTTAATTGACATTATTAATGAATCTAAGTGGAATTGGTTTTTTTCAATTGCAACCTATTGGTCAGATGACGAACCAAGAATGATTCGCAAAACTGAAAAGGCTAATAATGAATTTGTTAATCCGGATATTCTCGTAGTTGATTTGAAGACGTTGCACGAAAAGCTATTGCCAAATCATGAGCATTGGTCTCAATTTTTTGAGCAATTTGGCCTTATTATTGTTGAGAACATGGAGAATTACGTCAATGTCTATGGCGCAAACGCAGCCATGATATTTCTCAGACTGATGCGAATTGCAGACTATTATCATACTAAACCTCAAATCCTAGCTACTGGATTAAAAACAAACAACTTAGATTATTACTTCAGAGATCTGTTTTCTTTAAGACCTGAAGAGTTTCATGTCAAACAAATAGTAGACGAAGACGGACGGCATAAGAATCAAAAACAAATCATTTTTTGGAACAACGAACATTTTGTAACTACTGTAGATGATCTGGAACCCAAACGGAAAAATTTTAAGGACGGCTTAAATAAAATATTAACTCATTTAGTCCGAATTGGTGCGAAAACTGTTTTGATAAATAAGACTGCGTCTGTATGCTCATCGGATGTAGCTGCAATTAATCAAGAGATTGTAGAGAACTTGCAATTTGAGCTTAAAAAGGATATCGATATTTTTATTGGTTCCACGATGGAAGCTGTTTATGATCGTGATGTTATCTTAAAGCAAGCAAATCCTGCTTCCTTTGATGCAGCAGTAGTGACAGGTATTCCCGGATCAATTTGGATGATCATGCATGACTTGGAACATCTTGGAGATGATAATGGACAGGATTTGGTGCCAATCGTTATCGCCCTTCCAGGCACACCCCTTCAGCAGTACTTATCAAAAAAAGCTCCCGAGGTTGTTATTAGTTTGATTAATCGAGCCTCATCATTGCTTCCGAAATTTAATCCTTTTATTCAAAAAAATCATTTAATCTATTCATTGTCTGAATTGCCGGCGACCAAAGAAGAGATCGTTAATTGGTTCGGTACATCTGGTGAAACAATATTAAATCAAATTTTACAAGATGGAATTCTGAATATCAATAAAATTCCTAAGGTGGAAAAAAATTCTATTTGTCTGGTTGATGAATACGCAATAGATAATAATTTTATTGAAAGATGCGCGATAGATGGAATTAACCTGAGTAACTGGGTTCTGGAAGCAAATGAAAAAGTGATATCTGATATCTCTGATGAACAAATAGGATTAAGTATCTACAATGAAGCAATCATTGTTCTGTTTGATAAAAGGTATCAAATAACTAAATTAGATATTAAAAACAAAAGAATTACAGCATTTCCGCTCACTGAAACTTCATCAACAGAAAGAATCATTGAGACTTCATGTGAATTGAGAACAGAGAAAACACAGAAAGACTATCAAGTACCAATTATCAAAATTCAGTTAGAAGATAAATCCCTAAGTATTTTTACAGCTGGCGTTCTTGATGTTGAAATTGAGGAGAAAATTCTGGGTTGTCAGGTATATGATTCCTTTTCATATGATCGTAAAGGCGGTGTTATCAAGATCGATCCAGCACTAACCAGAGAAAAATTTGAGACAAAAGCTTATTTTATTGGCGTGCCTGATGCAGACATCAAAACGTTGCATACCATCACTCACCTATTAATAACCTTGGCTCCCATTTACTTATTAAAAGAACCCGCTTTTGAAATATTTGTAAAAGACAAATGTGAAATTTTTACTGATATTCCAGCAATTGTTGTTTATGATTCCATCCCAGGCGGCTCAGGAGTTGCTAATTGGTTCTCTCAAAGTGGGAACCTAAAGAGCATTCTAAAAGAAGCCTTTAACCTTCTTGTCGCATGCCCTTGCACTTCAGGATGTAGCAATTGTATTGAAATTCACAATTGCCACCATCGTGATTTGAGTAAAGAGGGCTGTGAGTTAGATAAGAATGGTGCCATAATTCTTCTGGGAAAGATGCTAAACATCAACACAGAAACACTAATCAAACATAGAAATGAGAAGATGGAACTTGCTGAGCAGATTTCCAGAATTAAAAATGAAATCGTTGAATTCATCTTTCCTCATAAATTGGATTTATTTATTAAAGAGGTTGCCTCCTTGCGTGTTGTGGATTCTTTACACGCTTCTGTTATTGGAACATACAATCCTTCTAATAACGAAGTTCAAGTCCTAAAGGCAAAAGAAGAAGAGATAATAACTGTACTCGCTCACGAATATGCGCATAATTGGCAGTGGAAAGGAGAACCTTCCATGGCGCAGAATCTCATGGATCCAAATGAAGTCCCATATTTTAACGGGAAATTATTCATAGAAGGATTTGCGCAGTTCATCGAATATAAAGTTGCTGATTATTATGGTTTTCAACGTGTAATGAAAGAGATTCACTTCCGTCACTATGATGAATATTCGGAAGGCTTTCAAGTATTAATTTGGATTCAGGATAATTTTGGTTCTAACAAAGTTTATGAATTTATTCGTAGTGGTCACTTGATCATAGATAATAAAGAAATATCTTTAGATGAGATGTTAGAGAGGTCTAATGTCAAAAACCGCCTGACTGACCTTGAGGAAAAATATAAGACCAATCCTCCAGATGAGGACATCATTCATGGTGATGATAAAAATAATTAAATTTGATAAGGAAATTGATCACTGCTAGGAGAAATATGGGAGAAAACTATTCTAATAATGGATTTGCATTTGATGATAACTCTTTAGAAATTGATAAAGACCAAAAATCAATGAAAAAAGCTTGGTATCGCTCACATTGGTTTTACATTTTGATCGGAATATTGATTATCGCGGCAACACTCCTTGCCCTTTGGCTTTCTGGTGTATTATTTCCTAAATCAAATGGTTTAACTTTCTTCATAAATTATGAGAATGTTCAGGAAATTCAAATAGGAGCTAATGTCTACTTCCGGGGATTTGTAGTGGGTGAAGTTTTAGACAAAGTAATTGTTCCCGATTCAGAGTATGAACAAGTCAAAGTATTAATCTACCATGAATATAAAGACCTTATGAGTGAAGGCAGCGTCTTTAGGCAATTTGATGATCCATCAGTAGTACAAGGTTCCATGCGTGCGATAGAAATAAAAGAATATGCCCCTACTTATCCAAAAATTACTGCAGATAAGGTCTATCTTGGCGCAGATGATGCTGCAACAGAATATTTACAGGCAGGAAAATTAGTTGGAAATGATGTGGCGGATAAGTATTTGAGTTTGGGTGAACTTCGAGTAAAAACCGTCATTACTGGAACTCAAATCAATAGAGTTATAGTGCTGGAATCCGGAACTTTGATACCTCAGGATTTTCTTTTTTCAAATGCTTTACCAAAGAGCGACTTATGGAACCGTGAAGAAGAAACCTTTGAACGCAGACATCTAATAACTTTAGAAGGACAATTTCTATCGCCACAAGATGCCAGTTGGAACAACTCTACAATTGAATTAGAAATTATTCCTTCATTGTTTTGGACAGATTATTTTTACTCCGAATCTTTTCAAGAGGGAGAATTTTTAAAAACACTGGATATAGACACAGAGGACAATCGAAATCTATTAACCCAATTAACTGAATGTTTGATTGACCCCAATCAATGTCTCTCTTTAATCGTTTATTGCCTTTCTGATCTTTCATCATGTAAGGACTTGTTTTCAGACCTGTTAAAACCCGTATTGAATGGCCTGCAAAATTTGATTGTCTCATCGAAGATCTTCCCAATACAGAACATTCCTATTCAAATGTCTCTTGAATTACCCGGCATGATCTTGGACAGCAATGCTGAATCTCATAAAGGAAGAATTGCTTATTGGTCTTCAAATGGTGAACTTATGAATCAGGGTTTCACTCTGACGGCCAAATCGCGTGAACTCAAATTGATACCGATCCTGATAGTCATATTTATTTTGTTGGCATTGATCGCCGGATTCGTCGTATTATTCCTTCGGAAGAAGAAAAAGCAAAAACTTATAGATGAAGCTAACTTAGAGCATCAGGTAACATTCTAAAATTTTTGTAGAAGTTATCCAACCCAGTTGTTTTGTATGTTGGCATGATTCATAGTGGATCATTTAGACTATTTTTGGTTTTCAATAGGAGGATTTGATGGCAGTAAGAGACGCAGTAGTCATAGGTTGTGGAACAACCGGTTCGGAAATAGCTGTAAAAATCTACGAGAACTTTAAAAATTATATTAAAAATACAAAAGATGATCCAAACGCAGTTCAATTCTTGTTAATTGATACACAAGATGCTGTCCAGGGAGCAGAAGAATTACTATACCGTGAAGACCACTTGATGATTGGTGTTCCCCAGGCCAATAGAGCGTTGGATGCTAATCGGCGCTCAGATCCATTTTTTAGAATGTGGTGGCCAGAGAATTATACAGACATCCCCAACTTATACCCAGGTGCTGGTACAGTTCCCATTAATGGCCGCTTTGCGTTCTGGGATCAACTGGGGAATCCAGCCGACCAAAGATCATTTTATGACGCATTTTATAGAAGAGCGATTGTTAGACCGAGAAATGTACGGGATGCAGGAGGAAATATTGTAAGATTATTAGTTTTTATCATTGGCACATTAAGCGGTGGGACGGGAGCGGGTGTTTACCTGGATGTTGCTCAAATCATCAGAGAAATGACTAATTTGGAAACAGAAATCCACGGGGTATTCTTATTAGATAACATTGTGAATATGCGGGCACAACCGCATATTCACAATCAAACCAGCGCTAATGCTTACGGGGCTTTAATCGGATTGAATTATTGGCAAACCCAAAAAACTACCCGTGATAAAAGGATAAATTTAGGGGATTTTATGCAAAAGTACGGCAGAACCTATCCAGGCCGGTATTCTCCCTTTAGTGTGTGTTGGCTTCTCTCTCAACTGAACAAAGGCAACCGGGGCATGTCAGGCATAGAGGAGTATCAACAGATGGCGTCAGATGCGATCTCAATGATGCTTTTTGAAGAACCGGCAGGAAACATAAATGCACGCCTGATGGATTTGCTGAACAATATTCATGATGAAACAAGAACAAATTCTCCACAGCCACGAGCATTTGGTAGTTTTGCGGCATACTCACTCGGTTATCATCCTGAAAAGGCATTGAAGTATTTAACTAGTGAACTGACCGTCAAATCGATCGATATGGTAAAAGCAGTCCCTGAAAACCTTACCGACCTGGTTGAGCCAACATTGAACAATTTCCTAACAGCGCATGGACTGAGGAAGACTGAGGTGTATGGTGGTGCTCCAACAATGAATGGAGTGACCGACCAGATTGCGTCAGTGAACAATCCGGAAAAGCTCCTCTATCCGGTCATTCAGTCTGCCATGCAACTTTTCCTCCAGATTGGAAACTCAACAGAGTTCTTTGAATTATGGCATCTCTTAGTTCCGGGTTTGAAGTCTCATTATCAATCTAATCGCCAGTTGTTATATGATAAAGTACTCAAAAAGAAAGTGGAGAGAGATCCAAGTAAGGATAATCAATCCACCGGACTAATTCAGTTGGTAGCTTGGATGATCCAGGATGAACAGTACCAGGTTGGTGGGGCTATCAAAATTTTGGAGCAATTGGTTAACAGATTGGCAACGCAATGCGAAAGCATTAAGTTTGAACTCGAAGGGAATGAAGATCTAGGGGAAGAGGGTGACAGGGATGAACTGGAAAAGTTGGGACAATTGTGGGAGGGTGAGCTATTTATATTAGGACAAGGGCAATCTAAACTTAAGAAAAAGCAACAGGAAACAATTATAGCTTTCGAAAACGCCTGGTTAAAGCCCTGGTTATCTACTCAACTGAATATCATGGTAAAAGAAGAGGCAATTGCCTTCTATAAAGCCCTTGAGCAGGAAATTGAATGGTTGATCGAGTATCTGAAAAAGGATGTGAGCGAAGCTTTGGATAAGTTGCAGGCTGATCATGAGTTGAAAACAACTGGCTTATTTGCACAGGGAAATACTGAAGGAGTTTTCCGTTTGGAAGAAGATGCGATCATGCATGGGGATTCACTCAGCCAGAAATATGCTGCAGAGATGGAGAGATATTTGCCTATAACAAAGCAAAAGACGCTAGAGACACTGGCAACTGAGCTGGAAAACTTCTTTGTAAGTGATGACCGCAGCATGGATGCTCGGCGAAAAGTCATTAGAACATTACAAAACAAGATCGATGAGGAATTGGCTGAGGAAGCAGAAAAGACATTCAAAGAGGATGTGTATGGACTATCTCTCTGGGACGCCATGACATTAGGCATGGAAAATGACCCACCAGAATTGATAAAAAGGCAAATAGAGAGTAAATTTTATTCAATACAAAAAATGTGCGAACCGTTCTGGCAAATTTCTCCTGAATTCAGGGTTCAAGGAGAAATGGGTTCAAAGGTAATTATGCCGCTTTACTTGTATGATGAGAATGCAAAAGTATACTTTGAAAGTAAATATGGAATAACCCTGGATATTCCCAGTGCGTTTAGAGGAATTGTGCAAGACAATCAGATTCTGGGTGTGAACCAAACTGCCTACAAAACCTCATCTTATGAATTGAAGATTTTAGTTTGTGAAGCTGGTGTACCACTCTTCTTTATTGATCCGGTTAATCGCGCCAGAAATGCGTTTGAGGAATTTAGAAGAAATTCTACTAAACCCTGCATAACTGATAGCCGTTACGAAAGGCTAATAGAACGTGGTCTTCCTACCTGGGATCCTTTTAAATCAGAGGATGGATATGAGGAAATAGCGATACTCCTGATGGCAGAACATTTAAGGATTATTGAATCCCCCATGCTTTCAAAGATCAAAAGCCCTAATGGAAAATATAAATATGGAGATCGGTTGTTGAAAGATACCCGCTATCGTGCTTTTGAGCAGCTTCTACCAGGAGGCGAATACCACAATGATTATTATCCCAAAATTAAGGCTGAAGTTGAAGCAAAAGAACAAAACTATACCCCTCAAGGTTGGCGGGATCAGCATTTTGCCTGTTATCAACGGTTGCTGGATTATTTAAGCAAAGCCCCAGAGTCACAAGTGAAAAATTTCGTTCAGGAGCAAATATCTCAATTTGAAGCCTATCTTGTGAAAATGTTCTCCCTCATAGATACGGAAGAGCTTAGAAGCAAAATCGCAAAAGATGATGAGGAAGAATGATAATAATACTTGTATACTTAAAATATTAAAGGAAATTATAGCTTTTAGCTATGACACTAAGAATTCATTTTTTGGGATTACCATCTTCAATGTGAATAAATTGCGGCAAATTCTGAAGATTAAAAAAACGTGAAAGGCAAATCGAATAGATAATAATTGTTGTTACCCCATTGTGGGTATGGTACATATAGTGAGTATCCTTAGGTCACCCGCAATTATTAAATCGACTGGTGGAATGTTGTTTATGGATATTGTCACTTTGAATTCTTTACACAAAACACTGGCGTTGTTGAGTGTTCGATTTGTAGATGGCTAATTCAATTAAATGAAAATTTATAATTATCCCAATAAAAAACTTCGAAGTATTCAAAAACTTTTAGAAATAGATCCCGATAACCCGGGTTATCTTTATGAACTTGGAAGAGTTTATTACGATGAAAGGTTATTTAAAGAGGCACAGCAGGCTTTTGAGAGAGCTATTCTGCAGCCGAATGTGCAGCTTACGAGTGAGAGCTGTTATTTTCTTGCTAGAACTTATTATCTAAATAAAAACATTGATAGGGCAATAAAGATTCTCTTAGACTCTTTTGAAACGTATCCTGACGATCAGATAAACCATAAGTTCCTGGGAGATATTTATCTTGAACAAGATGAATTTGAGAAAGCTATAAAGCAGTACGAAGATTCGATTCGCATTGATCCCAATGTTCCTGTGCATTACAGCTGTCTTTCTGAAGCTTATCTTCGATTCGGTAAAGTCAATGAAGCAATTAGCACCTTAGAGGATGGCATAGGACTTTTCCCAACTATTAGTACATTGCACAATCAGCTTGGTCATGCGTTTGAGGTTGGGGGATCATTTGTGGAAGCACTCACAGCTTATTCCCGGGCTGCCTTTCTAGAACCTGGAGTATCTGTTTTTCATACAGATCTAGGAGAACTTCTATTGAAACTTGGTAAAAATCAAGATGCTTTGATCGCTTTTAAAAATGCCTCAAGAATTGAACCAGACAGTAAGGAACTTAAGGAAAGAATTGCGTTAATACATCAAAAATTAGGTAAATGAGAATCCATAAAGAATTATTAGGAATTAGTTTATACCTATTTTCATAAACCACAAGCAAATTCTCTTTTGCTGTATGATATAATTTAGAAAATTCTTACATCAAACCATCAGGTCAGGGAGTCAATGTCATCATTTGCCCACGTTGAATATGAAGAAAATGGCAAGTTAAATTCAATTTTCGGCTTTAGGCTTTCTCAACTTAAAACAAGAGATCTAAAGAGACATTATCTAGAAATTACTGAATCCCACAAACGACATCTATCTAACTTAGTAAATATGCTTTTTGATCCTGATAGCAGTACTTCATATGCTATCAGAACTGTCATAAAGCCCAACAGCTCACATAATCAACAGAGAACAGTGGCTATTGCGTTCCTGGTTAGGATAACGTCTGAGTCGGTCACACAACTGGAAAATGATATTTCCTCTATCGGTAATGCAATAAAGCTGATTCTGGGAGGTGCTTTTACGGATTACCGTTGGGAGCTACTATCCGATTTACACAGTTTAACTGCATTTCTTGATCCACTGGACTGGAAAAAAGCATTTTTTGCAGAATTTCGTCGTAGGGAAGAAGTTGTTTTGCTTGAAACCATGTTACCAAAACACAAGTCACTTGGATTTATGCCCAAATTTGATGACGCATCACAAGATGTGGAATTAAATTCAATATATTTTATTCATCCTTTCGATCCTCCCACGCTAGGATTTGAGAGATTAATTAAAAGCATGTTGCACTATGATAATGATTTGGTATTTACTGCCATATTAAGCCCGACAAGTCTCTCAAAAAGCGAATATGAATTTATGGGAAAACAAATTTCCATGTGTGAGGGGATATTGCGAACAAATTCTGATGCGACAAGGGTGAATTTTAACCGTGCCCACACGCTTAATGAGGTGCTGTTAAGGCAATTATTGACTTTGCAAGACGCCCCGTTCATCATGACATTTACAGTTTCTAGCGAACAACCAATTGACCCAGTATTGTTGGAATATATTGGGATGTCTATAACAGAATCTGTTGGACATGGGATTTCTACAGATCAGCCTGTTCACAATTACAGTTTTCATGCTGGTGGATACGATGTTGTTGTTCCTATTAAACCTAAGGACATCGAGCTATGTGAGAATAATATGCGTAAGCTTTTGCAGCACCCATGGAGACATGTTCCTGATAATAAAGAAGCAAAGCGTTTTCGGTTCCTTTTTGATGGAAATGAAGCCATAAGTGCCTTTTATTTGCCCATTAATGGGGAACAAGATTTACCAGGTATTGACACATTTATAGTAGATAGCCAACCCGTTCCTGGTGAATTGTACGACCACCATTTAAAGGGGAATTCTGATGTTTCTCTTGGTTACAACCAATATTTAAATAGTCGGCAAGATGTCATTATCCCTGAAACGGTTAGGCGTGATCATACATACATTATAGGTGAAGCTGCTAAAGGGAGATTAGAGCTCTTAAAAAGCATGATCCTATCAGATATGGAATCTCATCAGGGGTTGGTCGTTCTTGATCCAACAGGAAATTTTTATCAGGATCTGCTAAATATGATCCCAAAAGAGAGAGCTCAAGATGTCGTATTGTTTGATGTATCAGATGAGAACTTTCCTGTCGGATTTAATTTTTTGGAGGTCAACCAACAACTTGATGTAGAAATAATTGCAAAATCAATACTAACAGTATTGAAGCGATTTATTAATGAAAACGTTGCAATTACATCTTCAGATGCGGCTGGTATATCTTTTTTTCAGCATGTCTATAATAATTTGCTTTTATCTGCCTCTGATGAAAGCAATCCCGGTACTCTGATTGAATTTTTTAGCATTTTCCAATCTAAAGATTTTTGGAAAAGATGGTTACCTTTGAAGTGGAGTAACGATCAGTTGGAAAATTGGGTCAAAAGTAAATTACCCCAAATCGATTATTCTTTGACAGACCGTGAGGGTAATAGCTTTGGTGAAGTTTTTTCCTTAAAACTCTCTGATTTTTTTAATGATGAGCGTATTAGAGTTATTTTAGGCCAGCAAGCTTCAACGATTAACCTAAGTGAAATAATTCAACAAAAGAAAATTCTTTTGATAAATTTATCTCAAAGTCTGCTTGGTGAAGCAAATTCATCTTTGTTAGGTACTCTGCTGCTGGTAAAAATATTAAATGTTAGAAAAAGGATTGTTAAGGAATGTCCTGACCTTCTAAAGAAAAGTCCTTTTTATATTTATCTAAACGAATTTCACAAATTTGCCTTGGAAAACTTTTCTCTAATGCTGGAAGAAGCTAAAAATCTTGGTCTTAGCATTGTGATGACGAATCAATATATTCGGCAGATTCCAGATATAAAAACATTAAAATCCATATTTTGTACCATTGGGACCCTCGTATCTTTTCATTTAGAAATGGACGACGCACAATTTATAGAAAATCAATTTTTCCCGCAATACAATGCTTTTGATATCAATCGATTATCAAATTTTAATGCGATAATTCGTAACATGATCGATGGACAGAAATTAAGACCTTATGATATCAATGTCTCACTCAATACCTCTCATTGTCAATTTGCAACCAGAAATGACATAATTGAATCATCTCGTGAAAAATATAGCTCACCCCAAAAATTAGCTGAGTTTATAGTAAAGTCCACACTTTCTTATCAACGTAACAAAATTTATAACTATTATTGGGAGAAAGATGGCACACCAGAACACGAAAAGTTATTATATGTTAATTTATCCAATCTACTGCTACCCAGGATTAACAATGATAATGAGAGCAAACGTTTGATAGCTGATTGGGATGATGGCTTTAAGTCCCAAATGGTGCATTACCTCACCAACATTGAAAAGACCTCAAGGGCTAAAGTGAGTCAGTATTTATTTGAACTTGAAGAATTGGAATCTGAGGGAAGAATTTTTTCAGAAATAGCTATTTCAAAGTTAACTGAATTTTTTCCTGAGGAAATCTCTCGGAATATTATTGGGATTTATAACCACCTAAAGAAGGATCTATTTGAAAACTGGCTTCAGGACCTTAGTCGAATGATAACCCTGCCAGAGGACAACAAAACAATGGATGACATTAAGGAAGACTGCCTGCAAGATTTATGGGTAACAGCTGAGAATAAGACCATTACACTTTGGAAAGATAAACATAGTATTGCCAAATTCGCAAACAAATGGAATAGTTAAAAATTTTTATAAAATATTTTTATATAGGAGAACAGATGGACACAAAAGATCTTGAACAATTCATTGCTCACTTACAATTTCTAGGATATGAGGTTGATCAAAAAGAAGACAGTTTACGAGCCAGTCATGCTATGAAAATGAATTTATGGGTTAGACCTTTGGCAGGTGGAATTTTGTTTTTTTCCATTTATAGCCTGTCAGAGTCTGCCTTAACTAATCGTTTAGAGCTATTAGAATTCATCAATAACCTAAACCAAAATGCAACCGTTTCGCGATTTTGTTTGGGATCAGAAAATGATTTTCATATGGAAGCATGGTATCCAGATTTTTACACTAAAGTAAATTTCGGTGAGTTTTTGAATGCACATGAATTTGACTGTTCTCTGCTAGGAAAATTTGAAGCAGGTAAATTCTTGTCTTAAACAAACCGACAGCTTAAATAACCGATATATTAATTAGCTAAATATATTCAAATAAACAATAACTTTACCGAAGGCATGCTAAGTACATCATATCTCCAGTAGGGTGTTTGCTATTATGCGTTAGCTCATTCTCTCCGGTTTACTGGTACGATGCTCTTTATGCTTGCATGATATCATCAAGCAGAACTTTGAACAATTCCGGAATTGCCTCAAGACCATTTCGGATCAGGTCATTTACCGTTCATGCAGAAAGATTATAATTATTTGGTGAGTCATTATGTTCTCTATTTTGGTTTGCGCACCATAAGGATACTTCTGACTGGCTGCTTTGAGATGGTTTGTTATTTTCCGACAAGATTATTATGCTAAATAGACTGCCCCAAAAATACTATTTAAGTTACTATTATTGATAGCCATCACTATTTTGAACATGACGAATTCACCCCTGGCAAAGAAACAGTCGCCTACCATATTGTCACCAAACCCTTGTTTCGTAAGCAT
>Ga0116144_10004252_pt1 | contig 13679 bp, 15 predicted proteins | sample AD_UKC035_MetaG_FD_89746 | JGI IMG/M metagenome (GOLD analysis project Ga0116144, IMG submission 89746) | Active sludge microbial communities of municipal wastewater-treating anaerobic digesters from USA - AD_UKC035_MetaG | ecosystem: Engineered > Bioreactor > Anaerobic > Digestate | place: USA... | reverse complement strand
CTGTTTACCACGGCGCTTTCATCCAGGATGCCGGTGATAATCTCGTCATCTTCGACGGCGGCGAACAGGCGGTTATAGACATTCTGCGAAAAGCGGCTCAGCGCAAGGTCTGACGCGCGGCCTTCAATGTGGTCGAAGTAGAACTTTTCGAGGTCAACCGACCGCTCGCCGTCGTGGAAGCGCGTCCAGTGGGCAACGTGGTTGCATTTGAACTGATGATAGACCTCGACCCCGACATAAGGGCCGAACAGGTGGACGCAGCAGGCGAGGGCGGTTTGCGCCGGGCCGGAGCCAAGAAAGCCCCAGGACAGTTCATTGCTGTGATTGACAATCAACTGACTGTCCTTGATGCCGATTTTGTGACCACCCACCCAGATTTCGCGGGGGTCAACCGTTGTTTTTACCGTTATGTGCATGGTGCTCTATTTGAAATCTGTGATTGAAAAGGTTTCGGTCAGGCTGGAAAGTTTGGCGGCTCCGTTGATTTGCATCGTCACGTCAACGAGCGAGGCCCCCTTGCTTGCGCACCATTCGACCTGCTGGCCGAACGGTTGGTGCCTTGGTATTCGGACGGCCAGCCACTTCCCGTCCACGTGATATTGAAGGACGTAGGCGCTCTCCACATTCTCGTGCCGGGCACGCAGAAACTCCAGTGCCTTGTCCTGTGCAGATTGGCCGCACAGTTCGATGATACGGTCAATCAGGTCGTGCGCTGGATCACATTCGGGCGTGAAGGGCAGTTTGAGTTTCAGCGACCGGGCGGCATCGTGGATTTGTTTCAGTATATCTTTCATTTCAGGCGCGGGAATTTGTCTTTGCGACGGCTCCAAGCGTCGCCGATGCGTGAATTGATAATGCCACAAACAAGGTCAAAGTCGGGCTGAATCGGCGAAAGCAGGTCGGGCTTTTCCTGTTCGCTATCCTGTATCCACCTGAGCACGTGCTTGATTCCCCACTGCGGGTCGCTGTACATCTGTGGGTACACTTTCGGCAGTTCTTCTCCGATGACCTTGACCAGCAATATGCGGGCTTTCCAGTGGTCGGTATCCGCGCCTTTCTCGACGATATTGAATTCCACTATCGGCTGCTCTGTGTTGGTAAGAGCAAAGTCGAAGTCTGTGGTTATCACCAAGTCTGGCAGTACCATGTCGATGTAGGTGAGCGGGCCTTTGTTCTCGACGGCCTTGGAAAAAAGCCAGAGAATCATTTTCTGAGTACTGGGTTTGAGTTGTTGCATGATGTTGCAGTTTAATCGAACAGGGTAGCGGCGAAGCCCTTCTTTTCGTCCTTCGCTCTGAGCCGTTTTTGAATCTGCTCTTCGCGCTGGCGCTCTCTCTCGGCCTCAATCGCCTGCTTTTGCTGTTCGTTTGATTGTTGAAAATCTTGTTTGATTCGTTCGTTGATGGCGTCTATCCGCTCTGCGGGCCACTTGACAATGTAGGTGATCCATTTGCCGCCAAGCCGGTCGAGCACGAGCGAATAAGCGCCGTAATGTTCGAGGGAAAGGCTGTTGGCGTGGAAAACTTCGCCCGGTATCGTGTTGAGCGCCATATTGACGACGCACATCTTGCAGCATATCCGGTCGAGGTCAAACCCTGTGAAGCGTTGCAGGTGGCGGCGATCCCCAAACTTCTTTGCTGATTTCAAAATCATGATGCCGCTGCCACAGCTCGGGTCGCAGATTTTCAAGCCCTCCTTATCCGTGTCCACATCGCCGATCATCATTTCGGATATCATCGCAGAGATATTGCCCGGCGTAAAAAACTGACCCATTGCCGAGGCCTTGTACTGCGACGATATTTCCATGTACACCGTGCCAAGCAAGTCCTGAAAATCGTCTGAGCCATCCCCCAAAATTTCAAAGAGCGCCATCATCTGCTTTAGCCCGGCCTCCCCGTAGGTTTTTTCGAGCCGCTCACCGTTATCGTTTATGAGTCCGAGCGACAGGTAGAAAATGCAGAAGTCCAAAAAGTCCTCGAAGACCTGGCTATAATTCCCCTGCGCGTAAGCCAGCCGCTCAAACTCCTTTGTGAACGACCGCACAATCGGGTCGTTCACAAAGATGCTGTCCTCCTTCATCCGTTCTTTTCTACCACCGTGAAGTACTGAGCGAGTTTGTCCATGTAGGCCATGCCCACTTTCTTGCCGCTCACATCGAAGGCGACAAGCGTTTGGCGGTCGGCCTGCTCATCGAGGGTGGAAACTTTCACGGCCAGTGCGGTCGAGCGTTTGACCAGCAGCCGGAACTCGCCGCCCTGATTCCATGCTTCGAGCAGTTCAGCGACGCGCTCAGGGGAATCGGCGGCATGGAATTCAAGTTGCGCGTCGAGGTCGAGGCGTTCTATCCAGTCGCCGAACACGGCGGGTGTTGCCTCTGCCGGCTGCCTTTTCGCGGCGGTCGCTTTCACGGGCTGGTCTTTTTTCTTTGCGCTGTTCGCCTCAAAATCAAAGTCTGCGATGATGTACTTCTCGATGGCGCGGCCTATCGTGATTTCCTCGGCCTTTGCCACGACCTTGCACTCAGCGCGAAGTGCGCTGCTGGCGACTACCACCTGCTCCGATACTGATAGTTTTCCGCCACCATCGAACGCCACGCCGCAACGGACGTAGGTCATCATCTGCTCAATCGCTGTTTTCAATTGTTCAGGTGTTGCCTTGCTGATGCTGGCCGCCCCGGTGTCGGCCACAAACGCCCGGAACTGGTTGCGAACGGCCGAATGGCACTCGTATTCGAGTTCGTTCATGTCTTTGGGCGCGGTGTGCTTCATGGCGCAAACGATGTACACATCATTGGTTTCGCTCGCTGTTGCTGGTTGGATTGATTTTTTTGCCATTGTCAAAAAGTTGAGTTGTTGTATCGCTTTTTAAATGTGTTGCAAAGATAACTACTTTAACTGGTTGCGCAACACTTTCCGAAAATATTTTTTTCTGCCGCGCGAACTTTAACCAAATAAAAAACCCCGAAGCGCGAACGCTCCAGGGCCTGCAACATCAAAACAACAGGAGTTGAGTTGATTGGATGCTGTTTCAGGGGATGAATGCCCTGAGTATGATTGCAATAAGGATGCCCGCTGCGATGCCCATTGCGGCAATGACAGCCCAGCGTCGCCAGCCAGAGGCTTCGCGGTACATCTCTACGCCTTTCTTGACAACACCTGTCAGGACTGCCAGCGACAGAAAGGCGCCGATGCCGCGTGTGCGGTTCATGCCTGAATCCCCGCTTTAGCCTTGAGCGCGTCAGCCTTTCGCTTTGTGAGCCACGACACGATGGGCGCGATGATGGCCGGCAGCGCATACCCTGCCAAGCCCCACCAATCGCCACTGAATGCGTACTCTACAACCCTGTGCGCTGCGTCTGCTGGGAGCATAATACCGTTGAGCAGTGCGATTGCGAACACGACGTTCAGCACGGAGGCCCACCAATTATGGCTGCGCAGAAACAGGATGAAGTTCGGCTTGTTGGTTTTCCACGTCAGCGACCACTGCCAAATGGAGTTGCCCACGTTGATAATTAGCATCAGGAAAAGCGGCCAGTTGGCCGTCTCCACCGCTACAACAGCATCGTTGGCAGTCGCGTCAGGGTTGATTTGAAGCCCAGCGAGCGCGAATATCCACAGCACGACGGACACGATTTGAGTAATAATGTTGGATGACATAACCTATTTGTTTGATGAAAGAAATCATTTTCAGTCAGGCGGGGGCCGTTGTTCCATGGTAAGGTTTACAGCGCCGAAATTAGGCGGCTCGCAAGCCACAAAAAACTTGCAAACCAAAGACCGAGCATAAAAATGCCCGGCAGGTATTGTTTCACAAACAGCCTCATCAGATGCACGGCTTTCCGGTTACGACCGCAACGCCCGTCGTGAAGCCGGGAGATGGGCGAAAAACAATCTCGTCGCGCTCTGGCTTGCCCCACGGGAGCATATCGAAGCCGCCCGCGCCGTTGGGCGAAGGGTAAACTCCGCTGTCCGCTGCACGGGCTTCGAGGCGGAACACGCCAAAACCTTTGCCGGATAGGTCAACGCGGCCATGCTCTGCGACCGCTGTGGGGAGTTTCAGGAAAAAGGCTTCCAGCACAGCCTGTGCTTCGCGCTTATCAACACCGGATTCGGCGACTACGGTATCAAGGATTTCGGAAAAAGCAAATTCGTCGTTCATGTTTGATGTGCGTTAGAAAGTGTTTGAAGTGTGGTGTTTATAGTACAACAAAACCGACGATAGAGCCTATCTTGGCAAACCTCGCAGTAGTGCCGACTGATTTAAAGATTCCGACCCGTGCACCTACGTTTACTGCCGCGTTGGGCATCGTTGAGGTATTGATAGCGGCCAGTGTCCCATTGATGTACGCCCGCGCCTCCGTGCGCGATTCGTTCAATACGACCGTGATTTGATAGGGTGTGTTGGCTGCTACGGCTACGTTGCAATCCACTGCCGTTTCGGTGCCTGCGTTGTTGCGCGTTACCAACTCAAACTCTCCGTCGTTCACGTCGTCTTTGTATCTTACAAAAACCGAGTTGTTCACTGCAAGAGTCGTGGTGTTCGCGTTGGGTATCATGCCGACTTGCAGCGTGTACCGCTGCGCACTTGTAGAGAGCGTAGGCACAAACACATTCGCCTGCACCTCTATATGCCCATCGCCCGTGCGGGCAAAGTTGTTGGCGTTTTTGGGCAGGTAAATGGTTGCTATGCCCGCAGCGGTCGAGCCTGTTGAAGCCTCCCAATGGTTCGGCTGTTCGGCGCCTGGAACCGCATTCGCGTTGCTTGTGCCTGTGCCAGAGGTCGCAAGCCCCAGAAACGGGTGGTCTGATTGGTTTGTGCTGCCTGGCTGCTGATAATAGTAGATGCCATTCCAAACAGTGCCGAGTTTTTGAGGGTAGAATGTGTTTGATTTCACATACCACCGGCCAATGTTATTGTTGTAGGTGAGCGTGACAGCATCGCCCGGCAGTACAATCAAATCTTCGCGGCCAAAAACGCGGTTCGCCGCCGCGCTGCCCGTATGGTGGCAGGCAATCACAAAGGGAAAATCGCCGTCGTTTATGACCGTGCGCACTTGCCCGACCAATGCGTCAAAGCCCGTGATTGTCCAAATTGCGCTCGACGATACAAACACCTCTGTGCTGGTTGCCCAGCCTGTCGGCTCATAGTCGTTCACGTCCACGGTGATGTCCGCAGGGTATATGTCATCTGTGACGTAGGCCGGGTTCCACGCCGCGCCGTCCCATGTAAGCACTTGCCCAGCCACCGCGCCCATCTGGTTGAGGTGTGTACTATTCACTGAGCCTACGACAATGCTCATGGAAACCTCTGTTTCGGAGTTGCCCGCGTCGTTTGTCAGTGTCGGCTCGATGGTGCTTGTTGTGACAAAATTCGCGTTTGGCTGCACCGTGGCCGCCGCGCCGTCTTCTCTCCATGTTTGGTAGTTCGCGCCGCCGCCGACTGGCTCCCAGGACAGTACATTGCCAGTTCCCCATGTCATCACATCGCCATCTGAAGGTGCGTCGGTCGGTAGCGTGTACATCTGGTTTGCGCCCATAGCGCCTGACTTGAAGCCGGTGTAGTTGCTGCCAGAGCCGCCCGGCTCCATGAAACGAAGTTCGCCGGACAATTCGCCGCCGCCCAGAATCACATTGCCGCCTTGGTCGTTCAGGATAACATCGCCTTTTGTCGCGTCGGTCGTGGAGCGCAGCGTAAGGTCATCGCCGCTTGCAGTGCCGCCCGTAGCGACTTGCCCGGTCGCTCGACCGGCGAGCAAAAGATACTGCGAATGGTCGTCATCGGAAAGGCCAGTCAGTGCGCCGTGGTCGGTTGCGCCGCCAGCACCCAACTCAACCCACCCTGTGTTGCCGGTTCCAGAACCTTTCACATATAATTTGCCGTTGCCTGTATCCGTTCGCAAGGCCAGCGAACCTGGGCTTGCTGTAATAGAACCCTCTGGAGATGTATTGGCTACAAAAAAATCGGCACTGCCGCCCGTATTTTCTATTCGCAAAATCGGCGTAGTGGTGCCTGTCACAGTTTCTATGTGCAACTTCGTACTTGGCGTGCTTGTGCCGACCCCTACAAGTTCATCGTCGCGAATAACAACAACTCGATCCCCATCAGAGTCTTCAAAAATAGCCGAATAGGTGCTTGAAGTGTTGCCAGCGCCGCGCACAGTGAGTTTCGCGGTCTGCAAGTCCGCTCCTATTGCGAGATTGCCGTTGAGGTAGTTTCGGTAGTTTTGGCTGTTGTAAAGAAACCACGAGTTGGTAGCGACCGGGGCGGTATTGTTAAATAAACAGTAGTTGTTTGTGATACTACCACTGCTCGTTTCTGTCGGGATAAATCGTATGCCATAAGCGTTTGCAACAGTCACACCGCTACCACTAGCTGTGTTCGTTATCGTCATACCAAACTGCGTGGCGTTCGTTCCTTTGGAGTTGCTCACATTTATCACAGCACCAGTACCAGTCACCGCGTTTTCAACGCCAAGTGATGCACCTATTGCAGTTGTCCAGCGACCTGTCGAAGTGCTCTCTTGTAGCCGCGCCCGAAAGCCTGTTGCGGTATGAGCATCGGCTCCATCCAGCGCACCTTTTACGATCAGAAAATCCATGCCGTACCTGTTAGAAAGGCTGCCACTCGCAGAGTTTTCGTCAAGCCGTGCGCTCATCCCATAAAACTGTGTTGTGTTCGGAGACGTATTTGTGCCACCTAAAACAAGGCCATAAAGTATCCCAGATGTCGTCGTATTTGTTGTTAGGCCAAACGTGCCGCCACGAAAAGAATTTGAAGTAGGCGTTCCATCGTTTGCAGCAACAATCGTAGAATTTATACCTGAAATATCTACGCCATTCGCCGTCGTTGTTGCTGTGCCAGAAATTCCCAAAAAGTTTTGGTCTGTTGAATAAGATGCTGTTCCAACTATAGTCTGCCGCCCAGTTATACCGTGAATAGTGCCGTCCCATGTCAAGTTACCAGAACTTGACAACGTGCTTGCGTCTGACCAAAAAGCGAGTCTATTAGCCGCGCCGCCGCCAGCAACACTACCGTCTGCGCTTGTAAGAAAGTTGACCCACGTCGTTCCTGAAACAACGCCCTCGTATCTTCCCGTTGTTTTGTTGTGCCTGAAATATCCGGGGAAACCAGTTGGCCGTGTTCCGGTTGTGCCGGATGGTATCAGTTCGGCAGTATTGCCTATCTGTTCAACCACACGCAATTTCAACCCGATCGTATCTGGGTTGCCCCCATCATTCAACAGCATCATTTCGCTGTCTGATGTGAGATTCAGCCCCCTGTTTTGTGAAAAACAGAGCATTGGAACAATAATAAATAGGATGAATATTAAATTCTTCATGTCAAAATTCAAGTTCTACCCACATTGAAATATCCGCTGTCGGATGTGCAAAATCCGAACTTGTAGTATACTTCATGTGGTATTTTGTTGGTGAGGACGCTGGGTATTTTGCAAATCTGCTGTATGTTGTAGTGTTGGTTGTTTGTCCTCCGGAAAGCGTTACTGTTCCATTGGGGCCGGTTGCGTTCCACCACAGCCCAGCGGTTATTGTACCTGTGCTGATAGCCGTACTTGACCTAATCCCAATGCTCCTAACCACGCTATACGCGGGTATGTAAAAAAACTGGTCTTCGGTATTGAGTCCGTTGAACCTATAAACAACAATGTTCGATTGGCTTCCAAGCCCTATGTTTTCAACGTTCCACCCGTCTGCGTAAATCCTTCGCTCGCCAATCGCGTATGTGCTGTCGGCGTATGCTCCGGTGTGCGTTCTCGATATTTCGTACCACCTGTTTTTTTCTGCATTGTATTTTAAGGCAAGTTGCCCCCCCCGCTCAAAACTAAAAGATTCGCCATTCGCAAGGGCAATATTTGCTGAGCCGCCAGCAACCGTAAAGTGCTGAACAAGTTTTGTGCTACCAGAAAGCGAAAGGTTCGGAGCCATTAAAACAACGATATGCTCTTCACCTGATTTTGGTAGTGCCGTTGTTGTGTTTGGACTTGCGTCTGCCACATAGATGCGCCCTGTAATCACTTCTTTGAAGGTGCCTCCAAGCGTGAGCATCGTGTCTATCGTATTTCCAACCAAAACAATATCCTTTGTTCGCGCTGGAAGCGTTATTCCAGGATTCGTATTATCCCTAAACGTGTTACCCTCCAAAAGTGAAATTGGCTGAAATGCCGATTGACCTTGCGCGTCAAAATTTATGCCCCAACGCGCCATCCACATAAAAGTGCATCCCGTCACGGTAAGTTCTGGAGCAAGGTTGTCTGCCGACCCAGAAACGCGAACACCGTCCAACAAATCGTAAAAAGTGCAATTTCTAACAATAACCGGACGACTGTCGGCCATTAAAACCCCTTGCGCTGTCGGCCTGTTTTTAAACGTGCATCCCGATATTTCAAGAGGGTTTGAGTATGCCGATGGCCGAGGGTTAGCAACCGACATAATCCCTATTGTGCAGCTGTCAAATGTCACATTCTGGTAACGAGAATACCCATCCGCTTGAAGCCCTCCAAGCGCACAGTTGTAAATATATCCGTTCGCAAACAACAGGTTGTCAGCATAGGTAGTGTCGCTGCTACCTCCGCTCCCTATTCCATTTCCATCCACCACCGTGTTTTTGATGATAAAATTGGAAACAACCACATTGTTGGAAGAATACACATCTATTGCCGACCCTGTCGGCCAGTTTTGCAAATTGATTCCGTCCGCAACAACCCCGATGCACCCGGACGTTTCAAACCCGTCACCGACCGACACCTCACTAACCCCATCCCCATAAATGTTGTAGGCCTTCAAATCCCGGCACTGACTAAACTCTATCCCTTCTCCGACCGCCCAAAAGCGGATGTTCCTAAACTCTGTGTTCAATGCGTTTTTTACCTGAGTGGCAAGTGAAAAATGGTCGTATATGTCAAGGTCTTCAACAATGATATTTCCGTTTATCATTGCCTTCGTCGCGTTCGTCGCTGCTATAAAAATCCCCGCGCCATTTGCTCCAACCTGCGAGTATCCGCCCGTCCATCCAGGCTGTCCCGCCGTGTTGCCGTCAATTTCTCCGCCGCCAGTTATGGTTATGTTGTTGATGGTATCACCATACAAAAGCGTGACAGAGCCGCCCGCGTCTGTTTGCGCCCCATCCGCTTTTCGCAGCACACAACCTCGCTCAATTACGAATTTCATGTTTGATTTCAACTCTATTGCCCCCTTTTGCGTAGAGGGGTAAACTATGTTCGGCACTTTTCCGATTACATTGTAGGGGCTGAATCGTCGGCGCAAAACAACTTCACCGCCAGAACCAGCACACACGTTGACCGCTGCCTGTATTTGCTCGGTTTTGTCCGCCACTCCAGCCGCTACACCGTTTTCGTCATATCCTCCAACCTCCCACATTTCCGGGTAGTATGTACTGCCCACGCCAGAGCGCTTCCATTTTACACCATTCGATGCCACTATCAGCGTACCCCCGTTCTCTGTGCCGCTCGAAACCCTAAAAAACAACCCTTCGGTGGATTGCACCCAAATCCCCCGGGCAAATCCGGTATATGCTCGCAGGGCGGCCAAACTATTTAAAGTGTCGGCTGCAATACCAAGGCTGTTTATCGCATCGTAAACCGCCTTCGCTGTCGGCGATTCATTGTTTCGAGATGCCGCCGATATAGTGTATACAATCTCCGCAAGTTGCCGACCACTTAAAGCAAACGTATCCCTTGCGTTCACCTTGTTCCACGTTCCTGTGGTTTGCGCCTGAACGCTCAACGTCAATAAAGCGAGCGAAAAAAGAAGGATTACCCTTTTCATGCGTAGAAAATTTTTACTGTTATGGTGCCGGTGAACACGCTGAAATACAATGTTGAATCGGAAGGAAACCACCAACCGATAGTGTACGGGCGCCCCGATGTGTTGTAAAACTCATCCTCTATAATCTCACTGCCAAGGTCGGTTGTTCCTATTGTCACGTTGCCTGTGCCGCTTGACGCTATAACAACGATTTGGCTAATCAGTCTCCCGGCAGGCACCGCTATTTCGTCGGTCACGCCTTCCGTGAGGATGAAGGTCTTTTCTTTGGTCAGCAATACCCAGTTCGTGCCGTCCGAATGGTACAGGTCGCCAAGGGCATCGTCGTAGGCGAGCGAACCCTCAGAAGTCGAAGCAGAAGGGAACGCCGCTTTGTTCGTGTACTTTGGCGCAATCAGTCTCCCAGCCTTCGACCCGTCTATTTCGGACAGGTATTTCATGCGGCTCGATTACGAGATGCTGACCGTGAATGTCGGCGATGCTGCCGGAGCGATTGCAAAAATGATATTAAAGCCAGTGGCCGACGTGAATGTTATATCCACTGCTACATAGTTGCCCAGGGTTGTTTCCCGAACCGCTACGCATGGCGTGTTCTTGCCGGTGTGAACGACCGGGAAGGAAACCTTTACGCCGTCTCCTGTAAGCGTATTACCGCCCACTGCATCTACCGAAGTGACCCGGTTTGCGTTGATGGCAGCCGTAACGCCGGCAGGGTGCGTGGCAAGCGTGGTGGATGTGCCGGTGATGGTCTCCGCGCTGGTTGCCAACTCGACGTAACCGGGCGTTGTCTCGCTGGCCGCGCCGATGTTGTTTTGCACGAACGTCCACGCAGAGCCGCCCCAAATGGCGAGGTCTCCGATTTCGACCACGTTCGAGCCTTCCCATGTGTTGGTTCCCGCCGTGGTGAAAACGTAGGTGTCGCCGGTGTTCGGAGAGCCTGGCTCGGCAGCGTCGAAAGCAATGCCGCCCAAGAAGTTCATCGCGCCGGCAGCAGCGGTGAGGTTGACCCACGTCGTGCCGTTCGAGTAATAAATGAGGTTGGTGTCGTTGGCATACGCAAAGGATGCCTCCGATGTTGCCGCCGATGGAAAGGCGGCAAGGTTGGTGAAGATGGGAACAATAAGCCGGTTGGCTCTGCTGGCATCTATCTCGTGTAGGTATTTCATGTGATAATAGCTGTGCCGGCAACCGGCGTTGTGAACGTTATTGTGATTTGATTCGGACTATCGTTTGTTGGCTCACCTATAATATTGTTATCGTCGTCATCTATGCACCGCAGTTGCACATTTCTGTTAAGATTGTGTATCACAGTCCACGTCGCAGAGGGGCTTGCCTGCGAATGCGTGTAGGTGATATTGTCCGCTGTAATCAGTTGAAATTCAGTGATTACAAAAGACAGCAGAAACTCAACATTGAACTTGTAGTTTTTAGGCAACTCGGAGTTTTGCCGCCGCTGTGTGTACAGCTGCGTCTGGCGATTCAAAAAGCCAATGTCGTCGAATAGGTGCGGGTAATCCGATGGCATATCTTAGTTTCCTTTTATCGTCCAGAAATGGTCGTCCGGTTTTGTCCAGAAGTTGTCGTCCGGTTTCTTCCAGAAGAGCGGGTTAAAGTCGTTCGGGTCAATGGTGATCAGGGCGTAGAAATCGCAGATGCACATCAGCGATTCGGTGTACTTGGCAACATCGGTTTCGGGGTCAGCCCCGGTTTCGCTGCTGCCATCGGCTGTGCGCAGGTTGTCGTTAAATTCGTCCGTGTCTCGTACCGAGATTCCGCAGTAATGATAGTTACCCGCTTCATCCTCGGCGATTACGTTCATGCAGCAGTTGCCGTTCAAATCTTCGAGGGCGTTTCTCATCACGGACGACAGCCCGTATTCCTCGAAGTAGATGGTCTGCTTTACATATTCGGTATAGCCCTTGGCTATCAACTTCTCCTGTAGCAGATAAGCCGTTCCCGGCTCGAACTCAATGCGTTGCCACTCGACACCCACGTTCAAAATGACGTTGGTGACCATGTTCAGGATGGGGTCAATGAGCACGTCAATGACCTCATTACAAGGCACTGCCCAAATGGCGACCAGTCCGGCGCGCGCACTTGGGCAGAGTACCGTTGTTATCGGTGTGACTACGCTCATGGCAATTTTTACGGATAAACAAGGATGATGGTCCGCGTAACCGCCGCGCAACCCGATTGGGTAATGCTTACGGTGAAGGTCACAGAGCCAGTCCAGTTTTCTCCGCCCGATGCGCCGTTGATGGTCACTACCTTTTGGCCGGTCGCGTCGGTTGTCACTGTGGCGTTACCTGTCACGCCGTTGGCCAGGTTGCCATTGTACACATCGCCGCCGCCGTCGTTGATGGTCACGTTCGTGATCGCGCCGGCAGCGTATGGCTTGACGACCAGTGTTTCAGCCACCACAACGATGGAGGCGCCCGCGTCGCAAGTGCCGGTGTTCACATCGCCGATCATCTGGCAGGCGGTCGGGACGAACGGCGTTGCCGACGATTCCAGCCACTCGAATTCGAGGTCGGAATAGTCCACATTGATGGTCATCGTGCCGGAAGAAAAAGACTGGGTGATATTGCCCTTGCCGGTGTAGCCCAGCGTTTCGTCCACGAGGCGTTCCAGGTTGGCGACCAGCGCATCGCGCTCGCGCTCCTGATTGACGAGGTAAGCGCCGTCGAGGTCGTAGGTTGTCCCGGCGATTCGCACCTGGTCAACCGCCGTCGTGCCGGTTATGGAACCCAACGTGGCTGTATAGCGGCAGACGACAGCGGCAGCCTTGTCGCCGCAGCACAAGCCCGAAAGGTTGGTGAATTTGAGCGCGTTGAGCGGATTCGCGTCCGGGTTGTTGTGCTTCAATATGAAGCCGTCGAGATTTGTCATCTTGTGTCAATTTGTTTGATGATGCCTACCATTTACCCATCGGGCAAGTGACGAGCGTTTTTTTCATTATCCCCTTTATGGGGTCGTATTTCAATGTCACCTTGAAGTCCATCGGGCAGCAACAAATGTCGCACCGTCTTTCCTCCTCGATGAAATGCTCTTTGCAACCTTCGCAGATGGCGATGCGCAGTTTCGCCGCCGCTTCGCTCACCTTTTCAAAATGATAGCCTTTGTCTATCCACCGAAGCGCCAGGCTCACGGTGTCGGCCAGTCCTTCATTGCACGGCTTAGGTTGTTGCGTACCCGCGCCGCTTGGTTGTGTTAAAGCCATAATGCCTGTGTCGTTTCGGGGCGCAATCAATACAGTTGTCGGTCAGGGGCGCATAGTCCGGGAACGCTTCGGGGTTTTCCCGGATGAACACGTCCATCGTGTGCATCATATCGTCCACGTCCAAAACGTATTCTTGTTTGAGCCTCCCGACGCTTTTGATGTCGAGCGGCCTTGATTTTCCTTCCTCGAACTTCTGCACCACGCCCATCGGCGTGTCCGAAACCACGCGGTAAAACACCGTGTCGTTGTTGATGGCGAAGGCCAGCAGCGTCCGCAGGTATCGTTCCCACAGGTAATTGTACTCGTCCGTCTCGAAGCGCGGCGCCAGCGCCCAGTAGCCTTCGTCGGTCGGCAGTTGGGTCGTAGTGGCCGACTTCGCTTTGTAGAGCCGGTTTTTGTACAACACCACCTGTCCGGATGAATAGGACGGCGTGGTTTCCTGGTAGTTGACATAAACCACGATGCCCGTGCCAGCGACCGTCCGGTATTTCACCTTGTCGGCCATGAGCGCCTTGTACATCGCCATGCCCGCGCACTTGAGAAAGAACTTTTCCTCCCTGACCGCAATGTTCGGTTTCCTGCTCTCTCCGTAAGAGGCTGGATCCACCGGCCCGAAGTCTATGACTTCCTGCGGGGTGATGAGCGTTTCCACGCTCCCG
>Ga0116144_10004251_pt1 | contig 13684 bp, 16 predicted proteins | sample AD_UKC035_MetaG_FD_89746 | JGI IMG/M metagenome (GOLD analysis project Ga0116144, IMG submission 89746) | Active sludge microbial communities of municipal wastewater-treating anaerobic digesters from USA - AD_UKC035_MetaG | ecosystem: Engineered > Bioreactor > Anaerobic > Digestate | place: USA... | reverse complement strand
GAAAGTAGCGACGCTGTAGGAGTTCGTTATGTTTACTCTTCCTAATCTCAATTACAAATACGATGCCTTGGAGCCATTTTTTGATGCGAGGACGATGGAGATCCATCACACGAAGCATCATCAGGCATATATAGATAAATTAAATGATGCACTCAAGACATATCCAGAATGGCAACACAAAACAGTTGAGGAGTTGCTCGCAGATTTGAAATCCGTACCCGTACCAATTCGCACTGCAGTGCGCAATCATGGTGGGGGACACGCTAACCACACATTATTTTGGGAATGGCTTTCACCTGATGATCAACTCACCGCATTAGCTAATCTGACTGAAATGTTTCAACCATTTGGTGGCTTTGATACTTTCAAAGATCAATTTGCCCAAGTTGCCCTAGGTAGATTTGGCTCTGGCTGGACGTGGTTAGTAGCTAACGATAAAAAAGAATTGTCGATTATTTCCACAGCTAATCAAGATTCTCCACTGAGCGATGGTCTTACACCACTGTTGGGCTTAGATGTTTGGGAACATGCGTACTATCTTAAATACCAAAACCGTCGCGCTGATTATATTGAAGCATTTTGGCATGTGGTGAACTGGGGTAAGGTGGGTGAGTTGTATCGTAGCGCAAAAAAATAGTAGTGTAATTTGATGCTGTACTGTGTACTCAGTGTGTAGTACAGTGAGTTTAGTAACATCTGTAAATAGTCTTAAAAAGAGGGGAGAGTAATGAAACTAAACAAATTAGCACTTGGGGTATTGACTCTTGGATTAGTGGGAGTTTTTGGTCTCCAGCAAATCGGGAAACCCATTACTGTTTCAGCCGCTACCAGTCTCACGCAAGTTGTCAGAAATACTTTGGTGACTGCTGTTCGAGACCCATTTTATCCAGACTATTATCATCGTGTATTTGTTTTCCCAACAGCATTTGCCGGTTGGTGGTTTGGTGATGCGTATGCCTCAAATCTTCATTTAATTACTTTTACAAGTCTTGATCCTAGATTAAATGAAATGTCCAGATCGTTTTACACATTGGGCTATAGTGGTGGCGCTCGTGGTCTTGAGTTACCGATTATGAATGGTACAGTTCCAGATAGTGCTTATATGTACTATCCTGGATCGCTTACAGCATCAGATGATTTTCACTTTTTCTTTCCCGCAAGTCCTTCGGGTGAATTAACTTCTCCAGTTAGGGTTCAAATGGAAGATATTTTAGATAGAATTGTGTATGTTCCCGCTCGCTGGTGGGAACCAATGCGGTAGTCGTGTGCTATAATCACCACCAATTGTAATTAGTAGCGCTGGCGTTCCCATTAACCGAGTGTTGATGGTCCAACCGCTCATCGAAGCCAGCAAGGAGCATGTGTATGATGAAACTAGTAACTGATGGTCGTGTTCGCAAGTACGAATTAACCTTTTTGATTCCTATTAATTTTACTACGACTGAAGTAAGTAAATTGCTAGAACAAATTGAGTCTTTGTGCAAAAAACACAAAACTGAAGTAGTTTCTAAAACAGAATGGGGTGAACAAGCCTTAGCTTATGCTATTCGCTACAAAGGCAAACCACTCAATTCGGCGGTCTACCATCACTGGGTACTAGAAGCCCCAGCCAAACAAACTGCCCCTCTTGAGAGAGCGTTACGACTGACACCAGAAATTGTACGATTTTTACTTGTAGTTGTGTGATAAGAAAGGAAGCTTATGTCCGCACGATCGTTAAATAAAGTGATGCTGATTGGTAATTTAACCAGAGATCCAAATTTACGGTATACTCCCAATAATACTGCAGTTTGTTCGTTTGGATTGGCTACCAATCGTAGTTGGACGCCAGCTGATGGAGGCGAAAAGCAAGAAAGTGTTGAATTTCACAATGTCGTAGCCTGGTCGAAATTGGCAGAGATTTGTGGCCAACTCTTGCACAAAGGCGACAAAGTCTATGTGGATGGTCGTCTGCAAACTAGAGATTGGCGTGGCGATGATGGTCAAGATAGACGAACCACCGAAGTTGTAATTGAAAATATGATTCTACTACGATCAGTTGGTGGTCAGTCAGAAGAAGGAGTTGGTTTTGAAAGTGATGAGGCTCAGGTAGCTCCACGACCCGCAAGGGCAAAGTCTAAAAAAGCCAGTGAAGATGCTGGAAAAAGCAGTGACTCAGCAATGCCTGATGATTCAAGCATGAGTGCGCCAGTCACAACCACTGATGATATCGCCGATGTAGAAGATGTCGCCGACGACGTGCCATTTTAGTTTGTAAATAGAAGGAAATAACCATGCCAAAATCAATGAAACAGCGAAAAGAAAAGCGACCAACAATGGCAAAATTGCCAATTGGTAGCGAGTTGAGTTACAAAAACGCCGATCTGCTTGCGTCCTACGTTACAGAGCAGGGAGCAATTTTGCCTCGTCAGGTGTCTGGTTTAACCGCCAAACAACAACGACAGCTCGCCCGTGAGGTCAAGCGGGCTCGCCACTTAGCGCTCCTACCTTTCACGCAAACGGTCTAAGCCCTTGCCATTCTCGTTTCTGTAGGTACAATTGAGCCCATGCGTTTTGTTTTGAAGCTGATTCCACAACTCATTACCGCGGTCTTGCTGGTAGTTGTGGGTATGTTTGCTCAGTACCGGTACGATTTGGTACAAAAAACTGGCCCCTTCCTGGTTCAGCAAACTACTGTTGGAAATACAACTGGCTCCAGGCCAGTTGAGGCTGTTTCACCATCGTCGGTAGACATGGATACGTTTTGGGAAGCTTGGTCATATGTGCAGGCTGATTATCTAGATCCTGCCAAACTTGATCCTCAAACAATGGTGGACGGTGCCACCGCAGGTATGGTATCTGCGCTTGGAGATCCTTACACCATGTATTTGCCTCCAGAGGATAACAAGCGGAGTAGCGAAGACTTAGCGGGTGCATTTTTTGGCGTTGGGATTGAACTGGGATATAAAAATGAAGTTTTAGCGGTAGTTTCACCATTGGCGGGTTCTCCTGCAGAAAAGGCAGGTATTCAGCCGGGTGACTTAATTTTACGCGTCGCCGATGACACAAATCCAAAGGGTGAAGATTCGAGTAAATGGTCGCTCAATAAGGCCGTCGACTCTATTCGAGGTCCAAAAGGTAGCACCGTTACTCTCACTCTCTTTCGAGAAAGCAATGGCGCTGAACCATTTGAAGTTGCATTGGTGAGAGATGAAATCGTAGTCAAATCCGTCAAGCTTGAATTTGTGGAAAGTCAGGGTAAAACATTTGCCCATATCAGCGTGAGTCGGTTTGGTGAGCGCACCAAAGCCGAGTGGGATGATGCGGTTACGCAGATTTTAACAAAAAAACCTGTTATAGCTGGTATAGTGCTTGATCTTCGCAACGATCCAGGTGGCTTTTTTGATGGTGCAATTCAAATAGCGAGTGATTTTATTCCTTCTGGCGTAATTGTTAGTCAAAAGGGTAAATACACCAGTCAAGATTTTAACTCTCTCGGTACGGGCAGGCTGGCGAAAATTAAAACTGAAGTCTTAGTTAATGGCGGGAGCGCCAGCGCTTCAGAGATTGTCGCTGGCGCGCTCCGTGACAGAATTGGTAGTAAGCTCATTGGTAGTAAAACCTTTGGTAAAGGTACGGTTCAGGATAGACGAGAACTCTCAAATGGTGGGGGCTTACATGTAACCATTGCTCGTTGGTTGTTACCTGGCGGCGACTGGATTCATGATGAAGGAATTCCAGTTGATATTGAAGTAACCGTGGATCCTGAGGCAACAACTGACCAAGTGCTTGAGCGAGCCCTGAAAGAATTTTAAATAGAAAATCGTATAACAGCTATATTCTATGCAAGAAAATAGATCTTCATTTGTAAATGGTGTTGTAGTTGCTGGATTAGTTATTGGAGCCTATTTTTTAGGCACGCTTTCGACTAGAATTTTGAATCAAGATCCAGTTGATTTATTTGGTCAATTATCGTTCTTGCAAAATACTCCGCTCAGTAATTGGTTGCCAAAAAACAATGCCGAGCCCACAACAACTCCACTAGGTGATTTAATTAAACAGGGCAAAGAGTTGACTATTCCGGATGTTGTAGAAGCTGCTGGCGAATCTGTGGTAACGGTGGCAATTAAAAAGCAACAAACCATCGTTGATCCGTTCGGTGGTGGGCTTTTTAACTTTGGCCCGTTTAGTTTTGGCAATCCAGCGCTACAAAGAACTGAACAAATTCAACGAGATATTGGCACTGGCTTTGTGGTTGATTCGCAAGGCAAGGTGGTCACCAACAAACACGTGGTTTCTGATACTCAGGCAGAATATTTAGTGGTCGATAAAGAGGGTAATGAGCACAAGGTAGAAAAAATATATCGAGATCCCACAAATGATTTAGCGATCGTTCAAGTGGCCGACCTAAAAAAACCTGCGTTGCCTTTGGGCGATTCGGACACAATTAGAGTAGGAGAGAGTGTGATAGCTATTGGTACCGCACTTGGTGAGTTTCGTCACACTGTGACGACTGGAGTCGTCTCTGGTCTTGGTCGAGGCATTACTGCTGGCGATGGTTTATCACAGTTTGAAGAAATTGAAGGAGTGATTCAGACCGATGCCGCTATTAATCCGGGTAATTCGGGTGGGCCCCTTATTAACGCTCGAGGCGAAGTCATCGGTGTCAACGTAGCGGTGTCTCAATCTGCGGAGAACATTGGTTTTGCCTTGCCAATTAATGTGATTAAAGCTTCACTTGAAAACTTTAATGCAACGGGTCAATTTGAGCGTCCAATGTTGGGAGTGCGCTACCAGATGATCACGGAAAGGGCGGCTCTGACTAATGAAGTGCCCCAGGGAGCGTATGTGGCAGAAGTGGTAGAAAATAGTACCGCAGCTAAAATTGGCATTCAGCCTGGGGATATCATTACCATGATAAATGGTTCAAAATTGAAAGATACTGAGTTGGCTGTTATATTAAATAAATTGAAAGTTGGCCAAAGTGTAAAAATCGAAATTTGGCGCGAAGGGGAGTTTAAAGAATTAGAAGCCACTCTGCAAAGTGAAGTCGTTAATCAGTAGGAATGATTAGGAGATTTTCCATTGCGCCTCTCAAATCCAGTAAAAGCGTCTCTAAATTACCATTAATGATTGATTCTAGGTTGTGCCAGCTCTGTTTGGTCCTATGATCGGTAATTCGGTTTTGAGGATAGTTGTAGGTACGGATTTTTTCGGCGCGACGGGCTTGGCCAATGGCGCTACGCGCCTCTCCCAACTGAGCAAGACGTTTTTCTTCTTCAATTTCCCAAAGTTGAGCCCGGAGCAGCTCGAGGGCAATTTTTCGATTCTGTTCTTGGCGTTTTTCCTGTTGGCAGGTGGTGGCAATTCCTGTGGGGATGTGTGTTAGGCGCACGGCACTACTGGTTTTGTTGACATGCTGGCCTCCCGCGCCGCTGGCGCGAATGAATTGCCACTCTAAATCTTCATCTCGAATAGTAATGACATGAGGGGGAACTTCTGGCAACACTGCTACCGTCGCAGTGGAAGTATGAATTCGACCCTGAGCTTCGGTTTCTGGTACTCGCTGTACTCGATGCACTCCCGACTCATATTGAAAAATCTCATATGGAGTAAGAATGATATTAGAAGATAAAGTATCGTTTTCGAATACATTTTTACCAACTATTTTAATGACAAAATCATCAATATAGGAAACCCGAAACTTAGTGGTCTCTAGGTAGCGTACGTACATGCGTAATAAATCACTAGCCCAAATTTTTGCTTCGTCGCCACCGGTTCCGGGACGGAACTCCATAGTGCAATTGGTTTTTTGTGTAGAATCAACTTCGACATCAGTAGTTTGATTTTCGCTTAGTTGTGAAGCGGCTTGAGTAAGTAATTCTATTTGAGTCCTCAGTTCTATAATCTCAGCCCGAGCTAGATCTGCATATTCAGGATCAGCAGCTAACGCTTTAGCTGCCTCGAGTTTTACTTGAAGTTGGTCGATTTGTGCTTGATAAGGATTCATGATTAGCACTATTGTACCGCACTAGAGATACACAGAGTTAGTTGAAGCGTGAAAGTTAAGCTTTGGGAGCGTCTGCAGGTTTTGCGCTTTTGCGAAGTTGAGACTGTTGATCTTGTAAAATTTCTCGATAACTTTTGCTTTCTTCAACCGCGGCATCAGCTTGTTTGGCTAGTTTCTTTTTCTTTTTGCCAGCGGTATTTTGAGCATTCTGCATCTTTTGTATAAATTTATCAACTCTACCTTGACGATCTACAAAACGCATTTCACCAGTAAAGAAAGGATGTGAAAACGAGGTAACATCAAGTCGGACGACGTAGTAGGTGACACCATCAACTTCGCGAGTTTCATCACTCGTCATGGTGGATTTACTAAAAATTTCTTCTTTTGTATCTTCATCAATAAAGATGATTGGATTAAGGGTGGGGTGTATGTTTTGTTTCATAGTGGCTCCAAGAGGGAGTAGTATAGCATAAAAATTTCTATCAAGCTGTCACAAGAAAGTAAAGGACCATTTATGATAAACTGGTGCCAGGATTAAACTCCACAGCTCGTGTCCACCCATTCAAATTTGGATTAAATTCCCAGTTACTGTCCATTTTGAAATTATACTGTTTGAACTGCCTATTACTCGGATAAAATATCTTGCCCTCTAATTCAGTGGGCAAGTCCTTGTTAAAAACATCTTTGGGAGAAAGTCTGCTAATTTTGGTAACACCGTCTCCTGCTAATACTCGTGACCTTAGCTTTGTATTTTCAATATAGACTAACCGTTCACCATCGGCAATCCACATGTGGGCCCTTAATCGAATTACCAATTGTTTGCCATCATTTTCTATGTCTGAACCACCAAGATCAGGAATGATGTAAATTGTTTGCGCACTGTTTTCTATTTCCATTTTTAACATTAGAGCAGTATCTGTAGGGTCGTTAGTATCTGAGGGCAGTTCCACAGAAATAATCGGCACGACTGTTTGGCCCTCAAAGATTGTCCCAGGTTGGACAATCTTGTTAAGCGCTGCCTCAACCATGGCGATAAGAGCTCGTTCGACTCTGCCAACTTGAAGCTCTGGCTTGATGGGAGTGGGATCTATGTTGCATGCCTCTAGAACCGCGATGGCCACACCTCCTAAGGCGAGCATCCCAGCTCCTATGAGAAGCCTTCTCCTTTCTTTGGGATCAACGGGTTCTGTAGTTCCGTGAACTTGATTGAGTGCAGATACGAGACGCTCTTTAAGTAAGTTTTGCATAGTATGATTGCAATGAATACTGACAACCGATAATTATATATCAAAAGATATCAAAAGTCACATATTTTGATTAACATTATTTGCTATACTGAGTTTATAAAAAGATTTGAAAGGAGGAGTTATATACGAAGAAATCTTTGAGCGTGGGGTCCTGAGTGAATCAGGAAGACGAGGATGAGGGCCACTTGAGTAAAATCAATTGGAATCGGACCAGTTATGTACATTAGTGGAGTAACTGAGTATCTGCGGAAACCCTCTGGGCGAGTGAATGTCCACAAGTGCTAAGTCAAAACTACTCGGTAACGAGTAATCACAAAGCTTGAGCATATTTCACCCAAAGTCATTTACTTTGGTTTTTCTGTAATTATGTAATCTAAAAAGGAGCATATATGTGTGGTATTTTTGCGTATTTTGGTACAAAAGAGGCAGACAGTATTGTTCGCCAGGGCTTACAAAACTTGGAGTATCGTGGTTATGATTCTTGGGGAATTGCCGTTACTGATGGTAGTCAAGTAGGGATGGTAAAAGCCATTGGTGAGGTACCCAAAAAATTGTCTGATAAACAAAAGATAAAAGGACAAATAGGCTTGGGCCATACACGTTGGGCAACTAATGGAGGAGTCACTCAGGTAAATGCTCATCCGCACCTGGCTAAATCTGGGGAATTCGCAGTGGTCCATAACGGTATTGTGGAGAATGCTGATGAGTTAAAAAGTGGATTAATTAAGAGGGGATGGCGATTTCAAAGTGAAACTGATACTGAAGTAATCGTTTATTTACTTGAGGAGGCTTTGCAGAAACAACAGAATTTAGTTTTAGCTGTTAAGGCGGTTTCAGCATTGCTACAGGGAAGGAATACTTTTGGTATTTTGACAAAATCTGGTGAGTTATTGGCAATGAAAAAAGGTTCTCCACTGGTTGTTGGTCGAAGCAAAACTCTAGATGAGTATTTTCTTTCTTCAGATACAGCTTCATTAGTTGGTTTAGCAGATCAGTTTCTAGTTTTAGATGACAGACAATTAGTAGTGGTACGGAAAAATGGGGTCGAGTTACCCCAACTAGGACTCACTAATGGAAAAGGGGAAACTATTCAGGCTCAATGGGAAAAACTGGCTTTGGATGATCAATCTTCAAAATTAACCGAGAAGCACTATATGATTCAAGAGATTTTGGAAACACCGTCAGTAATGAAGACATTGGCGCGACAGTCAAAAGCAAAGTATCAATTAGTCGCGCGATTGATTAAACAGGCAAAAAAAGTGTTTGTTATTGGCTCTGGAAGTACTGGATTAGCAGCAGCTTCTATTGCTAGTCACCTGAGAGAATCTGGAGAGATTGAGGCAATAGCACTGGTTGGTGCCGAAGCGAGTAGTTACCTGCCGTTCGTAGATAAACACACGGTGATCATTTCGCCTTCTCAAAGTGGTGAAACAGCTGATGTGTTAGAGGTGTTAATTACCGCTAAACGGCAGGGAGCCAAATTGATCACATTCGTGAATATGCCAGGCAGTAGTATGGCAAGATTGGCGGATGTCAGCTGTATGACCGAGGCTGGTCCCGAACGTTGTGTGATGAGCACTAAGGTTTTTTCAGCACAAATAACTTGGGGGTACTTGATCGGTCAGGCAGTAGCGGGAAGATTACTTGAGGGGCAAAAAAATGTTTTGGTGGCAGCGCAACTCCTTATAGAAACTTTGGCAAACAAGAATTTCCAAAATACAATCAGGAAATTAGTAAAGAGTTTACTCACGATTAAAGACATTTACCTATTGGGTACTGGCGAGTTATTACCAATTGCTCAAGAGGGAATGGTGAAGTTGATAGAAGGTAGTTACAAACATGCCCATGCGTTGCCAGCGGGGGATTTGAAACATTATGCAATCACGCTGATGGAAGTTGGAGTACCGGTAATTTTGTTGGATCCAGGTGAAGCTGGTGAGAGGCAGGCAATTTTAACTGCAGCACATGAGGTGGGTGCGCGCGGAGCGCGCACTATAGGCATTGGGCCTAGTCCCACTGATGTCTTCTCAGAGTACCTACAGACACCCAATTTTGGTGAACTCCAAGCAGTCGGCAGCGTGGTTGTGTTGCAACTACTCAGTTACCACTTGACTGTGATGCTCGGCTTGCCCGTGGACAAGCCTCGCAACATTGCCAAAAGCGTGACGGTAAAATAATAACTCCAATTGACATAACGTATATGATCATAATATACTAACATAATGAATGTGGTACCAAAGCCGATTTCTTTTATTTGGGATTCAGGAAATCTCGAAAAGAATTGGGTCAAGCATGCCGTTCATCATAAGGAATCAGAAGAAATTTACTTTAATAAACCACTGCTGATTCTGAGTGATGCTTCGCACTCAAATACAGAAAAAAGATATTTTGCATATGGAGTAACAAATAAGGGGAGAAAATTAATGATCGTCTTTACTATCAGGAAAAATTCCATTCGAATTATTTCTGCTCGAGATCAGAATAAAAAAGAAAGGATGAACTATGAAAAAACTACGTAATCTTAAACCAATCCCAGTCTTTCGTACCGAGGACGAGGAAAGAGAATTTTGGGCAACAGCTGACACTACGGAGTATGTTGATTTTGATACTCCTATTGCATTTGATTTGTCCAAGTTAAAACCAACGACTGAATCTATTTCATTGCGATTGCCAAGTTATTTATTGATGAGAATTAAAGAAATTGCTAACTCAAAAGATGTGCCGTACCAATCATTAATGAAGGTGTTTCTCTCCGAGCGAGTTGAGCAAGAACTACGGACTAAATCAGTCTAGTGGACAAGCCTCGCAATATTGCCAAAAGCGTGACGGTGAAGTAAATAGATTTGTTTTATCAATAAAAATTTGACAAGAGAGTATATAATCAAACTATTGAGATGTAATAGATACACACTGTGTGTTATGTACAACTCAGCACTTTGACAGCAACACAAAGAAATCATGAAGAAATACGACTCCAGAGGTTTACTCACTGGGGAGTGAAGCAAGTAGAGACTACAGAATATTACTGTCGATGAGTCTCTGTTTGCTTCACTCCCTGCGTGGGAGTCAAATGCCCCTCAAGGGGCTAAACTTTCGGAGGTAAAGATGAAGAAGATGCTTTTCTTGGTCGCGCTCGCGCTGGTCGCGAGCATCTTGGTTGGTCACTTCGCCGCCGCTCCCGCGGCGGCACAATGCCAATGGCACAATGGTGTGCCATATGGTCATGGATGCGAAGTGTATGACGCGTCGGCCCAAGTGGTCGACCCGTCAAATATTCCGCCGGGGGGACAGTATTTCCCCCGGCCTGATGGGTCGGCCCAGGTCTCGGTGTACACCGAGGCCAATGGGCTATCCTGTACGGTTGACTCCGACTGTGGCTACACGACCACAGTCGGGGCATGCTGGCAGGGTGCAACGAAAAACTATTGTCGCACCGTGGCGACCCATGAGTTGGCGCGGTTGTCGAGCGAACAGGCGGTCACTAAGCAGGCCGCTTCCGCCCCAGCGCCGCCGACCTCCGCTTCAGCTCCGGCGGCATCGCCATCTCCAGCAATTGAGGGAGTCAGCAACTGTATCTTTGGCTACACCGCAAGACTCTGGTTCTTGCGGTGGAGTAACTCTGGGACTATCTGCATCGGTGGCAGATAGTCCCCCAACCCGGGCTTCATGATTTCATCTTTGTCTTGCGATCATGAAGCCCGGAGTCTGGCAGATTTTGTTGCACGATCTATTCAACGCGAATAGCATCACTGCAACAAAGTCCCACTTTTCACTCTGTGAGAATTCCAGATTCCGGGCTCAAATTCCTTCGTTAGCAGGCTCTTTTCAATTCTTCTTTGTTCACTAAGTTAGGGGTAAGCTTTTTAGTCACTAAATGTTTGCACTACTTGATCAACTGGTACAGTTTTTTGTTCTCCGGTTGCCATATTTTTTATCGTAACCGCATTCTGAGCGACTTCGTCTTCTCCCAGTATTACCACAAACGGTATGCCAAGCTTGTCGGCATACTTAACTTGTTTGGCAAGTTTTGCCTCAGGATCAGGATAAATAGAAACGTTGAGGTTAGCATTTCTGAGTACATTAGCCACTGAAACCGATTGAGCCATGGTTTTATCAGAAAAGAGTGTCACTAATACCTGAATTGATTGTTTAAAATCTGGCAATAAATTGTTTGCTTCCATGGTTTCCAGCGTACGATCAAAGCCAAGGCCAAATCCGGTGGCAGGAATTGCTACTCCAGAGATTTTTTCGGTGAGCTTATCAAAACGTTCACCGCCCAGCACTGATCCTGGTGAACCAGGAATCACCACTTCCCAAATGGGACCCGTAGAGTACGAGAACGATCGAGCGATAGTTGGCTCAAAGGTATACCAATCTGATGGGAAGCCAAGAGCCTGTAAATAGTCAAGAATAATTTGAATTGTTGCATTAGGCTTGAGTGAACGCACCGTATCAAGAAATGATTGTGCTTCACCGTCAGAAAAGCCCTTGCGTTTCATCTCAGCAATTACGCCCGTTTCACCAATTTTTTCTAACTTATCTATGGCAACAATGACGGGGTAGGGAATATCAGTCAAAAGCGAGCGATCATTGATTTTTACTTGAGCTTGCTCGAAACCGAGTTGGCGGTAGATGTCGAGTGAAAGAGCGATGACTTCAGCGTCTGCTACAGGAGATGAAACACCAAAAATATCAGCATCACACTGGAGAAATTCTCGGTAGCGGCCGCGCTGCGGTTTTTCGGCCCGAAAGGCTGGCTGAATTTGATACCGTTTAAACGGAAACGTGAGTTGTGATTGGTTTTGCGCCACTAGCCGGCAGGTTGGCACCGTTTGATCATACCGTAACGCCACGTCGCGGCCGCCCGGATCTTGAAATTGAAAAAATAACTTTTCTTCTTCACCAATTTGACCCTGAAACAGCTCTAAAGATTCTAGTGTGGGCGTTTCTAGTGGCTCAAAGCCCCACTGCGTCATGATCTCAGCTAACTTACCACGTAGCCAATCGCGTTTTCTGGCTTCAGCTGGTAAAAAGTCACGAAATCCCTTGAGGGTTTGTGGCATGTTAGGTTTCATAAGTGATGTCCTTTCGTAAAACGGATAGTTGTAGTGTATCATTTTCTCGAGAAACCGTCAGTACGGCACCGGATGGCTGAATGATTTTTGAGTTGCCAGTTGCCAAGAAGAACGCGACAGAGCCAGATCCGCAAGCCGATTCCCACACCAGCATGTTGGTTTCTTTAACTTTGACCACAGGATAGATTTGGTTGTTATTATAGAAAACAATGCCACCGGCAGGAGATTTGAGTAGTAATTCCTGAAGTGACTTTAGTTCAAAATCATTCAGCGCCTGATTTTTAGGTATTCGATTGATAATAAGAAAACTGATCCCACCAAGAGTAATTCGGTCGGGAGCTTGCCTGAAAGCTACATTGGCTGGAATTTGTAGAGAGCAAGTAAGCCTACTCAGTTTGACACTAATTGGGCTCAGAATTCCTGAAGTTTGAAACGCAACTTGCCCCATTTTCCCATTGAGTAGTGTGAAACCAGCAGCAAGCGATCCAATCAGGCTCAATTCGCCTCCCATCATAGTGAAGGTCGGATAGGGAAGAGTGGAGCGATCAAGAAAACCGACTTGTTCAATGGTAGTTGAACTCTGCATGATTTTTTGAGCAGCAGAAATCCGATCTGCCTGATCAATCTTCTGAGCAACAAGCGCCGTTGTCTGCCCAGTGATGGTGATTTGTTGATAGGGGATTGGCATATTAGTGGATAGAAGTCCTGTTTTCACCAGGATTGGTTGATACAGGAATTAATCGGTTAACAAAACTATAAAACCCTTTTGGAATCAATAAGTAACCACCTAGTTTGAGTGTTTGCCTAAAAAGATAGATGACGACTGGGTCAGCCCACTTATCAGCATACTCAAAAAATTGGCGAATTCTGGCTGGATCATCTGAAGTAACTAACGTTCCCTCCGCACCTAAGATTTTTTTTGCTAGATCAATAGTTTTCATACTTTCATCAAAGAAAAGAGGCCTTGGTGTAAATCGATCATCTCGAGTATTATTTTGACCTAATACATAGAGCCATCTCAAACTTCCATTAGTTATAATTTCCTCAACAGTCAATGGTTTACGCTTCCAAGGTTTAGTTGCGCCAAATTGATCGGGAATCTTGAGAATCTTGCTACTCAACTGCGTAACCGTGGCAAGGTCTTCATCGCTACTGTTTGGACTCAGTAGCACACCAAGCTTATTGAGTTCAGTAATAGGAGCAATACTTAGTAAACCATTTTTCTGAGCCGTGAGACCAGTTTCTACTCGGTCGGCAATCACTAAACTATCTGAGTCACTTCTCCAGACACCTTCAATTGTGCCTGCTAGGCCGAAGATGGTAATTGCTTGATCATTTTCAAAGTACTCAGATACCATTCTAGTGAGACTCGT
>Ga0116144_10004245_pt1 | contig 13701 bp, 10 predicted proteins | sample AD_UKC035_MetaG_FD_89746 | JGI IMG/M metagenome (GOLD analysis project Ga0116144, IMG submission 89746) | Active sludge microbial communities of municipal wastewater-treating anaerobic digesters from USA - AD_UKC035_MetaG | ecosystem: Engineered > Bioreactor > Anaerobic > Digestate | place: USA... | reverse complement strand
GCGCAGGCGGTCCCCGCGACGCAGAGCACCTCGTCGGCGGTCAGCGTGAGCGTACAGCAGGTGTCGTGCTGGAAACAGGGGGTATCGTTCAGGTGCTTGCTGAACCAGCGGGCCGCCGTCGCGAGTTTGAAGTCGAACGACAGTATCGGCAGCGTCTCGCTCAGGCCGCACTTGAGCGCGACATCACCGCAGTCGTACCCCATCCGGGCGAGGTTCGTGAAGTAGTGTATCGCCAGTTCCTGCGGCAGGAGCGTCGCGTGGTCGAGTATCGGGATGGCATAGGTCACCGGCCCCTCGGCGGGCCGCCAGTCGGGGTTCACCACCTGCGCCGACAGCGTGATGCTCACGGCGAGGACCGTCAGTAACGCAAGTCGTCTCATTCTCTCCTCCCCTGCGGTATCAGAATCTTCCCTCGAGACTGACGAAGAACGACAGGATGTTGCGGGTCTTCTCGTCATCCCAGAACAGCACATTGTTCCCCGTATCGGGATCGGGCACCGGCTTGGAACGGTTGGAGTCCTTGGTGAAGGAGAGTTGGAACGCGGCGGCGACCGCCGGGGTCAGTTGCGCCTTGATCGTGAAGGCGTAGAAGGCGATATTGAGCGGGTTCGCCCCGTCGGGCAGGTCCTCGCGTAGCCGGGTCGTGAAGACCTTTTTGGCGTTCGCCGTCAGACGGTCCTTGACCACCGTCGTCCGGGTGCTTCCCGGCGCAAGGTAGGAGGCTGGGGTCTTGATGCCGGTCGAGAAGCCGAACCAGAGCATCCGCCAGTTGTAATCGACCGCGAGCGAGCCGGACAGTTCGTCGCGGATCTTCGCATGCTCCGGGAAGGTCTGGAACGGGATGAGCCCCGGCGCGTCGAACACGAGGAACGAGAGCGACCGCCACGAGAACAGGCCGAACACGCGGAGTTTCTCCCAGCGGAACGCCCCCTCGACCGCCGCCGCCATCCCCCAGAAATTCTTCGTGATCGGCTCGACCGTCACGGCGTCCTCACCGCCCGCCCACGCGAGGTGGTCGGCGTTCTGCAGCAGTTCATTGAGGAATATCAGTTCGCCGCGCGCCCGGGCCGCCAGCGGGCCGTCGTAGTCGGGCTCGCGCCATTCGCCGTTGTTCCACGAGGTGATGCCGAGCGGGTCGCCGATCGGCTTTTTCCATTCGTACTGCGTGAACAGGTCGAGCCCGAAGGAAAGTATCTCGTCGTCCTTCGACCTCCGGAGCGCCGCCTCGTCCACCATCACATTGTCGCCCTTGTCGATGAAGGCGCCCTGTAGACTCGCGGTGACGCCGTGGTCCTTGTAGGTCACCCCGCCGAAGCCGCCGTAGGTCGTTTCGAGCGGCACCGTCTCCTCGCTCAGTTTGTCCACGAGCGGTTGGAGATGCGCCTTGAACCCGGCGTAGACCGAGACCGGACCCCAGCCGAAGAGCAGTTGCGCGCCGGGGACGAACCCGAGGTTCTGCGGCCACGCGGCGCGGGTCCCCCAGCGAAGCCCGGGGAAGAAGCCGACCGCCATCCGGTCGGAATCGTAGGGCCACGCGGTGACCTTTATCAGGAAGTCCTTTTCGTATTGTATCTCTATGAAAGAGCCGCCCTCGTACAGGTTCGTCTTGACGAAATAGGTCGTGTCGAAGGCGTGCTCGAGATCGAACGCGATGCCGATACGGGCGGTGAGGTCCGATATCAACCCGCCGTCCTCGTGGAACAGCGACAGGCGCGTCATTCCTTTGGCGCGGTTGCTGTAGCCGAGGAAGCGGTTCATGAAGTTGTCGTAGTCGTCCTTGGGGCCGATGTCGGTCTCGGGCGAATACTGCGAGTTGTCGCGCAGGTTATCGTCACCCACGAGGAATGAAAGGGTGTTCTTGGAGAAACTCGGCGTCATGAGCCCGGGGGAGTCGTTCACGCCGCTTTTGGGCGGGGCCTTCTTCTCCGCCTCCTTCTTTGCCTCCTCCTCTTTCTTTTTCGCCTCGGCCTGCTGCCGTTCTTCTTCCTTTTTCCGTTCCTCATCGATGGCGGCGAGCCGGTCGGCGACCTTTTTCTCGACAAGCGCCTCTATCTCCTCGCGGGTCATCGGGGAAGGAGCGGGGGGCACGACCGGCTCAACGACGGCTTGTCCCGGCGTAGAGTTTTCGGAGCCGGAAGTGTTTTCGGCGGCGGCGGGCGCCGCCTCCTGCGCCGACAGCGTCACCGTTACCAGCAGGAACATCATCGACCACATCGCTCGCATACACACTCCCCATGTCTCGTTCAGACCGGGCGCATCATATCGTCCTTCGCGGCAATAGGCAATTTTTAGCGCGGCGACCCTCGTGAAAAAAATGGTTGCAAAGCATCCGCGTCCCGCTATAATCCCCCTTACCATAACAGTGGCATGGAGGAACAGCGCGATGCGACGGACCGTCTTTCTGACCCTTCTTTCCTTTTTATTCTTTGCCGCCTGCACCCCGACCGACGAGGGTGAGCCGGTCGTACAGGTCGGCGAGGCCTGTTCCGGGACCGGGACGATCTGTTCCGATGTGGCGCAGGACCAGTTGCTCCGCTGCGATAACGGCGTGCTCGTGATAGCCGAGGAATGTGGCGCGACCGGCAAGGCGTGCGAGAACGGCGCCTGTGTCGCCGACGAAGAGGTCGGCGGGGATTGTACCGGTAAGGAGGGGCGGTCGGCCTGCGCGGGGAGCAAACTCGTGGTCTGCACCGATAACAAATGGACCGAATCGAAAGACTGCGCGACCGAGGACAAACTGTGCGTCGAAGAGGAAGGCGGCGCGGTCTGCAAGGACAAACCCGAGGAGGTGGACAACACGCCGCCGAGCGATGAGACCGTCGGCGAAGGCGACGCGATCATCCAGCCGGACGGCGAGGAAGAGACGCCCGACAGCGATGCGGAGATGCAGTGCACCCCGTTCGAAACGGCCCCGTGCTACCACGGACCGAGCAATTCCGACGGCGTCGGCATCTGCAAATCCGGCCTTGCCACCTGCGGCGCGAGCGGCTACTGGGGCCCCTGCGAGGGGGAGGTGCTCCCGACCGCCGAGACCTGCAACAACGGCATCGACGAGAACTGCGACGGCGAGGACGGCACCGAGGCCAACACTGACGATTACGACGGTGACGGCTACACCTACTGCACCGGCGACTGTTGCGAGTTCGATTACGAATGTCCGGTGCCCGCGATGACCAACCCCGCCGCCGCCGAGATAAAGGGCAACAGCGTGGACGACAACTGTGACGGCAAGGTGGACGAGACCATCAGTTGCGATAACGGCCTGACGGTGAGCGCCGACACCGCGACGAGCGCCCTCGCGCTCGCCAAGGCGGCCGGCATGTGCGACCCGTGGATACTTTCGGCCGAACTCGGGCTCGCCGGGACGCCGGTCACCGAACAGATCGCCGACGGCCCCGAGGGTAGTTCGACCATCAGCCGCCCGTCGCTGACCAAACCTTACTATGACGGCAGTTACAAGACCTATGCGGTGCCGCCGGTCTTCGGACAGGCGCTTGTCGCGAAGGAGGGCGCCGCGCTCGCCGTCCTTTCGACCGGGCCGTGGGACAGCCCGACCATGGACGCCGCCAATGCGACGCTGCAAGGCGGCGACATGAAGACCGCCTCGACGGTCCCCGAGGATTGGATCAACCGCCAGCCCAACTGCGAGGTCCCCAAGGCCCCCTCGTGCGGCGGCGCCGATCCCGACCCGAACATCCAGAACTCCTGCGCCGGCAAGGATCCGCTCGCCGTGCAGGACCCGATCATGCTCACGGTGAAACTCAAGGTGCCGATAAACGCGGTCGCCTTCCAGATGAACACCTACTTCTGCTCGATAGAATACCCGACGACCGTCTGCTCCTCCGAGAACTACAACGACTTCTTCATCGCGCTCCTCGATTCGACCTACAACGAGGTGAACCCGACCTCCAGCAACCCCAACCCGTTCGACAAGAATCTCGCCAAGGACGAAGCGGGCAATCCGGTCGGGGTCGATCTCGCCCCCGCCGGCCTGTTCAAGATATGCAACCCGACCTGCGGCGGTGCGCTTTCCAACACGAACCCCTACGGCGTCTGCACCGGCGACCTCGAGATCGTGGGGACCGGCTTCGAGTCACAGACCATCATGGGGATGTGCTCGGGCCACGGGTGCACCGGGTGGCTCCTGACCGCGGGTAATGTCGTGCCGGGCGAGGAGATAACGCTCCGTTTCGCGGTCTTCGAACAGGGTTCCGTTGCTTACGGACCCGATCATTCGTGGGATTCGACGATACTCCTCGATAACTTCGAGTGGCTCACCAAAGAGACCAAGCCGGGCACCGGCGCACAGGAATAGGTCAGAGCCCGCACCCCTGCTTGCCCCGTTTCTGGTAGTACTTCTGGTGATACTCCTCGGCGGGGTAGAACTCTCCGACGGGGGCGACCTGCGTCGCGATCGGACGGCGGAATTTGCCTGATGCGTTGAGTTTTTTGATGGCGGCGCTGGCCGCCAGTTCCTGCGCGGCGGTGTGGTAAAAAACGGCCGATCGGTACTGCGTCCCAATATCGGGCCCCTGCCGATCCACCTGCGTCGGGTCATGCAGGTCGAAGAAAACATCGAGCAGTTTCTCGTAACTCACCTTTGCCGGGTCGTAGGTCACCTCGATCGCCTCGGCGTGGCCCGTTCCGTCGGTGCAGACCTCCTCGTAACTCGGGTCCTTCGTCGTGCCGCCGGTGTAGCCGACGCGGGTCGATAACACCCCCGGCACCTGCGACAGTTTGAACTCGACACCCCAGAAACAGCCCGCCGCAAAGGTCGCCTTGGCCGGTCCCGCAGGAACGGCGGTCGCTTTGTCGAACTTCATCGACGCCGAGTTGATGCAGTAATGTTTGCCGTTCGGTCCGGGTCCGTCATCGAATACATGACCGAGGTGCGAACCGCAGGCGGCGCAACGGACCTCGACGCGGCTCATGCCGTAGGTGTTATCGTCGCGGTATTCGATCGCCCCTTCGGCTATCGGTGCGGTGAACGAGGGCCAACCGGTGCCGTGATCGTACTTCGTGTCGCTCCGGAACAGCGGCGCGCCGCAGGCGCCACAGCGGTAGAGGCCCGGATCGTAGACATCGTTGAGCGCGCCGGTGAAGGCCCGCTCGGTCCCCGCCTGCCGCAGGATACGGTACTGATCCGGAGAGAGTTCCTTCTTCCACTCCTCTTCGCTTTTCACCACCTTTTTGGCGCTATCCATCTTCACCTCCTTTTTTGTTGAAATGCCTTCCGCGCCCCACGCGATCTGCACCTGCCACGCCGCCGCGAACGACAGGAGCGTCACCACGAGGAACAGCACGATGAATGAGAATGTTCGTTGCATGGTACACCTCCGTACCTTCATTATTTCTCTATTATAATCAGAGCGTTGCTACCGGCAACAGAAAAGGTGTCAAGTGTCCGGAATTGATAGGGAACGGGCGCGGGGAACTACTCCCCTTCGCGCTTTGCCTTGAGTTCGGAACCTTTGGAGCGGTGCCGCTCCAAGCCGTCGAGGGTGACCTTGCGCAGACGGATGGTGAGGGGTGTCACCTCGACCAGTTCGTCGTCGCGGATGAAGTGTATCGCCTCCTCGAGCGTCATCGGCCGGACCGGGGTGAGGAGGATGTTGTCGTCCTTGCCCGCCGCCCGCATATTGGAAAGTTTCTTTTCCTTGCACACATTCACATCGATGTCGCGGTCCTTGTTGTGTTCGCCGACCACCATACCCTCGTAGACCTTGTCGCCCGGCACGACGAAGAGCCGTCCGCGCGGTTCGAGGTTGAATATGGCGTAGGCGACCGCCTCACCCTGCCGGTCGCAGACGATCGAGCCGGTGAAGCGGGTCGGGAAATCGCCGCGGTAGTCGTCATAGCCCTCGAAGAGCGAGTTGAGGATGCCGGTCCCCTTCGTGTCTGTCAGGAACTCGTCGCGGAACCCGATGAGTGCGCGTGACGGCGCCGAGAACTCCATCCGGACCCGGCCCCGGCCGTTGTTGACGAGGTTCACCATCCGGCCGCGCCGTATCGAGAGTTTCTCGGTCACGACCCCCATGAACTCCTCGCCGCAGTCGATGTAGACATGCTCGATCGGTTCCTGCTTTCTGCCCTCCTTGTATTTGTAGATGACCTCGGGGCGGCCGACGGTCAGTTCGAACCCCTCGCGGCGCATCTGCTCGATGAGGATGGACATCTGGAATTCGCCGCGTCCCTTCACGATGAAACTGTCGCGGCTCTCCCCTTCTTCGACCTGTATCGAAACATTGCGGAGTGTTTCCTTGGTCAGCCGTTCGCGTATCTTCGACGACTGGACGATCTTTCCCTCCTTCCCGGCAAAAGGCGACGAATTGATCGCGAAGCGCATCGACACTGTCGGCTCGTCGACATGGATGCGCGGTAGCGCCTTGGGGCTCTCACGGTTGCAGATGGTGTCGCCGATCATCACCTCGTCGGCGCCGGCGAGCACGATGATGTCGCCCGGGTCGGCCGCATCGACCGGACAGACCTTGATGCCGTCGTAGGTCTGGAGGCGGGTCACCTTGAGCGGCGGCTGGGTGCCATCCTCGGCGATGCGGACCAGTTGATCGTTCGACCTCACCGATCCGTTGATCACCTTGCCGATGGCGAGTCGACCGAGGTAATCGGAGTAGCCGAGGTCCGAAACGAGCATCTGGAACGGCTCGGCGGTGTCGTGGGCAGGGGCCGGTATCTCCTTCAGTATCAGGTCGAACAGCACCTGCAGGTTCTCCCCTTTCTCCTCGAGCGTCTTCTGCGCGGTGCCGTCGCGACCGATGGCGTAGAGGAGAGGGAATTCGAGTTGGTCGTCGCTCGCTTCAAGGTCGATGAAGAGGTCGAGTATCTCGTCCAAGACCTCCTGCGGTCGGGCATCCTTGCGGTCGATCTTGTTGATGACCACGATGACCCGCAGTCCCGCTTCGAGCGCCTTTTTGAGGACGAACCGCGTCTGCGGCAGCGGCCCTTCCGACGCGTCGACGAGGAGTAGCGCGCCGTCGGCCATCGAGATAGCTCGTTCGACCTCGCCGCCAAAATCGGCGTGGCCGGGGGTGTCGATGATGTTTATCTTGACGCCGTTCCAGTGGACGGCGCAGTTCTTCGCCGCTATCGTGATGCCGCGTTCCCGCTCGAGATCCATGCTGTCCATGACCCGCTCGGCCACTTCCTGACCTTCGCGGAAGACGCCGCTCTGGCGGAACATGGCGTCGACGAGCGTCGTTTTGCCGTGGTCGACATGGGCGATGATGGCGATATTGCGTATCTGTTCGTTACGGGCGGGCACGGTCATAAAAACTCCTTATCGAACGATCGGCCCGCTTTATAGTCAGAGATTCGCGATTTGCAATAGAAAAAGTTACTTCGGGTACTGCACGAAGCCGAGTTCGAGGCCGTGCGGTGTTATTTCTTGTACAGCGCGTCGAGTTGGGCGCGGAGCGCATCGAGCATCTCCTTGTTCGTTCCTTTGAGCGGGAGCGACAGTTTCTGCGTCGAACCGTTCGGCAGGATGACGAACAGCGACGGGAACCCCTTTGTCCCCAGATCCTTCGCTATCCTCTTCTCGGCGTCGCCGTTGTCGGGCGTTATCTTCACCGCCAGTTTGTCGCGGAAGAGGGCGTCGATGGCGTTGTCGTCGAGGAACGCGTCGAGTTTCCGGCACCACGGGCACCAGTCGGCGCGGACCAGCACGATGTAGGGCGTTCCCGCCGTCTTGGCTCGCGCCTTAATGGAGTCATAACTGCTGGCGCCGCTCTCCCACCCGGCGAAGGCGGTCGCGGTCAGCAACAGCACGCAGGCGGCGATGAATGAACTTCTCATGATATCCTCCTTATCATATCTGAACTATAGAGCAGGAGCAACCGGAACTTTCTTCGAGCAGAGACTCGTCATCGGGGTTCTCTCCGGCGGTGTCGTTCTGTTCATCCGGCAGGAGCATATCGGTATCGGCCGAGACCTCATTGTCGGTGACACTCGCTTCATCGGTATCGTCGCCGCCGTTCTGGTCCGGCATTTCGGTATCGGGCATCTCTTCGTCGCTGACGGCGACATCCTCGTCGGCCTGCACCACATCATAGACGCTGGTGTCCTCGTCGGGAAGCGGCTCGTCGTCGGTCGGTGTCCCGGACGGTACGAAATCGACACTCAAGGTGTATTCGCCCGGGAGATCGGTGGTACCGGTATAGGTGTCGACGACGATATAGTAGGTACCGGCATCGAGCGTCCGCGTGACGCTGTGATCGTCCCGTACGAGGGCGTCCACCGCCATGCCGTTCCCGTCGATGGTGAGCGAAGAGAGCAGATGGACGTCGCAATCGATGCTCTCGGCCTGGTTGTCGGTCACCGTCGCGGTCAGGTCGCCCGCGCTCTGCAGGTCGATCCGGTAGACGACCTCGGGACCGAATTCCTTCGTGCCGGGGAGGGCCGAATAGGTGTCTATCTCAAGGGAGACCACATTCCGGGTGTTCCCCTCATCGTAATAGGGTGTCGAGGAGATCACGCGGGGGTTCTGGATGGTCCCGTCGACGTTGATGTCGTCCGCGATATCGTCGTAGCGCCGTCTTTCATAACTGCTGGAGGGCCAACTGGACATCCTGCGGAACACCGTCTTCTCGGTCCCGGTCCCCGCGCTCTCCATGATGTAGGGCAGACCGGTTGATTTGTCGGTGTAGATATACATGATGACATGACTGCCGGCGTTGTTGAAGACATCGCCTTTCTTCATGGCGCTCTGGTCGATGACGGTCGAGATATCGGGAATGGTGCTGGTCGTATGATGACCGCATCCCCACAGCATCGAGACATAGCCGGAGCAGTCGACGCCGACGGTGCAGTCGAGGACACCGTATGTCGAACAGGAACTGCCGCTGCAGGAGCCGGCGCGGTAGCCCGCGGCGAGGCTTGACAGATAGGTCGCCACGCTCATCGAGCCGCCCCAGTCGTAGGCGACGCCGGTGTAGTCGTTCCCGCTGCCGTACACATTCGGGATGCCCGACAGGCAGGAGGTCCCGGTCACATTCTCCGCCGAACAGGTCCACTTCGCGCGGACATAACTGTCGCCGGTAAGGACCGCTTCGCTTCTCGTGCCAGCGAAAAGAGCGCTGTTCGCAAAAACAAGCAGGGCGATCAGGGCGTATCTCATAGCCGCCCCCCGTAGACGGCAAGCGCATCGGCGCCGGGAGCAATGACATAGACCGTCCCGTCGCCCGCCACATGGATGTCTTTTTCCGGTTTATACAGATCGGATGTTGGCAGGGTCATCTTGCCAAGAACGACACCCTTCCCCGAAGTGATGAGGATATGGCGGCTGCCGTCCGCCAGTTCGATCTGGAAAAAGAGATCGCCGTTGTCGGCCGTGCCGACCAGCAGGAACGACATGAGCGAACGGGCGGTGAAAGCGAGCTCGAAGAACTCCTTCTCGCCGACGACCACGCGGGCCGTGCCATTCCCCATGAATTTCGTGTAGGGATAGACCGTCGTTTTTCCCGCCGCGATCTTCGTTTCCGGCCTCACCGTATCGCCGCTTCTCGCATACAGTCGTTCCTCCTTGCTGTTATGGAGGAAAAGCGTCCCCTTGCTCACGAACAGCGCATCGAATGTTGCGGAGGGGAGAGAAAGTTCCTTCTTCAGGATCTTTGTCCGGATATCCAGCGAAAGGACCCGCCGGTTCATATTGTCCAGAATGAAAAGCCCCGTCCCGTCGCCGGAGATCGCGTTCGGCCCGAACGGTTTCTCCTCCGCTTTTCCCGGAATGAAGATGCCCACCTGACCGTTGTCGGTCCCGTACGGGATCTTTTTGATCACCTCCAGTTTCTTCTCCGGCACCGATCCGAACTCGATCGGCACCGGCCCCGCGCAAAGAAGCGAAGCGGCAAGAACGATCCACAGTGCTAAGAACTTCCTCATATCTCCCTCCCTCACACGAACCGGTGCATGATGTAGGCGTCCACGAGTCCGAGCCGTTTATGGTCGAACGCCTTGGGTATCGTACCGATGATGGTGAAGCCGCACGAGGTCCACAGATGGACCGCCGGGGCGTTCGATGCGACGACGAGGTTGAACTGGAGCGCTTTGAAGCCGTGTTTCGGCGCCTCCTCGATGCTGTTGAGACACAGCGCCCGGCCGATCCCCTTGCCCCGCGCCCATGAGGCAACCATGTAGCCGGCGTTGGCGACATGCGATCCGAGGCCGACCTGATTGGGGCGCAGGTAGTAGGTCCCGGCGATGCGGCCGTCAAGGATCGCGACGATCGATACGGTCGGTGTCTCTATCCAGTAGCGGTAGCCCTCTTCCTTCGTCGTGCCGGGCGCATGCGGATAACTCTCGCCGCTCTCGAACACCTCGTGCAGGATGGGCCACAACTCGTCGAAATCGGCCGGCACGGCCTGACGGAAGGTGAGCGGTGCGGTCATGGTTCTCTCGCATGCGGATCTCCCCCACTCTACCAACTCTCTCAAGAAAAACAACGGCCGTGGTAGTAAAAAATTTTTACGAGCTCCGATGCTCCGTAAAGGAACTTTCCGAGCGCCGTCTTGTTTTTCGCTAGTTATTTCAATGAATTGGTAGAGGCACGCCTCTTGCTTATATGCGCGCCCTTTTGTTAAGGAAGAGAGAGGTCCCGGTACGCGATGGCGAAACGGCCGATAAAGGTGGCGCTCTTCAGCGAGGTGCTCAAGGAGCATCTCGACGGCGTGACCAACACACTCTATCACATCATCGACCGTATCCCGAAGGACCGGTTCGAGTATCTGTTCATCACGAGTTACCCGCCGAGCGAAACGGTGAACCTCCCCTTCCCGGTCATCACCGTACCGAAGATAGCGTTCCCGACCAATCCCGACTATCCCATCTCGCTCCCCTTCTTCAACGGGAAACTGCGGGCGGCGCTCGACGAGTTCGCCCCCGACATCATTCACCTTACGACCCCCTTCACGCTCGGCAACTACGCGCTCTCGTACGGCGAGGAGCGCGGCGTTCCGATCCTTGCCACCTATCACACCCACTTCATCAGTTACATCGAATACTATTTCCGTTACGCCCCGATATTCTCGCACCTGCTCGATTTCTCGGGCCGCCGTTATATGCGCTGGTTCTACAACCGGTGCGACCTCACCTATGTGCCGACCGCAAGCATCATGGACGAACTGCTCGACTGCGGCATCGAGCGACGGCGCATGGTGGTGTGGAGCCGTGGTATAGACACCGAACTGTTCAACCCGACGCGGCGCGACGACGCCTTTATGGACGAACTGTGCGGCGCGGGGACCCAGCGGGTGCTCTTCGTGAGCCGGCTGGTGTGGGAAAAGGAGTTACGGACGCTCGCGGCGGTGTACGAACTGTTCCGCGAGACCCACCCGCGGACGGTCCGGTTCGTCGTCACCGGCGACGGGCCGCGCCGCAAGGAACTCGAACGGCTCATGCCCGATGCGGTCTTCACCGGCAAACTGGTCAAGAAGGACCTCGCCAAGGTCTATGCCTCGAGCGATGTCTTCCTTTTTCCATCCATCACCGAGACCTTCGGTAATGTGGTGCTCGAGGCGATGGCCTCGGGCCTGCCCCCGGTCGTCGCGGCGCAGGGCGGCCCGAAAGGGATCGTGCGCGACGGCGACACCGGTCTGCACGCGCGGCCGAAGGACGCGGCCGATTTCCACCGCAAGATAGCGCTCCTCCTCGACGACCCCGCTCTGGCCAAGGAAACGGGACGGCGCGCCGCCGCCTACGCGCTCGCTCAGCAGTGGGACACGCTGTGCGAGGACATGTTCTCTTCCTACGAGCGGATATCCGAACGGTTCGCCCCTCTTTCACCGGAGAAGGCCCATGGTGTCGCTGTATAGACCGGCGGTCAAGACCATACTTGCGCGGCTGTTCAAGATAGCGGCGCTCACCGCGGGGTTCTTCCTCGTCTGGTGGTTCGTGAGCGCCTCCGACATCGGTCGCATCACCGATCAGCTGGGGCATGTCGGCTACAGATTCATGTTGCTCCTGCTCGTGACCTTCTGCGCGCAACTGCTCATCACGCGGGCACTGCAACTCAGCTTCATCGACACCCCGCCTCTGTCGCTCCTGCGCCTTTTCTCGATACGGCTCATGGGCGAATCGCTCGCGCAGGTGAACCCCACCAGTTTCGTCGCGGGCGAGACGATGAAGGCGGTCATGCTCTCGCGGCGCGGCGTCCCGTACAACCGCAGCATCTCGGCGCTCACCATCGCGCGGCTCACGCTGTGGCTTTCGAGCATCACGCTGTTCGGGCTCGGCGCCCTGCTGTTCCTCGACCGGCTCGATTTCGCCGGCAACCGGGTGCTCATGACGCTCCTCGCGGGAGGCCTGCTCACCGGCGGGCTCTTCTTCGTCCGCCAGATATCGCGGTCGCTTCCCTTCTTCTCGCTGTTCGCGATGATCCTGCGCCGCCTGTTGCCATGGGTGCGCACCTTCATCATCGTCGAACGAAAACTGCACAAGGTGGACGGCGATCTCTCGTTCTTCTACCACTACCGCCGCCGCGAGTTCGCGCGGGCCTACGCCCTGTCGCTCCTCCACTGGCTCGGCGGCGCGACCGAGTTCTTCCTCATCCTGTGGTTCCTCGGCGTCGAGGTGAGTTTCTTCTCCTGCATCGCGATGGAGGTCGGCGTCATGCTCTTCAAGGGGCTCGGCACCTTCGTCCCGGGCCAGATAGGCATCGAGGAGTACGCGAACCGGCTCATGCTCGATCTCGTCGGCGTGCCGGGCTCCGAACTCTGGGTCAGCGTCTCGATACTGCGCCGCACCCGCCAACTGTTCTGGATCGGCATGGGGACGCTCCTGTTCTCCGTCACCATGATGCGCCGCCGCCGGACCGCCCCGCTCCCCACCTCGGTCGAGACCTATGGAAATCCTGTGCATCACCCATAAGTATCCCCCCTCGGTCGGGGGCATGCAGAAACAGAGTTTCGAACTCATCCGCGGCCTGTCTCGCCGCATGACGGTCCATACGCTCATCCACAGCGGCGACAGCGGGAAAGGTCTTTTTTTCCTGACGCTTAAGAAAAGGGTCCTGCAGATGCTCCGCGAACATCCGGGCATCTCGCTCATCCATCTCAATGACGGGCTCATGGCTTTCTTCGCCCTGCCGCTCCGGTCGGTGACCGATCTTCCCATCGTCGCGACGCTCCACGGGCTCGATGTGGTGATGCCGGCGGGCTGGTACCAGCGGCGGGTCCTGCCCCGTTTCGCCGCTTACGACGGCATCATCGCGGTGAGTTCCGCTACCGCGCAGGCCTGCCGCCAGCGCGGGTTCGACCACGCCAAGATAACGGTCGTTCCCAACGGCGTCGACACGGCGCTCGGTGACATACCGGCCGAACCGAACTACCGCGCCGTGATCGGGCGACGGCTCGGGCTCGACCTCTCGCATCGCAAACTCGTGCTCATGCTCGGCCGCCCGGTGCCGCGCAAGGGCTTCATCTGGTTCCTGCGCGAGGTCCTGCCGAAACTCGGGCCCGAGGTCGTGTGTCTCCACATCGGTCCCTCGGCGGCCGCGATGGGTCTCAAGAATTTCCTGCTCCGCCTGCTCCCCTTCAATTGGGGGCGGCAACTGGCGCTCATATTCGGGATGCCGACCGACGAACCGGCGCTCCGTCACGAACTCGCCCTGCCCGAACTCGCTGGCCGCGCCTTCCGGCTCGGCGGGCTCCCCTTCAAGGACCTCGTGCAAACGATCAAGTGCGGCGATCT
>Ga0116144_10004237_pt1 | contig 13715 bp, 4 predicted proteins | sample AD_UKC035_MetaG_FD_89746 | JGI IMG/M metagenome (GOLD analysis project Ga0116144, IMG submission 89746) | Active sludge microbial communities of municipal wastewater-treating anaerobic digesters from USA - AD_UKC035_MetaG | ecosystem: Engineered > Bioreactor > Anaerobic > Digestate | place: USA... | reverse complement strand
TTTCCGCGGGGCGGCGCTGATCGTTTCGCATGACCGCACGTTTTTAGACCATACCGTGACGCGCATCCTGGACCTGGATGGGGAAACCCGTACGCTGCGCGCTTACGAGGGCAATTACAGCGCTTACCTGGAACAGTACCTGGCAGAGCGCGAGCGGCTGATGGATGCCTACCGCGACCAGGTGTATGAGATCCGCCGGATGGAAGCCGACATCAACCGTACCAAGCAGCAGTCTTTATATGTAGAGATGACGACCACGCCGCGCCAGCCAGGGGTGCGGCGGATCGCCAAGAAGGTGGCGCGCAAGGCTAAATCACGCGAGAAGAAGCTTGAGCGGTACCTTGAATCGGATGAGCGGGTTGAAAAACCGCGCCAGGGCTGGCAAATGAAGCTGGCTTTCCAGGCCCCAGAGCACCTGGGGCAAGATGTTTTGGTGATGGAAGACCTGGCGGTGGGTTATGCCGGGTATCCGCCGCTGCTGAGCGAGATCAACCTGCATGTGCGCAGCGGGCAGCGCATCGTGCTGACGGGGGCGAACGGGAAGGGGAAAACGACTTTGCTGCGCACCCTGGCGGGACAGATTGACCCATTGGCTGGCAGCTACCGCATGGGCAGCAGCATTCGCCTGGGCTACATGGCGCAGGAGCAAGAAACGCTCAATCCTGAGCGCACGGCGTTGGAGACCATCCAGGCTCTAGCGCCGTTCAACGAGACGGAAGCACGTTCATTTTTGCATTTTTACTTATTCAGCGGTGATGATCCACTGCGCCCGGTGCGTTCATTGAGCTATGGAGAACGGGCCAGGCTTTCTCTGGCGGCATTGGTGGCGCAGGGGAGCAATTTCTTGTTGTTGGATGAGCCAATCAACCACCTGGATATCCCCTCGCGCACGCGCTTTGAGCAGGCGCTGGCGAACTTCGAGGGAACGATCCTGGCAGTGGTGCATGACCGGTATTTCATCGAGCGTTTTGCCAACCGGGTCTGGCTGGTGGAGGGTGGGGGCGAGGCCGAATCGACGCGTGTCCGGCAGATTATTTGATACAATACCAATAGGGGGCAATCAAAGCGTCTTCATTATCGTTACATAAGGAGAAGACCTATGGAACGCCGTCTATTTTCGTTTGTTGTTGTTCTTGTATTATTGAGTCAATTCATGGTTGGGCTGCCTACGGGTGCCGCCATTGGTCGCGCCGCAGAGCCTCCGCCGCCTGAAGGCCAGTTGGAGGATGCGGAAAGCCTGGTGAAGACAGCCATTGAGCAGGCACTGTCGATCCACCAGGATCAAATCCTGGCTTATGTGATTTACCAAGAGCAGGTAGAGCGGGTGGAGGTCTCTGCAGATGGACAGTGGGCCTCTGCCATGCTGGTGCTCTCAGATCCGCAGACCGGAGAGCCTTTGCCGTCTGAACCGGGCCTGGTTTTTGCCCGTTTGCAAGACGGGCAGTGGATGGCAACCCTGCCTTCGGATCCCGAATGGTTGGACCTGCTGAAAACAGCTCCGCCCGACCTGTTGGACGATGAGCTGCGCCAGGTGTGGCTGGAAATGTACTCGGCTGAGCAGGCCAATATCCCCGATGCACCTTTGACCGGTTATTATTTGCCCTGGGAAGTAGGGAAGACGGTTTATCTCTCGCGCAGCGTGGCGCACGACAAGGATATCACCAGCGGCAGCGCTCATTTTGCCTTTGATTTTTACATCTCGCGTACCATGTGGCCCGTCCATGCCTCGAAGGGCGGCACGGTGTGGCGCTTCAAGAACGACGTGCCTACCTGTTACGAGTACCACTGCGACCAGGCCCTGGGCAATTACCTGGTGATCAAAGACACGACCACCACCCCGGTCAGCTACCAGCTTTATCTTCACCTGGCGCAAGACAGTATCCCCTCTGAACTATTGGCAGTGGGCGCACCGGTGGTGCGGGGCCAATTCATTGGCGTTGCCGATAATACCGGGCAAAGCTGGGGCCATCACCTGCATTACCAGGTGCATACCAATCCAGACAGCTATTGGGGCGTTGCGGTGGACATCACATTTGTGGATGTGGCGATCAATGGAGGCCGGCCGCGGCGCCATGATAACGTGTATGATGATTTCCCCTATTGCAAGTCGAGTGATGTGTGCCAACAGGGGCAGGCGGGATATATCTCGCAGAATGTGCCCCCCGGCGACCGGGCGGCGCCAATGGGCGCCTTGACGAACATTGTGGATGGCAGTGTGATTACCAGCACGCAACTGCTGCTGAGCGGTTGGGCTTACGATGCAGAGAGCGGCGTGGATTACAGCGAGCTGATCTACAATACCGGGAGCGGGTGGGTGACCAACGACCTGACCTTTACCACCGAGTTGTCGTCGATATGGGACCTGTGCGCGCCGGGGGCAGAAGTGCCAGACGGCCCGCTGAGCCTGGCGTTGCGCATTTATGATAATGATGGGAACGTGGCCCCGATGGAGGGCCTGCATACGGTGATCAAGTCTGCGACTTGCCCGCGGCCAGTGGCACAGTGTGTGCCGGGTGAAAACCAGGTGGCGCTCTTCACCGAGGCCGATTTTACGGGCGGTTGTGCGTTGTTGGATGTGGGGAACTATCCGGATGCAAGCACATTGGGCGCGGTGGGCGACAACAGCGCCGACAGCGTGATGGTCGGGTCCAATGTGATGGCAACCCTCTATTCTGAGGCAAATTACGCCGGGCATGCAGAAACGCTGGTGGACGACGACAGCCGTCTGCTGGGCAACTTGATCGGGGCAAACGCGTTATCTTCCATACGGGTTGCTTTGAAGAACACCCTGCCGTTGGCGCCGGTGCTGGTCAGCCCAGTGGGGGGGCAGGCGGCTGAGGAAAAGGATCTCTTGCCCCTGGCATGGCGAGATGGCGGCGGAGCGTTGGAGTACGAGGTGCTGATCACCCATGCGAGCAGTTTGCCTTTGACTTTGACCTGGCAAACGGTGCCGTATCAATACGTGAGCGGCCTGGCCCAGGGCGAATATACTTGGCAGGTGCGCGGCCGCAACCAGGCCGGAGAAGGCCCCTGGAGCGAGGCAGTGACCTTCACGGTGGGCGCAGCCTCGGCCCCGCCGCCGGTGGAAAGTGTTCCATATGTAGACGATATGGAGAGCGAGGGCGATTGGAGCGGCGGCGGGCATTGGGGCTGGGTAAACGATAGCGGCAAGGCGCGCAGCGACCCGCATGCCTGGTGGTACCCGGGCAATGGGGGAGATTATGACGACGGCAACCCGAATTATGGCGTTTTGGAATCGCCTTCGATCTCGGTGACGGATGAAGGGTATTACCTGCGCTTCTGGTACCGCTACGAAACCGAAGCCTATGGCAAAGACTGGGACCAGCGTTGGGTGCAAATTGCAGTGGATGGGGAGCCTTTCACCAATGTGCTTCAGCTCCATTCTGACCCGATGATCCCAGAGATCAACTTGAGCACCTGGCTGCAAAGCCCGGCCCTCGATCTTTCGGCGTATGCCGGCCATACCATCCGGGTGCGCTTCCTATTTAATTCGGTTGACGCGGCCAATAACAGCTTTGACGGCTGGGGCATCGACGATTTCAGCATTACGGCGGCGGCGCCCCCGGTATGTACGGATTTGCGCCAGGATGATACACCGGCCCAGGCAACACCGCTGGTTTACAGCACCACGCTGACCGTGGAAGCTGAGATCTGCCCGGGTGGCGACCTGGATTACTACACCTTCACCGGAGCGGCCGGTGACCGGATTGCGGTGGACATCACCGCTAATGCAGTGGGTTCTTTGTTAGACCCCTACCTGGTGTTGTTGGATAGCGACGGGGTTTCGGTGTTGACTGAAGTGGACGACGAAGTCTATGCGGTGGTGCGTGACCCTCTGCTGGGTTATACCCTGCCACACGATGGCGCATACTACCTGGCTGTGCGCGCCTGGAACAACCCCAGTGTGGGCGGGCAAGATTACGATTACACCATTCGCCTGTTTGAGGATCCAGAGCCGCCTCAACTTGCGATCACCTGGCCCGGCGGCGGGACGCTCTTGCCAGATTCTGAGTTCACGATCACAGCCGAGGTGACCGAAAGCATAGAGATCAACCGCGTGGAATTTTATTGGCATCCGGTCGATTGGCTGGCAGGGGTTTGGACCCTGGCGGCTACCGATTGGGATGGAACCGATGGCTGGTCGGCTGACTATGATCCTGCCGGGCAGGCGGAGGGTGGCGACGCGGCAATCTATGTAAAAGCCTATGATATGGCTGGCAACGCGGTTGTAGCCGGATCCTGGAACCTGGTGATTGATAAGACGGCGCCAGAATCTTCGCTGGAGGCGCTGGCTGCCACCCAGGCCAGCACGGCCTTCCAGATAACCTGGGCCGGCAGTGATAACCTGGCGGGGATCGCTTATTATGAAATCCAGCAGCGCATTGACGATGGCGCCTGGACGGATTACGTTTCGCCAGAGCCCATCTCGGGCTACATTGAGCAGGCCTGGTATATCGGTGAACCCGGGCATACGTATGAATTCCGCATCCGGAGCGTCGATTATGCCGGCAATACCGAGGCATACCCGACCGCGGCCGAGGCTGTGACCAGCATTCCCGGCGTAGAGGCTTTGTGTGCCGAGATGGATGCGTACGACGCGGCCGGAGGCGATAATGACCCGGCGACGGCTGTGGGCATCCAGATCAATGATGCCGGTCAATGGCACAACTTCTGTAATCCGCTGCAAGCAGATGCCATGGATGACGAGGATTGGATCACCTTCACTGCCCAATCTGAGGTGCGTTACCTGGTGCAGGGCATACCCGGAGTACCTGCTACGGCAGCGATCATCAGCCTGTATGCCAGCGATGGCGAAACTTTGCTGGCTGAGGCCACGCCGGACCACTTTGGCGAGTTCATGGTGTTGGAATGGGTTTCTGATCGCGATGACGTTGTCTATTTGCGCATACAACACCTGGATGGGCGGGTGATTGGCAGCGAGGTTTCTTACCAGATTTTGATATCGGATCGATATCGGATCTACTTGCCGATTGCAAGGCGTTAAGATTGGAGGCGCTATGGATAAGAATCTTCAGCAGAAACTAACCGAACTGCATGCCGAGATTGATGAAGCTCAGGATGTAGACGAAGAAGCGCGGCAGATGTTGGTTCATTTGCAGCAGGATATTCAACGCTTGTTGGGGCAGTCGTCTGATGCTGAAGTGCACCGCTCGTTAACAGGCCGACTTACGCAAGCGATCAAGCAGTTCGAAGTCAGCCATCCTGATTTGACCTGGAGCATGGGGCAGTTAGTAGATTTGTTGGCGCGCCTGGGAATCTGAGTGCGAAAGAGGCTGTGGGATGCCGGAAATTGAGGAGATCGCCGGCATCCCACGGCCTTGACTGCCATGATGTGGGGCGGGAACTTTCGTCGCTGCCCCAGCGTTTTAAATGCATGTGATCCCATGAGGAGTGACTTATGAATCTGAACAATCGAACCCAACGGTCAATGGCTTGGAATCTTGTGCGTGTGAGCGGGATGTTGGTGTTGTTGTTCCTGGCTGCTTATGCCAGCGCAAGTTGTGGACGGCAAACACCTACCGTCGCAACCCGGCTGGCTGCGACAAGCGCGCCCACACCCGTGCCCACCGCAACCATGCCCGGCTTGCCAGCGGTTGATCCTGGCGCGCCGCTGCCGCCGCAGGTGGTGAGCCAAGAGCCAGCACCTGGGCAAGAACTGCCGCTGGACGGCAGCCTTGAACTTAAATTTGACCAGGCCATGGATAAGGCGGCAACCGGGGCGGCTTTGCAAGTGCTGGATTGGGATGGGGAGCCGGTGGCGGGCAATGTGACCTGGATTGACGAGCGTACCGTCCGCTTTACAGCTTTAGAGCCGCTGGCAACCGGGCAGACTTACGTTGCCAGTCTATCGGGTGAGGCAAAGAGCGCCGAAGGCCTGGTGGTGGAACAGCCGTTCCATTGGGAATTCTCTACCGTGGGCACACTGGCGGTGCAGCAGGTCTTCCCGGCAGATGGCGCCGCCGACGTGGCGAACAACGCTGTGATCACGGTGATCTTTAACCGCCCGGTTGTGCCATTGGTGATTGCCGAAGCCCAGGCTGACTTGCCCGACCCGCTGCAAATCACCCCGGCCCTGGCTGGGGATGGGGAATGGGTCAATACTTCGGTATATGCTTTCCATCCTGAAGGGGTGCTGAAAGGTGATACAAGCTATACGGTGGAGATTGCCGCCGGGCTAGAAGATATGTCAGGCGAGGCAATTCTGGAGGAGGATGTAAGCTGGAGCTTCACGACCACGGCTCCAGATTTGGCATTGTATTGGCTGGTGGGTAAAGAGTGGGAGACCAACCCGGTCGACGGATACGCCAACGTGCTCTTAGATCAAGCCTTTGCGATCAGTTTTTACCAGCCAATGGACCCCGCCAGCACCGAAAGCGCGACGAGCATTGTGAGCAGCAATGGTGAGCCTGCACCGCTGGAATTCACCTGGAACGAAGACTTTACCACAGTGGTTTTGACCCCCACCCAGCGGTTGTCTTATGAGACCGGCTATATGTTGAGCGTGGGGATCGATGCCAAATCGGCGGACGGGGGCAGCCTGCGCTCTGGCCTGGATTGGAATTTCTACACGATTTCTCTGCCAGGGGTGGCTTATACAACCCCCGCAGATGGAGACCGGCAGGCCTATTATACCGGCGAGTTCTACATCCGCTTTGCTTCGCCCATGGATCTCAACAGCCTGAAGGATAAGGTCGTCTTTGAACCGGCTCTTGAACCGGGCAGCGGCTGGTGGTACGGCGATGCATATTATGATGACTGGAGCTGGGGGTATTACTTATATGGCATGCAGCCCTCTACCACGTATGAGGTGCGTATCCTACCGGGGATGAAGGATGTTTACGGTGCTGAGATCCGGACGGAAACGGTGCTGAGCTTCACCACTGCGGCTTATGAGCCCTCGGCATACCTGCAATTGCCGGGCGGTACGGTCTTATACCGTTCAGGCGGGCCGCAGGAATTCTATGCGAGTTATCGCAACATCCGCACCCTTGATCTTGAGCTTTACCAGCTTTCTGTAGACACCTTCTTGAAGATGGATACCGGTGTGATCAACCGCTGGGATTTTGACCCCTCCAGTTATGACCTGGTCTGGTCAAAGCGCGTGACGAGCACGGCGGCCTTGAACGAGAGGGCGTTGAGCAGTTTTACCATGACCGGTAGCGATGGGGGCGCCTTGTCGCCTGGGATCTATTTCTTGGGCATTCGTACACCAGAGGTGCCGCGTTACTCTTCTTTGTATAATGATTCGCGCGTTTTGATCGTGGCCGATGCCAACATCACATTAAAGACCACCACTGAAGAGGCCTTGATGTGGGTGACCGGCTTGGAAGATGGTGCCCCGATCGCCGGGGTGCCGCTGACCTTGTTTGATGAGAACCTGGCGCCCATCGGCAGAGGCGTGACCGACGAGTACGGCCTGCTTTACATAGAAGATATCGTTTTTTCGAGTGCTCAAGCGGAAGATTTTTACACTTATCACACGATCTATGTTGCAACCGGTGAGGAAAGCCCGGCTTTTGGCCTGGCTGCCAGCAATTGGGACAGCGATGTATCCCTGTACGACTATGGGATCTGGAATGACTACTACGGTGTCAACCAGAACTTTGTTAGCTACATCTATACGGAACGCCCAATTTACCGCCCTGGGCAGCCGGTCTACTTCAAAGGCGTCTTGCGCGCCGACGATGACCTGGATTACAGCCTGCCGGACGGCAAGGAAGTGCGCGTGCTGATCGAAGGTTACGAAGGCGCGGTGTATGAAGAGAAGCTACCCCTATCTGAATTTGGCACTTTCGATGGTGTGCTGTTGTTGGATACGGCGGCTGCTTTGGGGGCATACAATGCTTATGTGTACTTCCCGGCTGATGGCTCGTTGATCAGTTCGGTCTCTTTCAACGTGGCCGAATACCGCAAACCTGAGTTCCAGGTGAACGTAGACGCGGCCCCACCAAACTTGCTGCCCGGCGAAAGCTTTGCGGCTGCTATCCAGGCCACTTATTACTCTGGCGGGGCGGTAGCAGACGCCGATGTGCATTGGGTGCTGCTGGCAGATGATTACTACTTTGTTCCCCCGCCTGAGCTGTCGAGTTATGACTTCACCTACCGCGAGTCGGATTATGGGTATTACTACTATGATTATTACGGCGCTCCGGGCAGCGAAGTGATCGCGGAAGGAGATGGGCGCATCGGGGCAGATGGCAAGCTGGTGGTCGAATTGCCGGCAGACCTGAGCCAGGATGGGAACGCCCGCAAACTTACCTTTGAGGCCACGGTCACAGACCTGGCGGGTACTTCGGTCAGCGGGCGGGATGAGCTGGTGGTGCACCGCAGCGCTGTTTACCTGGGGGCGCGGCCTCAGCGCTACGTCGGCACCGCAGGTGAAGAACAGACCTTTGAGCTGGCGGCAGTTGATTGGGATGGCGTTCTGCTGCCAGGGCAAGAGGCCAGCGTTGAGATCGTGGAGCGGCGTTGGTACAGCGTCCAATCGCAGGATGCACAGGGGCGTATCGTATGGGAAACCTCGGTTGAGGAGATCCCGGTGGCGGCTTTTGAGCAGGTGGTGATGGACGAGAACGGCAAAGCCGCGGTCAACTTTACGCCGCCCAACGGTGGTGTTTACCGCCTGAAGGTCACGGCGTTGGATGCGGATGGAAACGAGGGCCGGGCATCTACTTATATGTGGGTGGCGGGCGAAGAGTATGTTCCCTGGAGACAGGGCAATGATCATGGATTTGAGCTGATCACAGATAAGACTGCTTACATGGCGGGTGACACGGCCGAGGTGCTGATCGCTTCGCCCTTCCAGGGCCAGGCCTATGCGTTGGTGACGGTAGAGCGCGGCCATGTCCGCTCGCACGAGGTGATCCTGCTGACCAGTAACAGCATGATCTACGAACTGCCCATCACACCGGATATGGCCCCTAACGTATACCTGTTCATCACGATCATCAAAGGGGTAGACGAAACCAGCCCGCGGCCAGATTTCAGGGTAGGGTTGGCAGAGATCAAGGTGGATGCCAGCAACCAGGCATTGACGGTTGAGGTGACGCCCGACCGTGAACAAGCCGGGCCCGGAGATGAGGTAACCTATACGGTGCGCACCAGCGATGGTAGCGGTAAGCCTGTGCGCGCAGAGGTTTCGCTTTCTCTGAGCGACCTGGCGACGCTTTCGCTCAGCCCGGCCAACAGTGTGCCAATCCTGGATGCCTTCTATGACCGGCGCGGTCTACAAGTTTGGACTTCGATGCCGTTGGTGTATAACGTCGAATACTACAACATGGAGTTGGCCGACCGGGCCGAGGAAAGCATGCCAGCGGGCAGCGGGGGCGGCAAGGGCAGCGACGAATACGGTGTGATTGAGGTGCGGCAAGACTTCCCCGACACAGCTTATTGGGAGGCACACCTGGTCACCGGTGAAGATGGACAGGCCACAGTAACCGTGACCCTGCCCGATAACCTGACCACCTGGCGCATGGACGCACGCGCCGTCACCGTCGATACATTGGTAGGCCAGGCCAGCGTGGACCTGGTCAGCACCAAGCCGCTATTGGTGCGGCCTCAGACGCCGCGCTTCTTCGTGGTTGGCGACGAGGTGCTCCTGGGGGCTGCCGTCCACAACAACACTGCTAAAGATTTGAACGTGGACGTAACCTTGAATGGGGACGGGATCAGCCTGGAAGGAAAGGCCGACCAAACCATAGAAGTTGCAGCCGGACAGCAAGCATATGTCACCTGGAACGTTACGGTCTTAGAAGATGTAGAGCGCGTGGACCTGGTCTTTAGCGCATCTGCGGGCCAATACAACGACGCCAGCCGCCCGACCCTGGGCAGCCTGGACGACCAGGGCATCCCGGTATATCGCTACGAAGCTCCAGAAACGGTGGGTACTTCGGGGCAGATGTTGGAGGGCGGTACGCTGGTGGAGGCGATTGTCCTGCCAGACGAGTTCACCATCTCACAAGGCGAGCTGGTGATCCGCATCTCACCCTCGTTGGCAGCCGGGATGACGGATGGCTTGAAGTATTTGGAAGATTATCCGTATGAGTGCGTTGAGCAGACCATTTCACGCTTCTTACCCAACATCTTGACCCTGCGCGCGCTGCAAGAAGCAGGGATTGACGATCCACAACTGGAGGCCGACCTGAACGAACGGGTGAGCACTACCTTGCAGCGCTTGTATAACTGGCAGAATCCAGATGGCGGATGGGGCTGGTGGAGCAACCAGGAGAGTAATACCCTGACCACGGCTTACGTGGTGTTGGGCCTGGCTGAAGCCCAAGAGGCAGGGTACCCGATCAGTGGGGTGGTGCTGGGAGACGCGCTGGGCTTTTTGGAGGACAACATCAAGCCGCTGACGCGCTTGGCCCCGCCCTTTGAGCTGAACCGCCAGGCTTTCTTGTTGTATGTGCTGACGCGCTCCGGGCAGCCTGATCTGAGCACAGCCGGCAAGCTTTATGAGCAGCGCCAGGCGATGGATCTGTATGCGCGGGCATTGTTGGCTGAGGTGTTCTATGACAGCGAGGCCGAAGATACGCGCGTGGCGACCTTGCTTTCGGACTTGAACAGTGCGGCGGTCCTTTCTGCCACTGGGGCACACTGGGAAGAAGATGAAGACGATTACTGGAACTGGAACACGGATACGCGTACCACGGCGATCGTGCTCTCTACCCTCAGCCGGATGGATGCGCAAAACCCAATCAATGCCAATGCGGTGCGCTGGTTGATGAGCAACCGCACCGACGGGCATTGGTGGTCAACGCAAGAGACGGCCTGGACGTTGATGGCGCTGACGCGTTGGATGGTAGCCAGCGGCGAACTGCAGGCAGACTATGAGTACGGGGTGGCGCTGAATGGGGAGCAGCTAGGGGGCGGATTGGCAAACGCCGATTCGCTGCGCTCAACGCAGGAGATGCGCATCGCCATCACCGATCTGCTGGCAGATGAGGCCAACCGTCTGGCGATTGCCCGCAGTGACGGCACGGGTAATCTGTACTATACGGCGCACCTCAAGGTGTACTTGCCTGTCGAAGAGCTGGAGCCCCTGGAGCGCGGTGTGATCGTGGCGCGCAGTTATTACCCGGTGGATGACACCTCTACGCCCGTTACTCAGGCGGCCCAGGGCGACCTGCTGTTGGTGCGGTTGACCATCGTAGCGCCGCATGATCTGCACTACGTGGTGATCCATGATCCATTACCAGCAGGCCTGGAGGCGGTTGATCAATCGCTGTTAACCAGTCCGCAAGGGGTGCAGCCTGAAACCTACCAGTGGGAAGACCTGGTCTACCGCGGCTGGGGTTGGTGGTATTTCAACCATGCTGAGTTCCGAGACGAAGGATTGGTGCTCTCGGCGACCGACCTGCCGGCGGGTACTTATGTGTACACGTACCTGGCACGCGCCAGTACGGTGGGTACCTTCAGGGTCATCCCGACCACCGCACAGGAGTTTTACTTCCCCGAAGTCTATGGACGGGCGGCTGGCAGCCTGTTCGAAGTAAAACCTTAGGCTGAGATCAAATCTAGCATGGTTTTTAGGGAGCGATGCCCAATGTACCTGAGGCCATCGCTCCCTTTTGTTATGCCAGAATGCCCCAATATGCCATCCACCATACAAAGAAAAGCGCCGCAAATGCCAGCAGGGTGAAGTGCAGCCGCCCCAACAGGTTCCAGTAGGGCTTGCGTCCCGGGTTCCATACCCCGCTCCATGCCAGGATAACAAAGACCACCAGAGCGGCGGTTAGCGCCGCCAGGAGCCAGGGCAGCAACAACAATAGCTTGACGGCGGAGGTGTCCCCGAACATTATTTCAGGACTGCTCAGAACGAGAAAAAGGGTGGGCAAAAAGATCATGTTGAGCAGGCATATAACCCACGCAAGCCGCCGCGCCAGGATTTCTGCCCGGCTGTGCTGGATATCCAGGCGGCGGTTAATCCATGCAACTGCCGGCCCTAAGGCGATCACCGTACTGAACAGAACCATGCACAGGGCCAATACGGCAAGGTTAAAGTTGGTGCCGGCATACCAGGGTAGGCGCACATAGGCCGAAGTGGGAAAGTTTTCGAAAAACAGATGGGTAATATTGCCCTGCTCATCTTCTCGGAAGACCATTCGTCCAAACAATGCCGAAGCGGGATCAACCGGCGCGAAAGTCAGCGGAGACACTTCTACAAACTGCGCGGGCATCTGGCCTGGGAAGGCCAGATGTACCAGCAGGCGGCCTTGAGGGGTTAATGAGACATTTACCTGGGTGAATAAAGCGGTGATCTTCTCGGGTGTGCTGAAGTTGTTGCGCGCTCCCATGTAAGCGCCTAAATAACGTTGGTAGGTCTGGGGGGCGGCAGCCGAAGGCTCTGGCAGCAAGGATTGTTCGGGCTGGAAATAGTGGTTTATGAAGGCGGTAAGAAATTCCGTGGCGGCCAGGCTGGCCTCGGCGCTGTTGTAAGAGACAAAGACGCCCATTTGTTGCTCGGGCAGTAAAAGAAGCTCGCTGTGGAAAAGTTGCGTATCGCCGCCGTGACCGATGCCGCGCAGCTCGCCGGCCAACGTCTCGTAGAAACCATATCCCCAGCCGCTGACGGCTGGATCGTGGGCAAACTGCCGGGTATGCATTTGGGTAACCGTTTCTGGCTGTAAAATCTGTGCGCCCTGGTACTGCCCACCCTGTAGATGTGCCAGCATGAAGTGAGCCATATCTACAGCGCTGGCACTTAATGCTCCAGCCGGTGAGGCCTGAATGTACTCAAAATCTTGTGCTTCAAAGATGCCGTTGGCGTACTGGTAGCCCAAGACTGTGTTGGCAGATAGGCCCTCTGGCAAGGGTTGAGCAAAGGTGCTGTGTGTCATTTGCAGCGGCTTGAAGATATTTTCTTCTATATACTGCTCATATGGTATACCGGAAACCAGTTCGACAATGTAACCGGCCAATACGGAGCCGTAATTCGAATAGGCCGAAAGCTCACCGGGTGGGCGCACTCGTTGGGGCATGTGGGTGGCAAGATATTCGCCCAAGGGCAGTATTTCATCAGCGCTGCGAGCCATTATGCCCATTCCCTGATCTTCAAAGCCAGGGGTATGGGTCATTAGGTGTGCCAGGGTGATCGGCTGTGGAAAGGTATCGGGGATGGTAAAGGATGGGCTGGCATTGGCCAAATAGGTGTTAATGTCGGTATTTAGGTCTAACTGGCCGCATTCCACCAATTGCATCACTGCCGTCCAGATGAAGAGCTTGGAGATTGAGCCGGGCCGGAAGAGGGATGTGGTGGGCGAGACAGGCACCTCGTGTTCTACATCTGCATAACCATAGCCCTTGGTGAGAAGTATTTCGCCATCCAAGACAACCGCCACAACTGCGCCGGCGATGTGTTGCGAAGACAATTGGTAATTAACCAATCCATCCAGGAATGCCTCCAGCGCGTCGACATCCGTTGGCCCGCCTCCTTCGAGGCCTATCATGGGCGGCGAACGGTACGCCATGGCCGGGGTAGGAGGAACCAATAGAATCCCTGCCAATAAGGGAATGATCAACAGCATTGATATCTTGCGCATTTTCTATCTCCTGTCAATTTTGAAAAAAGGAGGCGCGACAATCTACAATTCAAACGCTGTGGTTATTTTACATCAAAATGGATTAGGGGGCTGGTGACGGTTTCGCCGGAGGCGGTGACTGCTTGCGCATAG
>Ga0116144_10004234_pt1 | contig 13720 bp, 17 predicted proteins | sample AD_UKC035_MetaG_FD_89746 | JGI IMG/M metagenome (GOLD analysis project Ga0116144, IMG submission 89746) | Active sludge microbial communities of municipal wastewater-treating anaerobic digesters from USA - AD_UKC035_MetaG | ecosystem: Engineered > Bioreactor > Anaerobic > Digestate | place: USA... | reverse complement strand
GCAGTATACTCAAATAAAACTTTCTTCCCTGCCCTTACCGGAATGAGCGCAGAGATTGGTCAATTAAAATTATATCGGAATACCAAAGGTCGGGTTCCCCTTTAGGGGTCAGGGGTCGGAGAAATAATACAAAAAAGAATCTTCATATAAAAGATCTTCAACGCCCCTGTCCCCCTCGGGGGGACCAAGGTTCCTGGAGTATACCTAAAGGGGGAACCAAGGATCCGGGTGGTCAGAGGTCAGAGGTAAGAGGATGGAGGTAAGAGGTAAGAGGTCAGAAGTTAGAGCTGGGAGGTAAGAGGTAGGGTAGATTAACTTAAAATATCTTCAACGCTCCTGACTCCCACGGGGGAACCAAGGATCCTGGCCGTATCCTTAATCAAGACAGCCTTCCTTGCTCTTGGGAAGGAGTACATAGATGGGTCGAAAAAGGACCTTCATAGAAAATATTATCAACGCCCCTGACCCAGTCCGTGCATGGGGGAGCAGGTTTAAATCTCCAACTATAAGAGAGGTTCCGGGTTTCGAAATAGACGTAAACCAGACCTGCTCTTGCAAGTGCGGGATGGTCATACCCCTCTTCCCCCTTTTTCAATTCGTCCTGATTAAAGATGAGTATATTTGCAGCCAAATTTTTTTTGACCATGATGCCGGAAATCAGAGCCTATATCGATGAGCATAAATCCCGGTTTTTAGATGAGTTGATTGGCCTCCTCCGGATCCCTTCAATCAGCGCCGACCCGAAATACAAGCCGGATGTGGACCGTACTGCGGAAGAAGTAGCTGCTCATCTGAGCAAAGCCGGAGTGGACAAGGTGCAGGTCTATTCCACACCCGGACATCCCGTAGTATATGGGGAGCATATCCTGGATCCTTCCCTCCCTACCGTGTTGGTTTATGGACATTACGATGTCCAGCCTCCGGATCCCCTGGAACTTTGGACCACTTCCCCCTTTGAGCCTGAAATCCGGGAAGGAAACATCTATGCAAGGGGAGCCGCTGACGATAAGGGACAGTTTTTTATGCACATCAAAGCCTTCGAAGCCATGAAAGCTTTGGGAGCCTTGACCTGCAATATAAAGATCATCATCGAAGGGGAGGAAGAGATCGGTTCCAATCATCTGGAACTCTTCCTCAAAGACCACCGGAACATGCTTGCCTGCGATGTCGTGCTGATCAGCGACACCGCTCTGATAGCCAACGATGTTCCTTCCCTGACGACAGGCCTGCGCGGGATGAGTTATGTTGAAGTGGAGGTCACCGGTCCAAACCGCGACCTGCATTCAGGGGTCTATGGAGGCGGCGTGGCCAACCCGGCCAATGTCCTGGCAAGAATGATCTCCTCCCTGCACGACGACCAAGGCCGGGTCACCATCCCCGGGTTTTACGACAAGGTTAAACCGGTATCCACGGAGGAGCGAAAGGAAATGAATGAAGCCCCTTTTGACCTGGAAGAATATTGCAGGGACCTGGGCATTGAAGAGGTGGCGGGGGAATCGGGTTATACCACCCTGGAACGGACTTCGATCCGGCCGACCCTGGATGTGAACGGAATATGGGGTGGGTACATTGGGGCAGGGGCCAAAACCGTATTGCCCTCCAAAGCTTTTGCCAAGATCAGCATGCGGCTGGTACCGGACCAGGATCCCGAGGAGATCACCCGGTTGTTTACGGATTATTTCATATCCCTGGCTCCATCCAGCGTCAAGGTCAGGGTCTTCCCTCATCATTTTGGCCTTCCTGCGGTCACCCCAACGGATTCTTTGGAGTATAAAGCTGCCGAACTGGCCATGACGGACAGTTTTGGTAAAAAGCCCATTCCCCAGCGCGGAGGGGGGAGCATTCCGATTGTTTCGCTTTTTGAACAGATCCTCGGCGCCAAAACGGTCATGATGGGGTTTGGCCTCGATTCAGACAATATCCATTCACCCAATGAAAGATACGGCCTTTTCAATTTTTATAAAGGCATTGAAACCATTCCGCTCTATTACCATCATTATGCTCAATTAAAAAAATCCTGACATTCATGAAAAACCTGTTAACCCTTTTCTTTTCCCTTGCTTTTTTACAAATCTCTTTCAGCCAGACCATGACTATTTCCAAAGATTCCGTGATCACCGACAGCCTTTCTTATTCCCTGGGGACCCTGATCGGTTCCAATCTGAAGTCCCAGGGCTTCAATGAACTTCATATCGAAGACTTTACTAAAGGCGTGCTGCACGCCATTCTCGAAATCGGGACTCTGGACCTCAACCAGTGTTCATCCATTGTGGACAAATACCTGGCGGAGAAAAGGGAATTGACCTATGGCCCGATCAAAGAAGCCGGTGAAAAATACCTTGCGGAAAACCTGAAAAAACCAAATATCCATGTTTCGAAATCAGGCCTGCAATACGAGATCCTTACCGAAGGCCAGGGCCGAAAACCCGGGATGTCCGATACGGTCACGGTGCATTACGAAGGCAAACTGATCGACGGCACGGTTTTCGACAGTTCCATCAAACGGGGAGAGCCCATTCAACTGATCACCAACCAGGTCATCGCCGGATGGACCGAGGCTTTACAATTGATGAGCGTGGGTTCCAAATACCGCTTGTACATTCCTTATTACCTCGGTTACGGAGAAAACGGCGCCGGACAGGCGATCCCGCCTTATGCCACCCTGATTTTCGATGTGGAATTGATCAAAATAGGTTCATGATCCGATGCGGCTGGATATCATAGCAGCCCTTCCCCGCTATTTCGACAGCGTTTTTGACAATGCCATCTACCGGAGGGCAACAGAATCCGGACTTTTCCGCGTTGAAGTTCACGACCTCAGAGACTTTGGAAAAGGAACGTACCGCCAGATCGACGACTATGCCTATGGGGGCAGCGCCGGCATGGTCCTCATGGCCGAACCGCTTTCGGCTTGCATTGAAAATCTGAAAAGCCAGCGTTCCTATGACGATATCATTTATCTGAGCCCCGACGGAGAGGTATTCAACCAGCACCTCGCCAACCGCTTGTCCCTCTGCCAGAACCTCCTGCTGATCTGCGGCCATTACAAAGGGATCGATCAGCGCATACGGGACCTTTATGTGACGCGGGAAATATCCATCGGGGATTACGTCTTGTCCGGGGGGGAGATCGCGGCGGCGGTTTTGACCGATGCCGTCCTTCGCCTGATCCCCGGAGTGATGGGAGATGAATCTTCCGCACTGACCGACTCGCACCAGGATGGTTTGTTGTCCCCCCCGGTTTATACCCGCCCGGCAGAATTCAAAGGATTAAAAGTGCCCGAAGTGCTGATGGGTGGCAACGATAAGGCCATCCGGGAATGGCTGCACGAACAGGCCCTGGAGAGGACGAGGGAGCGCAGGCCGGATCTATGGGAGCAATGGGGAGATGGATGAAACAGTTTGCAAGTTAGCAAGTTAGCAAGTTTGTTAGTTCGAAAGTTCCGCAATTCCGCAATTCCACAATTCAACACCTCAGTGCGGCAATTTGCTCCTGAACTTTCCATAAATATAAGTCCCGGTCATAGCCGCTGCCAAAAACAGGACCAGTACCGTATATCCACTGCCCATGAGAATAAACATCGGGGCGGGACAAATGCCGGCAAGAGCCCAGCCCAGGCCGAAAATAAAACCGCCGAGAATATAACGGGGATAGGTTTTGGCTTTAGGGGGGATCACGATTTCCTGTCCTTCGACCGATTTGAGGTGAAAGTGGCGGATCAGGTAAACCACGCCGACACCGAGCGCCACCGCAGTGCCGATGATGCCAAACATGTGGAAGGACTGAAAATGAAACATTTCGAAGATGCGGAAAAAAGAAACCGCTTCCGTCTTATATAAAGTGAACCCGAGGAGGATTCCGATGAAAATAAATCGTGACATCCGCATACCGAGAAATTTTTACAGTGAATAAAAGAGGCCTTGGGGTTTATATCAACAAGGGCAGGATCAGGTAAGTCATCACCAGCCCGCCCAGAAAAAAGCCAATGACGGAGACCAGGGAGGGCAGTTCCAGGGCGGAAAGCCCGCTGATGGCATGGCCCGAAGTGCAACCCCCGGCATACCGGGCGCCAAATCCAACGAGGAAGCCTCCCCCGACAATACAGAGGATACCCCGGAGACTGAAAATTGCCTCCCAGGAATACCATTCGGGTACCAGGGGCACCTGATCATTCGGGTAAGAAAGGCCGAGGTTGCGAAGGCTTTCGACCGTCGCGGGAGAGACGTGGGCCACCGCGCCTTCAGGGCCGGTAAAATAATGGGAAGCCAGGTAGCCCCCGAAGACCGCGCCAAGGGCAACGAGGAGATTCCATTCCTGGTCTTTCCAGTTGAATTTGAAAAAATCAGTGCTTTGATCGGCTCCGTCGGCCGCGCACATGATCCTGAAATTGTCGGAAATCCCGAAATTTTTGCCAAACCAGAGTAATAAGAACATGATGAAGGCAATCATCATCCCGCCCAGCCACCAGGGCCAGGGCTGGCTGATGAATTCACGGAGATCGATCAGAAATTGAGGTACCATAACGGCGGAAATTTAGAATGGGATAAAGATAATTTGCGAAGGCGGCCCGGAAGAAATAAAAAAAATAAAGGATAAAAAATCGGTTGGAAAATATCGAAACGCCGGCAGGGACAGCTCGGGGGAGCGGGGATCAGTCCGCCTGTTTTTTTACCAAAATCTTGTCGATCCTTGCCCCATCCATATCAATGACCTCCAGGATAAAATCTTTCCACATCGTCCGTTCACCGGCGCGGGGAATATGTTTCAGCTCATGCAGGACGAGGCCACCCAGGGTATTGAACTCAAATTTAGAAGCCAGTTCGTCCAGGCCGAAATAATGGAGGAAATCCGCGATGGGATAGTGGCCATCGATCAGCCAGGAACCGTCCTCCCGTTCTTCGAAAGAAAATTCTTCATCGTAAAATTCATCGGCTCCCCCGACCAGGGCTTCCAAAAGGTCGTTCATGGTCACCATGCCCTGGACCTGGCCATATTCGTCCGTGACAATGCCGAAATGCAGTTTAGTCTCCTTGAATAATTGGAGGGCCTTATAGGCGCTGGTGTTTTCGATCAGGAATTTCGGAGGTTTGAGGTATTCGGCAAGCCGGAACTGGTCATCGTCAATATGGGTAAAAAGGTCCTTGAGGAAAACGACCCCCTGGATATTGTCCTTGTCCCCATCCATCACCGGATATACGGAGTGGAGTTCGTTGCTCACGGTATTGCGGATGAGGTCTGCCGGGTCGTTGATGTCCAGGAAAACGATCTCGTTGCGGTGGGTCATCAGGGAAGATATTTTCCGGTCTCCCAGGTGAAAAACCCTTTCTACAATGTCCTGTTCGATCTCCTGGACTTCACCGCCTTCGGTTCCTTCCTGGATGATCTGTTTGATTTCTTCTTCCGTAACCTTGCCTTCCGGGGTATTTTTAATGCGGAACAATTTGATCAGGAGGTCACCGGTATGCGAGAGAAGCCAGACAAAAGGGGCGGCGATCATGGAAAGGGTTTTCATCGGCCGCGCCGTAATCTTGGATATGGTCTCCGGATACGCCATCCCGATGCGCTTGGGAACCAGTTCTCCAAGGACCAGGGAGAAAAAAGTCATGATGATGACCACGATGGTGACTGCTATGCTGTGGGAATAGGGCCTCAGGTCTTCGAATCTTTCCACCCACAGTTCCAGGTCCTTGGTGATGGTTTCGCCGCTATAGATACCCATGAGGATCCCGATCAGGGTGATCCCGATCTGAACGGTGGAAAGAAAACGGGTGGGGGATTGAAGGGTGGCCAGCGCGATTTTAGCGTTTTGGTCCCCTTTTTTTACTGCGGTTTCCAGCCTCGACTTCCTGGAGGATACCAGTGCAATTTCTGACATGGAAAACAGCCCATTCAGCAAAATCAGCAACAAAATGATCAACAATTCCATGCTCGTAACTAAACCGCCAAAATCTCAGGTCTGTAAGATTTCAGCGCAATGATACGACATTTCTTGCTTTTTGTTTAGAACTGCCCAGGAGATCTATGCCGATTTCGATCACATCTCCTTGATTTATAAATCGTTGCGGTTTCCTTCCCATTCCGACTCCAAAAGGGGTCCCGGTGGTGATGACATCCCCCGGAAGCAAGGTCATAAACTGGCTGATATAGTGTACCAGGTAATGTACCCCAAAGACCATATCGGCAGTGGAAGAATCCTGGACCAGCTCCCCATTGAGTTTCGTCCAAAGTCTTAGATTTTGGGGATCGGGCACCTCCTCTTTGGTGAGGATAAAGGGCCCCAGGGGGGCAAAGGTGTCGCAGGACTTCCCCTTCACCCACTGACCGCCTCTTTCCAGCTGGAATTCCCTTTCGCTGTAGTCGTTGTGCAGGCAATAACCGAATATAAAATCGTCCGCTTTGTCAAGGGGTACGTAAGACGCTTTTTGACCGATCACAATAGCCAATTCCACTTCATAATCTGTTTTGACCGAACCGGGTGGGATCAGCAGGTCGTCGTTCGGACCACAAATCGCCGTTGTGGATTTGAAAAAAAGCACCGGTTCTTTTGGGATATCGGCGCCGGTCTCGCGGGCATGGCCGGCATAATTCAGGCCCACACAGATCAGTTTGGAGGGCCTTGCCAGAGGGGGGGCCAGGCGGGTATCGGGGTCGACCGGTCGAAAGCCATCCGCGGTATCCAGGTATTCCTGCAAATCACGGACCTGTCCGGAAGCAAAAAAAGATTCATCATAATCCGGAATGACATCGCTGACATCAATCCAGCGGCCGTCTGCAAGAATCAGGCCGGGCTTTTCCAATTCAGGCCGGCCAAAACGGATGAGTTTCATTATTCTGTCGTATTTATTTGGATGAGCAAGATGATCAGGAATTGAGGGTGATGAATCCTCCGTCAATCGGAAAATCGGTCCCGGTGACAAAGGCAGATTCCTCGCAGCACAGGTAAAGGGCGAGGTAGGCGATTTCCACCGGTTTTCCCATACGGCCAAGGGGTTGTGTTTTTTCAAGTTGGGCAAAAACCTCGGCTTCCCGGCCCGGATAGTTTTTGGCCAGGTAACCATCCACAAAGGGCGTATGCACCCTGCCCGGGCTGATGCTGTTGCAACGGATGCCGTGACGGATAAAATCCTTGGCGACCGAGCGCGTCATGGCCAGCACGGCTCCCTTGGTGACCGAATAAGCAAACCGTTCCGAAATGCCCACGGTGCCCGCTACGGAGGCAATGTTGAGGATGACCCCTGCTGCCCTTTTGATCATATAAGGTAATACGGCGTGGATCATATGGTAATAGCCTTTTACGTTGATGGTCATCAACCGGTCAAAATAGTCCGGGCCCGTATTTTCCGCGGTCCCGACGTGCCCGATGCCGGCATTGTTGATCAGAAGGTCCACTTGCGATTCCGTTTCTATGGCTGCAATCCGCGATTTGATCTGCTCCAGGTCACTGACGTCCGCGGTCACCGCCCTGCAATTTCCGCCGGATTCCGTGATTTCCGCGACGGTCTGCGCTGCGGCCTCTTCGTTAAGGTCAAAGATGATGACCTCAGCGCCGCGGGCGGCGAGGATGGTGGCAATCGCTTTGCCTATCCCACTGGCTGCCCCCGTGATCACAGCGGTTTTACGGCTTAGGTCAAACATCTCATCGGAATTATAATTTAAAAACAAGTTTGGCCGGCATCCATTTTTCACCGGCCGCCAGGCCGGGCAGGCCCTGCTGGTAATTCCACATCAGTTCCTCCCATTCCTGTACCTTGGGATTTGCCCTGTCCATTTCCATTTTTTTCTCAAAACTGAACTCTTCGTTGCCTTCGATGATCATAAAAAGGCGGTTCAATACCCGGTATATCTCCATGTCCACGATGCCGGATTTTTTGAGGCTTTGGAGAATGTCCGGCCATACCGCTTCATGGTATCGTTCGTATTCTTCGATGAGTTTAGGGTCATCTTTGAGGTCAAGGGCAAAACAAAATCGGGGCATGAACGGGATTTCTAGGCAATAAAATTAAATTCAAAGGATCCATCAGGTGAGGGCGCGGTCCAGATGGGTATATCCTCCATCGACGTACACGTGTTCCCCGGTGATGTGTGAAGCCCTTGCTGAAACGAGGAAGACCGCCATATCCGCGATTTCCTGGGGCGTGGTAAACCTTTTTCCAAAAGGGATCTTGGAGGCGATCAATTCTTTTTTGGCCTGGGGATCCGGGAAGGTGCCCACCCACCATTCATAGAGCGGGGTCCAGACTTCCGCAGGGACCATGGCATTGACCCGGATGCCGTATGGGATCAGTTCGGCGGCCCAGTCCCGGGTGAGCCCCAGGATGCCGGCTTTGGCGCACACATAGCCTGAGGTGCCGCCCTGGCCGGTGACCGCCGTTTTGGAGCTGGTATTGAGGATCACTCCTTTGGTTTTTTTCAGGTGGGGGAGGCAAAGGTGGGCCATGTTGTAATAATGCATCAGGTTGAGCTGAAGGCTTTTTTCAAAAGCTTCGGGATTGCCTTTCTCGAGGCCCACATTGTCGTTGATGCCTGCATTGTTCAGTAAACCATCCAGCCTTTGGTAATGATTCACTGCAAAGTTTACCGCGTCCAGGCATTGGTCGTATTCCGTGAGGTCCACCTTGAGGAAGATGCTGTGTCCGCCGGCTTCCTTGATTTCACGGACGAGTTGCGCCCCCGCCTGGTCGTCCTTGTCCAGGATGACCGGACGGGCGCCTTCGGCAACCATGGTAAGGGCAATGGCTCTGCCGATGCCCTTGGCCCCGCCGGTGATGATAAAGACTTTGTCTTTTATTCCGAGATCCATGATCGGTCTAAGTTATAGAATTGAACCGCATTTTTATAAAATACCATTTCTTTTTCGCTAACCGACCAGGTTTCCGTAAACGTTTTGACGATATCCAATACATTTTTGAAACTGGCTGCGAGCAGGCAGACCGGCCAGTCCGAACCAAAGACCAGGCGTCCGGGCCCGAAGATTTCCGATACGGCCTGGAGGAAAGGAAGAAAATCGGGATATCTCCAGTTTTTCCAGTCCGCTTCGGTCACCAATCCCGAAACTTTGCAATAGACATTGGGAAGGTCCGCGAAATTCCGCATCAGGTCTTTCCAATGTTCGAATTGTTTTGATTTAATCATCGGTTTGGCCAGGTGGTCGATGATGAATTTCTGATCGGGAAATTTTTTTACCATTTCCCAGGCGGTGAATAAATGCCTCGGGTAGATCAGGATGTCGTAAGTCAAATCCAGCGGTGCCAGCCGGCTCAGCCCTGCCAGGAAATCCGCCCTTTCCATAAAATCAACCGGTTCGGCCTGGAGGACATGACGTACCCCCTTGAATTTGGATTGGGATGAATAATGTTTGAGTCTTTCCCCCGCGCCGGGATCGCAAAGATCCACCCAACCTACGACTCCTTTGATGAAGCCATGCTGTCCGGCATGCTGCAGCAGGATATCCGTTTCGTTTTCCGTGGAGATCGCCTGGACCGATACACATCCGTCCACCTGGTTGGCGGCATAGGTGGCATGCAAATCGTCCGGGAAATAATCCTGCCTGAGTATGTCCATTTTATCATCGATCCAATCGTAATAAGCAGGCTCGTATTTCCAGAAATGCTGGTGCGCGTCAAGGATATGCATATGGTACAGCGGGGGCTAATGTAAGCAATCCGGGTGAATTGATTTTTTTATTTAAGTTTGTTTATTCAATATTCCTGATCCAATGAAATGCAAGATTTTTTTTAGTTTTTTTATTTTAACCATCACGCAAGGATTTTCACAAAAAATATACAATCCTGCCCAAATCGAAGCGCTAAAGGCAGAGGTCAAAAAGTCGATTGACGGCCAGGCAAAAATGGCCCAGGTCATGATCGATAAAGTGTTCAGTTTTGCGGAACTCGGTTTCCAGGAAACGGAAACCTCCGAATACCTGACCGGCATCCTGGAGAAAAACGGATTTAAGATCGAACGTGGGATTTCGGGAGTGCCCACGGCCTGGTGGGCCAGCTGGGGAAAGGGAAGGCCGGTGATCGCCATTGGTTCCGATCTGGATTGTATCCCCAAAGCTTCGCAAAAACCGGGGGTGGCCTATCACGACCCGATCGTGGAAGGGGCTCCGGGGCATGGAGAAGGGCATAACAGCGGAATACCCCTCAACATCCTCAGCGTGCTTGCCGTGAAAGAAATCATGCAGCGCGACCAGATCCCCGGCACCCTCATTCTCTGGCCCGGCGTGGCTGAAGAACTTGTAGGGACCAAGGCCTATTTCACTCGCGATGGATATTTCGACTCCGTGGACCTCTGCATATTCACCCATGTCAGCAGCAACCTCGGGGTCTCTTACGGACAGGCGCAGGGTACCGGTCTGATCTCGGTCGAATATGAATTTGAAGGGGAGGCCGCCCATGCCGGCTTTGCTCCCTGGAGGGGCAGGAGCGCGGCGGATGCCGTGGAACTGATGAGCATCGGATGGCAATACCAGCGCGAGCACCTGGACCCGTTACAGCGTTCACATTCCGTGATTAAAAACGGAGGGGACCAGCCGAATGTGGTGCCATCCAAAGCATCGATCTGGTATTACCTGAGGCATATCACTTATCCCCAGATCATGAACCTCTTTGAAAAAGCAAACCGCATCGCGGACGGTGCAGCCCTAATGACCGGGACTAAAGTAAACCGTAAAATTCTGGGCTCCGCCTGGCCGAGGCATTTTAACCAACCCATGGCGGAAGCCGCTTATGAAAACATCAGGCAGGTGGGCCTGCCTGCCTGGTCCGATGCCGATCAAATGCTGGCCAAAGCTTTGCAGCAGGAAGTGGGTGCCGTCAACAAAGAAGGATTGGCCAGTAAACTGGATACCCTGGAAGCCCCTATATCGTCCCCGGTGAGCGGTGGATCCGATGATATCGGGGATATATCCTGGAAACTGCCTACCATCACCCTGACCTATCCGTCCAATATACCTGGCCTCCAGGGCCATCACTGGTCCAATGCCGTCACCATGGCTACCCCCATCGCCCATAAAGGGGTGATCGCCGGGGCGAAAGTGGAGGCCATGACCCTGATCGACCTTTTTACCAAACCCGAAATCACCCGCCGGGCCTGGGAATATTTTAGAAAAGAACAGGGTATGGAGATCAAGTACACCCCGATGGTGGGTCCTCAGGACAAACCCGCTGTTTATCTTAATAAGGAGATCATGGATGAATTCCGTCCTAAACTGCGGCCTTATTATTACGATGAAACCAGATACAGCACATACCTGGAACAACTGGGAATTAAATATCCCACCCTCAAAGCCAAATCCTGATCCCTACTTCAAACTCATTAACCGGTTATTCCTTGAAAATCATACCAAAAGGGGAATTTATATTCCTTGAAGGCCCCAAGCCCAGAACTTTCGAGCTTATTTTCGCTTGGAAGGTTTGGAAAGAATTTATCAAAGGCTTTCGCGCCCTCCATTTTGTAGGCCCCGCCATCACGGTCTTCGGGGGAGCCCGTTTTAAAAGGGAAGATGAATATTACAAAACCGGCTTGGAAATCGGCAAACGCATTGCCCTGTCCGGTTTTGCCACCGTTACGGGGGGCGGCCCCGGCCTGATGGAGGCCGTCAACAAAGGAGCTTTCGAGAACGGAGGCAAATCCATTGGGATCAATATTCTGCTGCCCTTTGAACAATACGCCAATCCTTACCTGCACAAATCCGTCACCATCGACTATTTTTTCGTTCGCAAGACCCTCCTGTTGAAATACTCTTACGCCTTTATCGTATTGCCCGGAGGTTTCGGGACCATGGACGAGTTGTATGAAACGATCACTCTCATGCAAACAAACGTCGTGCACGATTTCCCGGTCGTGCTGATCGGCAAGGCTTACTGGAAAAAAATGTTCGAGTTTATCGATGAAATGGTGGCTTACAAAACCATTTCACCCCAAGATCCCGGCCTGATAAAGGTGACGGATTCACTGGATGAAGCGATGGAGTATATCAAGGCGCATATCGATACCCATTTCCGGGTGGCCCAGAGGCATAAACCCATCTGGTGGCTTTTCGAAAGGTCCTGAAGGTGTTTAATTTAAATCACGCCAAAAGCCTTGACCAGGTAGGTACCGAAGAAGGGCAGGGCAACCCAAAACCATTCCGGTTTGACGGCCAGCAAAAACAACATAATAACCAGGGAAATCAGGGTATAGACCCACATGAGCCGGCTGGATTCACTTTTTGTCTGATTCATGATTCTTGTATTAAAGCGCCACAAAAATAGAAGGATTTTGCAAACAAGGGCAGGAAAGGAGGAAGGGAGAAAAGGAGGAAGGGATAAGGGGCAAAAAAAAGTGCGGAAACCCCGGGTCTGGGTTTCCACACTCTGTTTTGGGATTAAAAAATGTCCTTACAAGCTTATCCGGTATCCAATATTCATGCCAAATCCGTAATTCCTGAGGCGGAGGTCGATGAGGGTATTATCCACCACACGGCTGAAGCCATGCTGATACCCTGCCTGGACAGTCAGGGCGCCGCTTTTAAGCCTTAGGGTCCCCCCGACACCGGCCAGGCCGCTCCATTCCATGCGGTTGTATATATCCTGGTCCAGGTTGAGTTTTGTTTTTGTCAGATTGACGTCAAAGATCAGGTTGGCCCGGGTGCGGACCTCCCCTTCCAGGGCATAGGAGAGGGCGGGGCCGGCAAATACAAAGAATCCAAGCGGGCCGTCTCCCTGGGTATGATATCTCCATTGCAAAGGAAGTTCCAGGTATTTCAGGGTAGTGATGGCTTCCACTCCGAGACTGACCGGAAGATTAAATACATCCATATCGATCCCCTCGCGGACATGAAATCCCTTTTCCTTGTATCCGAGTCCGGTAGCCATGGAAAAACCGCTGCCCAGGTCCTGGTCCCATAAAGCCTGCACTTGCAGTCCCGTGTGCAGCGTCCGGTCGGGCCTCAGGGAAGACTGTAAACCCCGGACTGAAACGTTGGTGAAAGATGGACCGATACTCAGTTCAAGGCCCTGTTGCGCGAATGCGTTGACCGCGATAAACAGGGCAGAAGCGATGGTGTAAAATGTTTTCATGATTGGCATGTTTGGAATAAACACGCAAATCATGCGTTAAGCAGAGTTAAAATAAATTATGAAAAGATTAAAAGAAGTAATCAGTAGTCAGCGTTCAGTGGTCGGCAACGCGAGCCCCACTGACCACTGATTCCTGACTACTGACTACTGACTACTGACTACTGATTATTGCCTAGGCAGCGGGAGCTTTTTTAAACAGGCCGCCGAGCAGGGAACCCGCACCTCCACCTACCAAAGCGGTGAGGATGGATGTAAGGTTGAGGCTGCCGCCGTCACCGCTGTTGGCAAAGAGGCCAAGCGCCGAGGTGATCAGGGGAAGCACATTGCCTCCAACCGCCCCGGATAACAAATTACCTACCAGGCCCAGCCCGTTTTTCTTGAGCATGGAAGCCAGCCAGCCACCTCCACCACCAAAAATTGCATTGATCAGAATGGGAAGAATAGAATCCATAACATTTAAGGTTTGGTTTTAAAATAAATATTTCGAAATCTAATATAATAAAAGTTTTGATATGAAATGCAAGGACATAGGTCAGAAGTCAGAAGTCAGAGGTTAGAGGTCAGAGGTTAGAGGTCATAGTAGATCTTCTACAGCTTCCAGGAGCTAGAAGCTAGGAGTTAGAAGCTCGGGGATGCTTTGTGATTGGGTATTCCTG
>Ga0116144_10004230_pt1 | contig 13730 bp, 10 predicted proteins | sample AD_UKC035_MetaG_FD_89746 | JGI IMG/M metagenome (GOLD analysis project Ga0116144, IMG submission 89746) | Active sludge microbial communities of municipal wastewater-treating anaerobic digesters from USA - AD_UKC035_MetaG | ecosystem: Engineered > Bioreactor > Anaerobic > Digestate | place: USA... | reverse complement strand
TCTGTCGTTCCTTCCGATGCGCGGGGGCTTCGTCGGCCCGGCGCACGGCCACTTTCCCGAGCCGCGGCCTCGTGAGCGCTTGCGGCCCTGCTGCGCAAAACGCGTGGACTATACGTGCAGCGCCGGTACGCGCCCTCGGGGTAGCCCCGAATCGCGGGGAGGGTAACTGCCGACCCCCGCCCGGGCCGGCCGGCGCGGAACTCACCCAAGGAGCAAGAGACTTGCACTGGATCGCCCCGACCGAGAAGGACGCCGCCACCGCGTCGCTGGAAAGGCGCCTGTGGGACGCCGCCGACCAGTTCCGCGCCAATTCCGGGCTGAAGGCGCAGGAGTATTCCGGCCCCATCCTCGGCCTCATCTTCCTGCGCTTTGCCGACCTGCGCTTTGCCGCGCTGCGTGCGCAGCTCGAGGCCGCGGGCGCAAGCGCGCGCCGCGGCAGCCGCGTCGACCTGCCCGAGGCCTACCACGCGCAGGGCGTGCTCTACCTGGCGCCCGAGGCGCGCTTTGCGCAGCTGCTCGCGCTGCCCGAGGCCGCCGACATCGGCGCGCAGGTCAACGCGGCGATGCGCGCGATCGAGCAGCACAACCCGCAGCTCTCGGGCGTGTTGCCCAAGACCTACACGCTCTTCACCGCGACGCTGCTCAAGGAACTGCTGAAGAAGGTCTCGGAGATCCCGGCCAGCGTCGACTTCGACGCCTTCGGCCGCATCTACGAATACTTCCTCGGCGAATTCGCGCGCACCGAGGGGCAGAAGGGCGGCGAGTTCTACACGCCGTCCAGCATCGTGCGGCTGCTGATCGAGGTCATCGAGCCCTTCCACGGCCGCATCCTCGACCCGGCCTGCGGCTCGGGCGGCATGTTCGTGCAGTCGGCGCGCTTCGTCGCCGAGCATCGGCAGAACCCCGCGGCCGAGCTTGCGATCTGCGGCGTCGAGAAGACCGACGAGACCGGCCGCCTGTGCCGCCTCAACCTCGCGGTGCACGGCCTGGAGGGCGACATTCGCCACGGCGGCAACGTCAACAGCTATTACGACGACCCGCACGACGCCGTCGGCGCCTTCGACTTCGTGCTCGCCAATCCGCCCTTCAACGTCAACGCCGTCGACAAGGAGCGCCTGGCCGCGCAGGTCGGCCCCGGGCGGCGCTTCCCCTTCGGCCTGCCGCGCAGCGACAACGCCAACTACCTCTGGATCCAGCTCTTCTACTCGGCGCTGAACGCGCGCGGCCGGGCCGGCTTCGTGATGGCGAACTCGGCCTCGGACGCGCGCGCCTCCGAGCAGGAGCTGCGGCAGCGGCTGATCGAGTCGCGCGCGGTGGACGTGATGATCGCGGTCGGCCCCAACATGTTCTACACGGTGACGCTGCCGTGCACGCTGTGGTTCCTGGACCGCGGCAAGGCCGCAAGCGAGCGGGCCGACACCGTGCTCTTCATCGACGCGCGCCACATCTACCGCCAGGTCGACCGCGCGCACCGCGACTGGACGCCCGCGCAGATCGGCTTCATCGCCAACCTCGTGCGCCTCTACCGCGGCGAGGAACCGGACCTGACACTGGGCGGCGACGAGGCCGGCACCCGGCTGCAGCAGGTCTTCGGCGAGGACGACGACGGCCAGCCGCACTACGCCGACGTGCCCGGCCTGTGCAAGGTGGCGACGATCGCCGAGATCGAGGCCCAGGGCTGGTCGCTCAACCCCGGCCGCTACGTCGGCGTGGCGCCGGGCGAGGACGTGAGCGACGAGGACTTCCGCGAGCAGTTGCAGGCGCTGAACGAGGAACTGGAAACGCTGAACGCGCAGGCGCGGGAGCTGGAGCAGACGATTGCCGAGAATGTGGCGGGGATTCTGGAAATCTGAGAATGGGCAAAGCCACCTGGCAACGGTTACCGGTCGTTAGCCTCTGTGAGGCTCATGTCGATTGCGTAAATCGCACAGCACCCGTAGTCAACGAACCCACACCGTTCAAGATGCTACGGACGACGAACATTCGAAATGGATATGTCGACGTCGAGAATGTTCGATACGTCACCGAAGAAACCTACAAAAAATGGACGCGTCGACTGGTGCCACGGTGCGGGGACATTGTTTTGACCCGAGAAGCGCCACTCGGCGAAGTTGGAAAGATCAGGACCAACGATTCAGTATTCCTTGGCCAGCGCCTCTACCATTTCCGTCCCGACCCGCAGAAACTTAATGCAGATTTCTTGCTGTATTCGCTACTCGATAGCGATCTGCAAGCTCAAATAAAGGGCTTCGGTTCAGGCTCAACCGTGGAACACATGCGGCTGGAGGACATACCCAGCTTGGAGCTGAACGTCCCACCGCTCCGCACCCAACGCCGCATCGCCGGCATCCTTTCGGCCTACGACGAGCTGATCGAAAACAGCCAGCGGCGCATCCGGATTCTGGAGACCATGGCCCGCGCCCTCTACCGCGAGTGGTTCGTCCACTTCCGCTTCCCCGGCCACGAAGACGTGCCCCGCGTCCCGTCTCCCCTCGGCGAGATTCCGCAGGGGTGGGAGGTGAAGAAGCTGCGCGATATCGCAATAGTAAACCGCGCTCAAATTAACAGTCGGAATGCGCCGAAAGAAGTGCATTACATCGACATTTCATCCGTGAGCCCTGGAAACATCGACAGCCTTGTTACTTATGCGTTTGTCGAAGCACCCGGCCGCGCTCGGCGTGTCGTCCAGCATGGCGATGTACTCTGGTCTTGTGTCCGTCCGAATCGTCGATCGTTTGCCTTAGTGCTACATCCTGAACCAAACACGATCGCGTCGACTGGATTTGCGGTGCTGACTGCGACAGAAGTACCGTATGCCTTCCTCTATTTGGCTACAACCACGGACGAATTCGTCTTTTACCTGACAAATCACGCCACTGGTGCAGCCTATCCTGCGGTAACCGCAACAACATTCGAGAAGGCGGCTTTGGTTGTCCCGTCGCTAGGTTTGTTGCAGCAATTTCGAGGCGTAGTCGAACCTATCGCTGAGCAGATTCATGCTCTGCAACGCCAAATCCAAACCCTCCGCCGCACCCGCGACCTGCTGCTGCCGCGGTTGCTCTCGGGGCAGATCGATGTCGAGATGTTGGCCGCATGACCGCGTGCGGTTGCGCCGCCGGACTGCACCGAAAGTATGATAATGTCATACGAAATCGATGAAGGCATCTTCGAAGCAGGAGCCGCACCATGAGTATCGTTCGCAAGACCATCACCGTCACCGACCAGCAGGACCGGTGGATTGCCGCGCAGGTTCGTGCCGGGCGCTTCACGAACGACAGCGAACTGATCCGCGACCTGATCCGGCGCGAGCAGGAGCGCAGCGCAGAGTTGCAGGCGCTGCGCCAGGCGCTGATCGAAGGCGAGCAGAGCGGCACGCCGCAGCCCTTCGATTTCGCCGCGTTCGTCGAACGCAAGCGCGCGCAACACGAGCGCTGACGCACCACCGTGGCCGAGTACCGGCTCAGCCCCGCCGCACTGGTGGATCTGGAGGCTATCTTCGACTACAGCGTCGAGCACTGGAGCCTGGAACAGGCCGTGCGCTACACCGGCTTGATCAGAGGGACCTGCGAGCGTCTCGCCGAGGCGCCGGCCGCGGGACGCGACGCCTCAGCGATCCGCCCCGGCTATCGGTACGCGTCGGCAGGCAGCCACGTCGTCTACTACCGGATCGAGGATGAAGGCATCGCGGTCATCCGCATCCTGCATTCGCGCATGGACCCGGCGCGTCACCTGTGACGGGTCGCGATGAGCCCCCACCCCTACACCGAAGCCCAGCTCGTCGAGCGTCCGGCGATCGCGCTGTTTGCCGAGCTCGGCTGGCAGACGCTGTCGGCGCAGGACGAGCGGCTGGGGGTGCAGGGGACGCTCGGGCGCGAGACGCGGGCCGAGGTGGTGCTGCTGCCGCGGCTGCGGGCGGCGTTGCTGCGGCTGAACCCCGGGCTGCCGGAGGCGGCGATCGAGCGCGCGATCGACGAGCTGGTGCGCGACCGCTCGGCGATGAGCTTGGCCGCGGCCAACCGCGAGGTCTTCCGGCTGCTGAAGGAGGGTATCGCGGTCTCGGTGCCCGACCCCGAGCACGGCGGGCAGAAGACCGAGCGCGTGCGCGTCATCGACTGGGAGCAGCCGCAGGGCAACGACTTCCTGCTGGTCGGCCAGTTCAGCGTGCTCGGCAGCCTCTACACCTGCCGGCCCGACCTGGTGGGCTTCGTCAACGGCCTGCCCTGGGTGGTGATCGAGCTGAAGAAGCCGGGCGTGCCGGCGCGCGCGGCCTTCGACGAGAACCTCACGCACTACAAGCAGCAGGTGCCGCAGCTCTTCGCGTTCAACGCGCTGCTGATCGCCAGCAACGGCACCGACAGCCGCGTGGGCTCGCTCACCGCCGACTGGGGGCGCTTCTTCGAGTGGAAGCGCATCGAGCACGAGGACGAGCCGCGCCGCGTCTCGCTCGAGGTGATGCTGCGCGGCACCTGCGAGCGCAGCCGGCTGCTGGACCTGGCCGAGAACTTCACGCTCTTCTCCGAGGAGCAGGCCGGGCTCGTGAAGATCATCGGGCAGAACCACCAGTTCATCGGCGTCAACAAGGCCATCGCCTCGATGCAGCAGGCGCTGCGCGAGGGCCACGGGCGCGGCGGCGTGTTCTGGCAGACGCAGGGCAGCGGCAAGAGCTACTCGATGGTCTTCTTCGCGCAGAAGGTGCTGCGCAGGCTCGCCGGCAACTGGACCTTCGTCGTCGTCACCGACCGCGTCGAGCTCGATCAGCAGATCGCGCGGACTTTCAAGGCGGTGGGCGCCGTCTCCGGCGCCGAGGGCGACGCCTGCCATGCGCGCAGCGGCGCGCAGCTGCGCGAGCTGCTGCGCGGCAACCACCGCTACGTCTTCACGCTGATCCACAAGTTCCAGACCGACGAGCGCCTGACCGAGCGCGCCGACGTCATCGTGCTCACCGACGAGGCGCACCGCAGCCAGTACGACACGCTGGCGATGAACATGCGCGCCGCGCTGCCGCATGCGACCTTCCTCGCCTTCACCGGCACGCCGCTGATCGCCGGCGAAGAGCGCACGCGCGAGGTCTTCGGCGACTACGTCTCGATCTACGACTTCCAGCAATCGGTCGAGGACGGCGCGACGGTGCCGCTCTACTACGAGAACCGCACGCCGGAGCTCGCGCTCGTCAACCCGGAGCTGAGCGACGACATCTACCGCGTGATCGAGGACGCCGAGCTCGACGACGCGCAGGAGGAGCGGCTGGCGGGTCTGCTCGGGCGGCAGTACCAGCTGATCACCCGCGACGACCGGCTGGAGACGGTGGCCGCCGACATCGTGCGCCACTTCCTCGGCCGCGCGCCGCTCACGGCGGCGGGGCAGTCCGTCGTCGGCAAGGCGATGGTCGTCTCGATCGACAAGGCCACGGCCTTGAGGATGCACGACAAGGTGCAAAGGCTCTGGGCTGAGGAGACGGCGCGCGTGCAGCAGGCGCTGGGCGAACTCGCGCTGCAGCCGCCCGGTGGCGAGCTCAGCGCCGGGCAGGCGCGCCGCGACGCGCGCAAGGCCGAGCTCAGGCAGCGGCTTGCGCTGCTGCAAGGCACGGAGATGGCGCTCGTCGTCTCGCCGGCGCAGAACGAGGTCGAGCAGATGCGCCGCCTGGGCCTGGACATCGCGCCGCACCGCAAGCGCATGAACGAGTCCGAGCCGGGGCTGGACCAGCGCTTCAAGGACGTGAACGACCCGCTGCGCATCGTCTTCGTCTGCGCGATGTGGCTGACCGGCTTCGACGCGCCGAGCTGCACGACCGTCTACCTCGACAAGCCGATGCGCAACCACACGCTGATGCAGACGATCGCGCGCGCCAACCGCGTGTTCCCGGGCAAGCACAGCGGCCTGATCGTCGACTACGCCAACGTCTTCGCGTCGCTGGAGCGGGCGCTGGCGATCTACGGCGCGGGGCATGGCGGCGCGAATCCGCTGCGCGACAAGGCCGAGCTCGTCGCCGCACTGCGGCAGGCGCTGGACTCGGCAAGCGCCTTCTGCGCGCAGCAGGGGGTGGACTTGGCGGCGCTGGAAGCCACGGACGCATCGGACGCGCCGCAGGCCGGCCTGCAGCGGTTGAACGCCGTCGCCGCGGCGGTCGATGCGCTGATCGCGCCCGAGGCGCTGCGGCGCGAGTTCCTCGGCCACGCGCAGGCGGTGACGACGCTCTTCCAGGCGGTCAAGCCCGATCCGGCGGCCACCGAGTTCGCGGGGCGTGCGCGCGGGCTGGCCGAGCTGGCGGCGGCGATCCGCGCGCGGCTGAACCCCGAGCGGCCGGACGTGGGCGCGGTGCTCGCGCGGATCGGCGGCCTGCTGGACGAGGCCATCGTCGGGCTCGAGATCCGCGAGGGCGGGCCGCCGGCGATCGACCTCTCGCGCATCGACTTCCAGGCGCTGGCGCAGCGCTTCGGTGCCTCGCGCCACCGCAACACCGAGCTCGAGATGCTGAGGGCGGCGATCCAGGCGCGGATCGGGCGGATGCTCGCCGTCAACCGCACGCGCACCGACTTCAACGAGACCTTCGCGGCGCTGATCGAGAGCTACAACAGCGGCAGCCGCAACATCGAGCAGCTCTTCCTTGCGCTGCTGCAGCTCTCGAAGAGCCTGGACGAGGAGGAGCAGCGCCACGTGCGCGAGCGGCTGAGCGAGGAGGAGCTGGTGATCTTCGACATCCTCACGCGGCCCGCGCCCGAGCTCGACGCGGCGGAGCGCGCCGAAGTGAAGAAGGTCGCGCGCGAACTGCTGGCCAGGATCGAGTGTCTGCTCGTCGTCGAGTGGCGGCAGAAGGCCGCGGCGCGCTCGACGCTCAGACTCGCGATCGAGGACACGCTGGATGGCGGCCTGCCGCAGGCCTACACGCGCGAGCTCTTCGAGCAGAAGTGCTCGGCGCTCTTCGAGCATGTCTACGAGCGCTATCCGCAGCGCGGCGGCGCTGCAGGCAGCGCCGCCGCTGCCGGCTTCAGCTGAAGCCCTTGCCCTCGGCCGCGAGCTCGAGCAGCAGCGGCGCCGGCTGCCAGAAGGCCTCGGCGCCCGGCTCGGCGGCAAAGCGCTGCAGCGCCTTGACGACCTCGGGCAGGCCGACGAGTGTCGCGTTGAACATCGGCCCGCCGCGGTGGCGCGGGAAGCCGTAGCCGTTCAGGTAGACGAGGTCGATGTCCGAGGCGCGCGCGGCGATGCCTTCCTCGAGGATGCGCGCGCCCTCGTTGGCCAGCGCGAACATGCAGCGCTCGACGATCTCGGCGTCGCTCACCGCGCGCGGCACGATGCCGCGCTCGGCGCGGTAGGCGTCGATGATCTGCTGCGTCACCGGGTCGGGGATCGGCTCGCGCGAGCCGGCCTCGTAGCGGTACCAGCCGGCCCCGGTCTTCTGGCCGAAGCGCCCGGCCTCGCAGAGCTTGTCGGCGATGATCGGCACGAAGGGGACGCCGGCTTCCTCGGCGCGGCGCTTGCGCGTGGCCCAGCCGATGTCCAGGCCCGCGAGGTCGCCGACGCGGCAGGGGCCCATCGCCATGCCGAAGGCCTGCAGCGCGCCGTCGAGCTGCTGCGGCGAGGCGCCGGCGGCGATCAGCCCGGCGACTGCGGCGTTGTAGCGCGCGAGCATGCGGTTGCCGATGAAGCCGTCGCAGACGCCCGAGACGATCGCCATCTTGCCGATCTTCTTCGCGAGCGCCATGCAGGTGGCGAGCACGTCGGGCGCGGTCTTGGCACCGCGCACGACCTCGAGCAGCCGCATCACGTTGGCGGGGCTGAAGAAGTGCAGGCCCAGCACGTCCTGCGGGCGGCGCGTGAAGCCGGCGATGCTGTCGATGTTCAGGTACGAGGTGTTGGAGGCGAGGATGGCGCCGGGCTTGCAGGTGTCGTCCAGCGTCGTAAAGACCTGGCGCTTGACCTCGAGGTTCTCGAACACGGCCTCGATCACGAGGTCGACGTCGCGCAGGCCGTCGTAGGCGAGGGTGGGTGTGAGCCGCTCCATGTTCGCCTCGAGCTGGGCATTGGTGAGGCGACCCTTCTTCACCGTGCCCTCGTAGTTGCGGCGGATCGCGGCCACGCCGCGGTCCAGCGCCTCCTGCTTCATCTCGAGCAGCACGACCGGGATGCCGGCGGAGAGGAAGTTCATCGCGATCCCGGCACCCATGGTCCCGGCGCCGATGACGCCCACGCGCGCGATCGGGCGCAGCGCCGTGCCTTCCGGGATGCCGGGAACCTTGGCCGCAGCGCGTTCGGCGGTGAAGATGTGGCGCAGCGCGCGCGCCTCGGGGCTGCCGAGCAGCGCGAGGAAGGTCTCGCGCTCGCGCGCGAGCGCCTCGTCGAAGGGCGTGGTCAGGCACATCTCGACGGCGTCGATGCACTTGCCCGGCGCCGGCAGGAAGCGCGAGGTCTTGGCGACCGATTCGCGCATCGCCTGCAGTGCGGCCTGCGCGCCCGGGTCGCTGATCGCGATGTCACGCAGGCGCTTGCGTGGCAGGCCCTGGGTGACGATGCGGTGCGCAAGCTCGAGCGCCGCGGCCACCGAGTCGCCTTCGGCGATCGCGTCGAGCAGCGCGCTGCCCTGGAACTTCTCGGCCTTGGCCGTCGCGCCGGTGACGATCATCTCGAGCGCCCGCTGCAGGCCGATCGCGCGCGGCAGCCGTTGCGTGCCGCCGGCGCCGGGCATCAGGCCGAGCTTGACTTCGGGCAGCGCCAGTTGCGCATCGGCTCGCGCGACGCGGTAGTGCGCGCCCAGCGCAAGCTCGAGCCCGCCGCCCATGCAGACGCCGCTGATCGCGGCAATGACGGGCTTGGCCGCACCCTCGAGCGCGGCGATCACCGCTGGCAGCCGCGGCTCCTGCGTGGCCAGCGGGGTGCCGAACTCCTTGACGTCGGCGCCGCCGGAGAAGGCGCGCTCGCTGCCGGTGATCACGATGGCCTGCACCGCGGCGTCGGCCAGTGCCTGATCGAGCGCCTGCATGATGCCGCTGCGCAGCGCCGCGCCCAGGCCGTTGACCGGCGGGTTGTCCAGGGTGATGAGCGCGGTGTGGCCGCGCAGCTCGTAGCGAACGCTGCTCATGTTCGGCAATTCCCCGAAGGCGTGGATCCAGAGGTGATGAAACCGCGGCCGGGGCCTCCCCGGCCGTCGTGATCGCGCCGCGGATGCGGCACGCGCGAAGCCCGGACTTTAAGCCGCACCCCTGCCGGCCGGGCGCCTGCAGGCGCCCGAAATGGACGCGGCTTGCGTCGTCTCAAGCCCGGGCTCTGGCGAGGCGGCGCTGCGCCTGGCGCCGCGCCGCGAAGATCGAGCCGATCACCGTGAGCGCGAACCAGGCGATCGCCACCGCGTTGCCGGCGGCGCCGAGCGCGCGCCACTCGTTGTTCAGCAGTCCGCCGGCCAGGCGCACGATGAGCGTCAGGTGCAGCGCGATCAGCGGCAGGTAGAACGGCCAGCCGTAGAGCAGGCGCACGCGCGCCACCGCCGGCAGGATCACCGGCGCGTGGCCCATCACCATCGAGATCACGAAGCCCAGGCCCATCGCGTGCAGGGCGGTGTCGCGCAGCGGCCAGCCCAGCGCCGTCCCCGCCCAGGCGATGCCTGCGACCAGCAGCCAAGTGTGGCCGGCGAGCAGGCATACGGCCATGAAGCGGCTCAGGCCCTCGGTGTGGACGGTGCGCCGCGCGATGTCGTAGCGCAGCAGCCAGATCGCGAAGAGAACGAGCGCGACGCCGTAGACGACGCCACCGGCGCGCGCGTCGACGACCGAGAGCGCGGCGCCGAGCATCAGCAGCACGACGCAGACGTGGAAGGCGAGGTCGACGATGCGCGGCCGGCGCATCAGCCGCGTCATCTCCAGCCGCTCGGCGGCGATCGTCAGCACCAGGAAGCCGAACCACCAGGGCAGGGCGACGAGGTCGGCGGCATCGACGAGTGCCAGCACGTTGCCCACCGCCCAGGCCACGGCCGAGAGCAGCAGCAGCACCGTGTGCGCCGCCTGCTGGCGCTGCACGATGATGATGTTGACGACGATGAAGACCAGCGAGGCCAGGAGCAGCAGCACGTGGCCGGCAAGCGGCGCACCGGCGAGGATGCAGACCGAGGCCAGGCCGGCGCCGATCGGCGCGGCGAAGGCGAAGCGCAGCCGCACCGCGACCGCACGCTCGATGCTGATCACGGTGCCGAGGAAGCCGCCGATCATCAGCGCGGCGTGCGAGATCACGGCCGGCGCGACCCAGCGAAAGCCCTCGAAGGCGCTGAGCACGAGACCGGCACGGATCAGCCCGCCGCTGATGCCGCTGACCAGTGCACTGGCCACCAGCACCACCAGCAGCGGGATCGCCAGCCGCGCAGCCGGCGACAGGGGTTTGGGTCCGGTGCTCATCCGCCCATGATGCGGCGGGCGCGCGTGCTGATGCGGTCGGGCGTCCACTCGGGCTCCCACACCAGCTCGACGTCGACCTTGGCGTCGGGAATCGTGTCGATCAGCGCGTGACGCGTGTCCTCGACGATGATGTCGGCCACCGGGCAGGCCGCCGAGGTCATCGTCACGTGCGCGCGCACCTCCTTGTCCTCGATGCTGACGAAATAGACAAGGCCGAGGTCGACGATGTTCATCGCGAGCTCGGGGTCGATCACCTGCGACAGCGCCTGCGTCACTGGCTTGCGCAGTTCGGGCGGGCCTTCGTAGGCGAAGAATTCCTCGTCGTCGAGCGCGGGGTCGTAGCTGGGAGTGCTCATGTCGGACTCGTCGGGCAGTGCATCCAGACGCATCGTACGCGATGGCGTTTCCCGCTAATCCACGCCGTCAGGGGGTGCTTTGTCGTCCGGACAGCCGTGTCGGTGCGTGCCTGGCCCCGACTAGCATCGGCGGCATGAACGACGATCGGAATCTCCCCTTGCCCGACCTGGATGCGGTCGCAGCCATTGCCCGGCAGGCGGCGGCGCTCGTGATGGAGGTCTACGCCCTCGACTTCGCGGTGCAGTCCAAGGCCGATGCCTCGCCGGTGACCGAGGCCGACGAGCGCGCCGAGGCGCTGATCGTCCCGGCGCTGCGGCGGCTCGCCCCCGGCGTGCCGGTAGTGGCCGAGGAGATGGTTGCGCGCGGCGAGGTGGAGGCCATCGGCGCGCGCTTCTGGCTCGTCGACCCGCTGGACGGCACGCGCGAGTTCGTCAGCCGCAACGGGGAGTTCACCGTGAACATCGCGCTCGTCGAGCACGGCGCGCCGGTGCTCGGCGTGGTTGCCGCGCCGGCGCTCGGGCGACTCTACGCGGGTGCGCGGGACCAGGGTGCATGGGTCGAGGACGAAGCCGGGCGGCGGCCGATTGCCGTGCAAGCGGTGCCGTCCGAGGGCCTGCGCGTCGTCGCGAGCCGCTCGCACGGCGACCCGGCGGCGCTCGATCGTTTTCTCGCCGGCAGGCGGGTTGCGCAGCGCATCGACATCGGGTCCTCGCTCAAGCTGTGCCTGCTCGCGGCGGGGCAGGCGGACCTCTACCCGCGCCTGGGGCGCACGATGGAGTGGGACATCGCCGCCGGCCACGCGGTGCTCGCGGCTGCGGGTGGCCGTGTGAATCGCCTCGACGGACAGCCGCTGCGCTACGGCAAGCCCGGCTTCGAGAACCCGCACTTCGTCGCGCAGGGCGGCGGCGCCTGAGCGGCGCGAGCGGCCGGCGGCGCCTGTGTATTACGGCGCCGGTACCTCGGCGGCTTCGGGCGCAGTCAGTGCGTCGCGCCGGGCCAGTGCGGGGAAGAGGCGCCACCAGAGCGCGGCGACGAGGCAGGTGCCGATGCCGCCGAGCAGCACCGAGCCGACGGCGCCGAGATACTCCGCGACGCCGCCGGCACGGAACTCGCCGAGCTGGTTGCTGGCACCGATGAAGACCGCGTTGACGGCGCTGACGCGCCCGCGCATCGCGTCCGGCGTGTCGAGCTGCACCAGCGTCTGCCGGATCACGACGCTGACCATGTCGGCCGCACCGCCCAGCGCCAGTGCCGCCATCGAGAGCCAGAACGCCGTCGACCAGCCGAAGACGAGCATCGTGAGCCCGTAGAAGGCGACCGACCCCAGCAGCAGCGGCCCGGTGTGGCGGCGGATCGCCCAGCGCGTGAGCACGATCGACATGACGAGCGCGCCGACCGCCGGTGCCGCGCGCAGCAGCCCGAGGCCCGTGGCGCCGACGTCGAGCACGTCCTTCGCGAACATCGGCAGGAGCGCGGTGGCGCCGCCGAGCAGCACCGCGAAGAGGTCCAGCGAGATCGCGCCCAGCACCACCTTGTGCGCGAAGACGAAGCGCAGGCCGGCGAGCAGCGATTCGAGGCTCGCCGACTGCGTGACCGCTTCGTGCCGGTAGCGCACGCCCAGCGCGACGAGCACGGTGGACAGGACGAAGAGCAGCACGCAGCAGGCGTAGACGGTCTTGGCGCCGGCGACGAAGAGCACGCCGCCGAGCGCCGGCCCGCCGATGATCGCGGCCTGGATGCCCGCGGAGCTGAAGGCCATCGCGCGCGCGAGCAGCGCCGGCGGCACCAGCAGCGGCACGAGCGCCTGCTGCGTGGGCATCTGGATCGCGCGCATCACGCCGATGGCCACCGACACCGCGAGCAGCGTGCCGCGCGTGAGCTGGCCGCTCACCTCGGCCAGCAGCAGCGCCGCGGCGATCCCGACCTGGCAGGCCAGGCACAGGGCCAGCAGCCGTCCGCGGTGGTAGCGGTCGATCGCGTGCCCGACCGGCAGCAGCAGCGGCAGCGCGGGCAGGAACTGCAGCAGGCCGACGAGGCCCAGGTCCCAGGCCGAGCCGGTGAGCTCGTACATCTGCCACGCGAGCGCGAGCATCAGGATCTGGTTCCCGGCGGTGCCGAGCAGACGCGCGACCCACAGGTGCATGAAGCTGCGCTGCGCGAACAGCGAGTCGTCGTGCACTGTCGGCGCCGATGTCGGCAGGGCCTGGTCCGGCGGGCTCTTGTCCGGTGGAGTCTTATCCGGCAGGGGGCTCTCCACGCTCGAGTGCTTCCAGTTCGGCGGCGGTGAAACCGGCGGCGCGCCGCGCCTGGGTGTTGAACGGGCCCTTGAGCCTCGGGGCGCGATGCTGCCGCGCGAGCTGCGCGTAGGTTCGGACCGGGTCCAGGCCGTCGCGATCGCAGAGCCAGCGGAACCAGCGGTTGCCGATCGCGACGTGGCCGATCTCGTCGCGCAGGATCACGTCGAGGATCGCGACCGCCTCCAGGTCACCGGCCTGGCGCAGGCGCTGCTGCATCGGCGGCGTCGCGTCCAGGCCGCGCGCTTCCAAGGTTCGCGGCACGAGCGCCATGCGCGCGAGCACGTCGTCGCGCGTGCGTTCGGCCATCAGCCACAGGCCGTCGTGCGCGTCGAAGTCGCCGTAGGCGTGGCCGAGTGTCGCGAGGTGCCCGGCAAGCAGGCGGTAGTGCGTCGCTTCCTCGGCGGCCACGCGCAGCCAGTCGCGGTAGTACTCGACCGGCATGCCGGCGAAGCGCCAGACCGCGTCGAGCGCCAGGTTGATCGCGTTGAACTCGATGTGCGCCACCGAATGCAGCAGCGCGGCGCGGCCTTGCGGCGTGAAGGGTGAGCGGCGCGGCACCTGCGCCGGCTCGACCAGGCGCGGGCGTTGCGGGCGGCCGGGGCCATCGAGCAGGGTAGGCAGGGCGGGCAGATGCAGCTCGCCGTCGATCGGCGCGCCGGCGCGGCAGGCTTCGTGCAGCGCGGTGATCAGTATGTGCGCT
>Ga0116144_10004228_pt1 | contig 13734 bp, 15 predicted proteins | sample AD_UKC035_MetaG_FD_89746 | JGI IMG/M metagenome (GOLD analysis project Ga0116144, IMG submission 89746) | Active sludge microbial communities of municipal wastewater-treating anaerobic digesters from USA - AD_UKC035_MetaG | ecosystem: Engineered > Bioreactor > Anaerobic > Digestate | place: USA... | reverse complement strand
GCGTCGGCCGAGGTTCCGGAATGGCGGGCGCGGGGACGGAGGGCGCGGAGGGTCAAACGGAGTCCGTGGCCGGAGGTGGCGCACCCATCAGGAGTTGAACCTGAAACCTTCTGATCCGTAGTCCGGATTTTATAGCGCAGAACTCGTGCCATTCCGCAAAAGGTTACTTTACGGAAGAGCATTCTCGCCCGTATTCATCGGCACGAAATGCACTTCACTTTTTTTAGCGATTGAAGCGATTTGCACGGACGCATTTTTTATAACGCAGTCAGATGTTTTTATAACGGCGGTTAAGTTGTCAGGGTTGTCAGGAGAAGCGGCGGGAACCGGAGCACCCGAGGGAGCCACACCATTCTTACCCTGCTCATCTGCGAGCACTACGGCGGGAGTCAATCCCCAGAAGGCATCGCAAACGGTCTTCTTCACGGCTCGCATGTAATGACGCTTCACGGTTTTGATAATGTCTCCCGTGACGTAGCAAACCTTGTAAGGGTCTTTGGTTAGGGCGTTGTAGTACGTGGCAAACCCGTGCCTCAGGCCGTCCTGTATCCACTCCCCTTTGAGGACCGCCTTGCGAACGTTTCGCTCCCGATTGTTGAGGTTCGTCTGCGATACGAAGGGGCCGTCTTTCGGGGTGTTCTCTTGGTGCCATGCCAACCAAGCAAAGAGCGTTTCCTTTGCCGGACTTTCGAGGATGAAATATCTCGCCTCACGCTTGCCCTTCTTCACATAGATTTCGTGCGTGTCAAAATCAATGTCCTTCCACTCGACCCGTGCGCCCTCCGAGGGCCGCAACCCGGCGAAAATCAGCAGGGCGTACATCCCAACCAAGTCCTTCTCATGGGTGGCGACGTGCCGGAGGAGGTTGCTGACCTGCTCGGGTTCAAACTTCAATGCCTTGAAGTCCTCGGATTTGATGGTAATCCCGTCACTGGGGTTCTCTTGGCAGAGATGCCGTTTGCCCTTCGCCCAAATGAAAAACATACGAATAAAGCGCAGATACTTCCGGTGGGTGTTACGATTCTTGGCGGGGAGTTTATTCAAAACGTCCTCGACCATTTGGTGCGTAACGTCCTCGATTTTTAATCCTCCCCACGTAATACGCAGGAATCGTGCGTAGAATTTCACTTCGCCAACCATCCGTTTCCCGATGGGTTTAATTTTACTCGTGAGTTTGGACTCCTTCCACTTGTCCACCAGTTCGCCAACGGATGGTTTGGACTGGCGAGTCGCCTCCTTGCCCAGATGGGCGAGATAAAACTCCGCAGCATCTTCGGGAGTTTTGGAGTATGGGCTGAGGCGGCCAACGATTTTGGAGTAAGCGTCAGCCATGACCAACTTGTCATTCGGCACGTCGGTCTGTGCTCTGTGCTTTGTAATGGTCTCTTCCACGCTCCGTGCCCAATCAAGAGCGTCCTTCTCCGTGGCGAACGTCTTCCGCTCCTTCATGTGCCATCTAGTCGAACGGGCGGAGCCAAGCCAGTACACTGACCCGTCTTGTCGGACAAGTTTGTAAACTTGCGGGAATGACCTTCTGATAATCATGGCTGGAGAAATTGCTGCACTTCTTCAATTGTCGGCTTCCTCTTCATCATGCCGCACAACATAACACATACATTAGAACGTGTCAAGTGCCGAATAAGGATACATAAGTCAGCTAATACTAAAGCCCGCAACTTTGGTATGAGTATTCCCACTCTTTTCCGAAGCCCGCCCGAATCGCTCTCCCCTACCAATCAATTCGGGCTGCCGACTCAGAATCTCCCGCCCACGCCTTCGCCTTGAGCCGCTCCGTCAAGAGCTTCGTCGGCTCGTGATTGTGGCGGTTCAAGTACTGAATCCAAAAGGCAGCAAAACCCTCGTCCCGTTGAAACCGCAGGTTATCCCATTTGTAGAACCGATGGACCCAAAAACTGTGCGTCTTCCCGTCTGTGCTCTCGCCTTGGCGAAACGCTGTGTGTATCAGCCGAAACGCTTTAGTCTGGGGGTCAACGACCAAATCATGTGGCCCTAGCCCCATTGTCGTAATGCGAGTGAACGAGTAATCCCCTTCCTGCGAGAAAGCAAATACCCCTGTGCAGTACTCCGCAGCAAGGCCGCACCCAGACCCTGGCTTGACGGCAACAAAGTCGGGTTTCCCGTCGGCGTTGAAGTCGCCGCAGTGAACAGCCGACAGATGAGGCCCGAGCACGAACTCGTTGTACGTCTTGTATCGCCTTCCGTCGGGGAACTGAATTACGGCGGTTGTGAAATCCGAATCGGGGTCATGGGTTTCCGTCACGGTGGGGAAGCGTTGCGGAGCCTGCGGGTGAACCCAGATGTTGGATGCGCCTTCGACATAGGCGACTACGGGAAAACGTGGCCACGGCTTGCCATTCAGAAACGGGGTGTAGTCGGCGGCAATCCACTCGTTCGTGGACCCGAAGGCCGTGGCATTGGCCAACACCATCAGGAGCGGCCAGAGCGAATGCTGTGCGTATGTCTTTCGAGCCATCGAAGCCGTTTCTAAACCCTGCACGGCTGCATTGGCAAGACCGCAGAAGAATTTTGACGGGGGCGTCCCCGAACCCTTCCCCCACGCTGGGAGGGCATGGGTGTGTCTCGTCAATGCACCCCCCAACGGAAAATTTTGGGCCGATTAACGCTTCCCACACGCCGCCAACTTTTTTCAGGGGGCGAGTACTTATTCCTGTAATCAAGCATTCCCAGACGAATCACCCTTTGCGGTTGCTTCGTCCCGTTTCTGGCGTTCGACGTTGTGCAACGATTCGTCCTCAGCAGTCCACAACATCATCTTCCATCCTTGCGGCATGAATCTGGCGCAGAGTTCCTGAATGTGCGGCTTTTGGACGAACGAGCAATCGTCGGCGGTGATGAGAATGACTTTCTCGGCGGGGTCATAGGCGCAAACCTTGTACCCGCCGAAGTCGCTCGACGTGGCATTCTCCTTCACGAAATCGAACCCGTTCTTGTTCAGATGGCCCACGATGTAATCTTGGCGCTTTGCTGATACGGTGGGAGGGATGTGCCACGGCAAAGGCAGGGGGGCCAATGGTTCGGAAGCCGCAAACACCGGACGGGACTGCTGCCCCTTCTCCGCACTCCCCCGACTGCCGCTGTGCCCGTTGCGGCGCATTGAAGCGCAATGCGGGGCGTGGCGGGCGCTTTCCGTCGCCGCACTTGCCACGCTACCCGACTTTTCGCCTTCGCCCATTGAAGGGGCAACGGCGACCCCACGGGCAACCATCGGGCCTGATAGTTTCGTTCCCTCCCCGCCCGAGAATCCCGAAGCTGCGCTTGAAGCGCAACTCTGGGTAACGGCGGGAAACCCGAAACCTCTTGATGCTGAAATCGAGGGAACGGCTTCGTTGAAGGATGAAGACCCTTCTTCAAATCCAAGCGAAGCGGTTGTCCCGTCCTGTCGTACTGGACAGGACTGCTCTGCTATCTTTTCCTCTGCTGTCTTTTCCCTACCATTTTTGGGGAGTAGTCCCCTGCCGTTTTGCGGGAGGGGTGCCCCTTCCACTTTTTGGGAGGGGTGCCCATCTTGGGCAGGGGTGTGCTGAGTCAACGTGTTCGGGTCAAGGGTGAGGTACTCCCCGTACTTGTTGGCATCGAAGATGTAGTACTGCTCGCCCACACTGCCCGCCAGGTTCAATATGCCCAAGTCGAGGAGTGGTTTGAGATGCTTGCGTATAGTCCTTTCCTTTTTGCCTAAGCTCCTGGCGATGTCGCCAACGTGAAAATGCCATCTGTGGTCCTCGTGCTCGGTCTCAACACCCTGACGCCAGAGGACGTAAAGCAGTATTTGGAGCGCAGCGGGCGAATCCTTCAACAAGAGTGTCAGCGACACTGCGTACTTCGTGTAGTAGATGGTTTGTTCCATACCCAATCCTTTCAAAATGCGGGTGCCCTCGGAAATCTTTGGAACGTTTTGCATGGATTGGGCGACTTCTGGGAGGGCACCCGAAAATCAGTTTGCTGATGTACCCAATCCATCATGCAACTAGTACATAGCGATGAAACGGCGAAAACGATTGATCCGCCTGCGATTGCATTTTGACGGCCTTTCCCGAGCCAACCGGGGCTTCGTGCAAAATGGGGCAAATCGCATGGCAAATCACCCGTGGCAAGGTAAGATTGCCCGAAGAAACGGCGAACAACCCTTCTCGGGAGACCCTCGATAGCGTTGGGGGAAGGAAATCGAAGACACCTGTGATGGCCTTCAAGAGCCCGGGAACCGCCCAGCCTTCGGGGCTTACTTCTGTAAGCTTATTCCGTGCTTGACAAACGCTAATGCGTCTGATATTCTCTACGGCAACATCACTACTACGACTACCCAACGCCGTAGCACTGACGTTTACGGGTTGGCTCCCAAACACTCGCAAACGGAAAGAATGTGCTCATGCAGACAGAAGTAGTAGTGACGGAAATCCTCCAGTACCACAATGCGGTTGTCCAAGCCGACAAGACCATTGCGGACAATCGAAAGAAGCAAATCGAAGACGCATGGAATTGCGGCAGTCGGTTGCTCAAAGCCAAAGCTGAATGCCCGTCTAACGAGTGGGGCAAATGGTGTAGGGAGAATCTCCCGACACTCAGTACCTCCAAAATCCAACGCTACATTAGGTTAAGAGAAAAGTCAGACCTGACTGAATGCTTGGCGAAATACAAGACCCTCAACCAAGCGTACATTGGCCTGGGCATCACGGGTAAGCAGAAGCGGGTAACGGTCAAGGCGGCTCGCAACAACGGCGGCGGTGGAAGTGGCAATGGCGGGAAGCCCGACAAGCTCAAGTTGCGGCTCAAGGGCAAGGGCGGTGGCTCTTTTGACATCAACACGCTTCCGCAGCGGTACCAAGACCAAGTACGGGAGCAATCCAAGACCGCTCCCCTTGTAAGCGACAGCATCGCTGCCACCGCCAACTATCGCAGCAAACCCGTTGCCGTAAAAGCCAACCGCTGTGAGACCGCCTTGCGTCTGATTGGCGAGCTTGCCGAAGTGCTGGAGCGGGACATGAGCGCCACGGAGGAAAACGGTGCCATATACGGGGCGATGAAGCCGCTTGCCAAGTGGCATACAGCTATGCGGGAGTCCGTCGGAAGTCGCAATGGCGGCGTCTTGGAGACATTGAAGAAGTCCTCTCTCTTCGTTGACGTTTGCAGGATTAAGGAGGAGGCGTTGGCAGCGTAGAGGCGGAGTGCCGTAATCCGAAGCAACCCCGTAAACAAGCGATATGGACAACCCCGTAATACTTCAAGGAGACGCCTTGAGCGTCCTCAAAACCATACCCGACAACAGCATTGACATGTGCATGACCTCGCCGCCGTACTGGAAGTTGCGGGATTACGGGACAGCGCCGTTGACCTGGGATGGAGACGCTCAATGCCAACACGAGTGGGAAAACGCCGACAAGCGCATTGCGTATGCGTACTGCCTCAAGTGTGGGGCGTCGAAAGGGTCATTAGGCTGGGAGCCAAAGCCTGAATTGTACATCAAACACCTTTGCGACATTTTTGATGAAGTAAAGCGAGTGGTGAAACCCGAGGGTGGTTGCTGGGTCAATCTTGACGACAGCTACTTAAAGACAAAATGCCTTGCCCAAATTCCGTCACGGTTTGCAATCGAAATGACGCATCGGGGATGGATACACCGCCAAGAAATTATATGGCACAAACCGAAGGTCATGCCCGAATCCTGTAAAGATCGATTCACACGGGATTTCGAGAAGCTGCTTTTCTTCACCAAGCAACCGAATCACTACTTCGAGATGCAATATGTGCAGCTGGCACCAGCAAGCATCAAGCGGCAAAAATACGGGGTAAAGTCCAGTCGGTATCAGTTTCGGGCATCGGGCGGTATTGACTTGGAGCAGATGAAAGGACGCTTCTACAACGAAGATCGTGGACGCCATTTGCGTGCAGTATGGAGCATAACGCCAACCACATCTCGGGTAGAGCATCCCGCCACTTATCCCGAAGAGTTGTGTCGGAGACCGATTGCTGCGGGTTGCCCCATAGGCGGCATTGTGTTGGACCCATTTATGGGAGCGGGGACAACAGGCGTCGTTGCGTTGGAGCAGGCCAAGGACTTTGTGGGGATTGAGTTAAGCCCCGAGTACATTCAAGCCGCCGCAAGGCGACTTGCGCCTCATTTGTCAGCGTCTTTTGCCGAATAGGCGCTAAAACGACTATACAGGCCCGCCTGGACTCAAGACACCCGTAGGGCAAGGCGGTTGTCACCCGCCCCCATTCCGAGGCCATCCCCCGTCGCCGCCCCCTGTTTACAAATCCATCCCCTCCAAGACCTAAAAAAAACCCTGATTTTACTGGGTTTTTGTTGACTTCGCCGGGTGTTTATTATACATTTGTATTGTGAACACAAAGACAGCCCTTTACATGCGAGTGAGCAAGGCAGACGGAACGCAGCGGACGGACAGCCAAGAGCACGAGCTAAAGCGGTACTGTGCGGCCCGAGGATGGAAGAACGTTGAAACCTACGTGGACAAGGCGTCTGGCGGCAAGACATCCCGCCCAGCCCTTGACCGCATGGTGAAGGACATGCGGGACGGGAAGATTGCCCGTGTCGTGGTTTACAAGTTGGACCGCTGCGGACGCAGCCTGACCCATTTGTGCCTTCTCATTGACGAGATGAACCGGCTCGGTATCCCGCTGGTCTGTACGTCGCAGGGCATTGACACGAGCGAAAACAACCCGTGCGCCAAGTTCCAACTGGACGTGTTGAAGGCGGTTTGCGAATTCGAGCGCAACTTGATTAGGGAGAGGGTGAATGCGGGATTGGCGTCGGCTAGGTCAAAGGGCGTGCGGCTCGGCAGACCCTCAACCCTTCAACGGCGGCGGGATGAAGTGCTGGAACTGCGAGAACAGGGCAAGGGCATTCGCCAAATCGCACGGGAGTTGAAGATGCCGGTGGCCAGCGTGTTCAAGGTGTTGAAAGAGGCAGAATGAAAAGTCAGAATTTGGAAGCCGCCTTTCAGTTGTTCAGCCAATTCCAAGTTGCGCTGCGTATGTCGCAAGCCGACGCCGCTCAATCACACGACAGATTCGCCGCACTCTTGATTTCTAAACTGCTGGAAGAAACGTGCCAAACGCATTGGCTACTGGAGCGGATGAAGGAGGCCGCACAATGAAGGCGTATCTAATCCGCCGTGTACCGTATGTTCTGCGGGGAACAACCCGCATTGTTTGGGGCATCGTGCTTTGCGAGCGGGAGGGGCTTTCTCTTTTGTGGGTTCAAAGCCCCGACAACAACATGCCGCACCTAATCGTCATCGCCACGGAACACGTCGAAAGCAAGTTATTCGTAGATGTCAACGTGAACAACTTCCCATTGGAGAAGGCCGACTTGCGGAGCATCGGGAGCAAAATGAGAGCACTTCACCAGATGTTCGTGGAAGAGGATTTCAAGGACTTCTTTCGGCCCGAGCCGCTCTGGCCCGATGACGATTGAGAAAACCAACAAGACAACGGAGACAATATGAGCGAATTCATTCGGGACAACATGGGCCGACTGATAGGCCAACGCATCGAAAACGGCAACGTCTCGTACATGCGGGATGGAAAAGGGAAGCTGAAGGGCCAGTACATCAAATCTGCCGACACGACTTATGATGGTCAGGGGCATTATGTCGGCCCCGGAGACCAAACGCTGCGAACGCTGGACGGCGAAAAATGACAACCAACATCGAAGTCAAATTCGTTGACGGCGGAATCGCCGTTGTCGCCCTCGATTTCAAGAGCCATGCGGTCATTGACCTGGTTCTGCGGGCGTGGGCCTTGCTGTACCAGCGTGAGGTTCTGGATTGGAAACCGACTTCGGCGGCGGCGGAGTTTTGGTACGACAAGAAAGCCAAGATGATGAACCGCTTCGATTCGAGGGGCTACCACGATGAACTCGTGGACGTTCTCCCCATTGCGGCTATGAAAAAGAAGCTTGCCAAATCGCCAGCCCGAGACGGCACACCCGCAGCGGCAGCGTAATCAGCAACAGCAGAGACGCACGAGCATCGCTAATCCCAAAGCAGTCACGGTAAGGGCATCGGCTCCGCACGGACGCTCCGCTCAGAGCCTCATAGGCGTTAACTTGTTTAGTGCGACGCATCAAATATGGCGCAAACAAGGTGCATTTGCTCGGAATCTCGGGCACGTGTGCTCTCAGAGTGGGGTGGGGCAGGAACCAACGAACCGACACCCGGGAATTAGCTTCAAAACCGATATTCAATCCAAACGTCAGTTTCACCTTGTCCAGTGTTGGCGGTTCCTTCAAAGCTCACGTAAGGGCGGACAAAATCCATCGGCTCATTCTGATACTTCCCTTCGTAGAAAAAAGTGCATTTCTTTACAGTAAGCCGCTTTATTGCTCCAGCGGGCAAAATGTTGTACGAGCCGAGCGGGTGCAAAGGAACTTTTCCCATTCGCAATTGTTCGCCGATTTGCTGCGGTGAAGGAGTTTCTTTCAACTCGTACGGCTTCAGATGTCGCCAGCATACCTGCAGGTCAATTACCCGTGCGTTGTTTCCGAAACGGATTCTGACACCCCCGCCCCGCCCAAAACCCTGCACCCTTACACCGTCAATGCAACGGTTAAAAAGAATGCCGTAGTTGTTCGTGACAGTGATTTCCTTTTGCGTCTCTTGGTCTAGGTATTTGAGTGTCCCTTTTTCCCAATGCAAATCCAAGTCACACGTGCTTGGTTTCGTCGCAATCTGGGAAACTTCAATGCCGCACAAGCGCAGATATTTCAAACCAAGCCGAGTCGTTTCTTGCTCGTTGGGAATGCCTTCAACCTTCTGCAATTGACTCGATGCCTCGGCTTTGCTGTCGTGATAATCAATCCAGCCAAGTACAGGGTCTATTTCCAGATACTTTGATTGTTCCGAGTTTCTGAAAAAGAGGATGGATTTGTCCCGAAACGGCGGCTCGCCAAGTTTATTTGTGCGCTCCTGCATTCTGAAACCGCTTAGGGCGAGCAAATTTGAAATGACTGCCGGAGGGAATTCCTGCGGAACGACTTTGTAACACCACAACTTTTCTTGCCAGCCATTCGTTGTCGTTCCCCATGCGATTTCAAATCCAGAGGATCCGGCGGAACTCCCGTATGCGGGAGTCCTGCCAGCCACGATTGCGAACAACAAGGCGAGAAGGATTTTCACGGATAAACTTGCTGGTCTTGCTTTGTCAGATTGCCCGGTGTGGCGCTTGGGCTGCTGGGGTCTGTATAGGCATTAACTTTGTCATCCATACACTCAGGATAACCAGTCACCCGGAAGATAACCGTATTTGTAATGGCACCGGGGGCTGCTTCGTGATATTGCTTGCTCGCCGCATTAAACCAACCAGTAGAGATTTTTTGTTTGCTCTTAACTATGTTCTGAGCCCAGTAGCCTGCGATGTTCTCCCCCATCCAAGCAATGCTCGCAGTGCCCAGAAGCAAGTGAGTTTCCTTCAGCGGAATTGCGCCGTGACTCACCATGCTGTTATAGTTCGGGTCGCAAAGAGAATTACATGCAAGAATTGCCATCCATTTCAGACTTCCCCCGAAACCGAATTGGCACATTCGCAACCAAGAACTTTCCGCCGTTCCATCGGTTGAGCAGCCGCTTGGGAAGTACGTTTGGTAGGAACCGCTGGCTCCTGGATTGTAGTCCAAGGTTGTGCCATAACTTCCGTGGTCCATGAATAGCCCGATAGTCGCCTGCGTGTAAATCTCCCCTCCGCCGTATCCTTGGTCACTCCTCCTGATTGAATTGATAGGCAGCAAATCGTCGAACTTTTGAAATGCAAGTTTCCATCCCAGTTTCTTCATTGCCTGTATCATGCCCACTGAATTCATGTTTGCTTCTGGAATGTAGGTGCTCGTGGATTGACTGCCGCTAGAACCGTCTAATCGAATGGTTTGCGTTGCGGGAAAAGGCATACCGTTCTTGGGATTGTTCCGAGTCACCGCAGTTTGAAAGTTGTAAAAGCCAACTCCGTAATTGTTCACGGCGTTCTTGATTGGTGCCGTCGGCGGACGTTTCGGTACAGTGCTGCTTTGCGAGGCGGCGCCAGAAGCGGTTTGTGCCCCGGCTCCTGCTGCCTCAAATTTCATTGAACTTGCCGCTGCGAATTCACTCACCGGAACCTCAATCATCGGTTGCGGTCCGTACACTTCTTCCCATGTGAACCACTCACCATTTATCTTAACCGGAGGATACGGCGGAGGCGGGAGATAGTAATGGTCCATACCCAAAGCAATTGCTTGCTTCGCCGACATCGGCAGAAAGGCCCCCCCCTCTGTCATCATCATACTATCAAATAGCGAGGTATCCTCTGACGGCTCAGACATGAGCGAGGACATGCCGTTTGTTGCGGCGGTGATGTTGAAGTAATAAACACCGTCTGGAATGTTCGTTCCACCGTCTCCTGCCCCATCCCAATTGAACGTCAAAGATGTTCCGCTGCCAGTGACAGTGCGGACAACATTGCTTTCATCGTTCACAATTTGAAGTGTCCAATCCACGTTTGCGGCAAAAGAAGCGGTCACTCGCTGGGTTTGTCCAAGTGACGGTTCAAAGAAGGGCTCAGTGAATCCAACTCTTGAAATCAGGTTGTCAAAGGCTACGGTCACATAGGGCGATACGGCACGCCCAATACTAATCGGAAAATCTCCGCTGGGTCCGGAAAAGCTGGACTGTGCTTTGACGGTTGCAAAAAGTGTGTGCGTTCCGTTCGCCCATTCGCACGTATTGATGACAAAATTTGTTCCATCTTCGGGCATATCCATTTCCTGTCCGTCAACGTAAAGTCTCATGTTGAGAACTGGGAACGTACTTGTTGCCACAACCGACACCGTGACATCGCCCGAAAGAACGGAGCCATTCGTAACCGAACTGATAACGACGTACGGAGCCGGTCCATCATTCGTGCCTTCGTTAGAAATGCGATAGAAACGCATCGGGTTGTACTTTGGATGAACAATGTTCGTTTCGAGATTGTAATTGCCGTAGTCCCCGACAAAAGTATTTGTGCCTTGAGATGGGTAATGGATGTAGAGGTTTTGCCAAGTGATCGTCCCCATGTTTGGGTCAATAAGCGAATCGGCGTATTGAACCGTGTACACTTCATTGGACGTGCTATTCCACGAGAGCAGGATTGCACCTTCACTCGTTACGCTAACGCTGTTGAAGTTCAGGTTTGTTTGCCCGAGTACAGAAAGGGCGATCAAAAAAGCCGTCACTCCAGCAATTGCTGCCTTTGTCATGTTTTTCATATTTACGATTTCTTTCTTCCCGGCTGAACACCCGCCCAGTCGTAGATTTGATTCTCTTGCTCTGGTTTCTCAAAACGCAAGCGAAATGCAGCCATAAAATCGAACCTTACACCGGCTGTTTTTTGTTGCGGTGTCGGCAAGACTTCATACCCGTTTTCCACTGCTTGAACCATTGGCACGAGACAACGCCTTTTCGGAATTCTTGGCAAGTGCAAATTGGTAATATCCTTCCTGTAAGCGGTGTCTTTCTAGCAGGCAATTTGGAAGGATGCTGTCCAAAGATTTTGCACGGCTGTTCGGGCAAGTCGTCCGCCAACATCGCAAAGCCCGGTATATGACGCAGGAGGAATTGGCGGAAAAGGCTGACTTGGCTCCCAAGATGATTTCACTAATCGAGCGGTTGAAAATCAATCCGACGTTGAATGCGGCTGACAGCATCGCCCAAGCCTTGGGTGTTCCCTTCTGGCGGCTCATTAAAGACGTGGAGAACTTGCGGCTTGAAATCCAGGCAGCGAAGAAGAAGCGATAGGGGCAATTGCGGTTTCCCTTTCTCCGCTGCCGCAACCAGAACCCGCTAAAGCCCCCCTCGAAAAACGGGATACAAGGGAAAACGTGGAACAACTCTTGCTGATTCTGCGGTTTGGCAGTTAAATGAGAAAAGTGAACGAAAGGAATCACTAGCGAAAAACTGAACGAGTAGAAAACTAAAATTTGCGTAGCTTCGGCTGCGGTTGTCTGAAATCTGGAAGCTTTTAGCCACCAACTGCGCCGAGTTCACGCCCAAATCGGGCGTGGCTTGGCGTTTACTGGTGGCGGGCTTTCCAGAGCCTCAGACAGTGGGCGTTGAGTTCACGCCCTTTCCTTTCCCCGCTGTCTGGTTGCGTGAAACATCACCACGAGGAAAAAATGACAGCAAAATCGGTATTCGGAATTATCACAATCACGCTATCGCTTGCGACATGCGTCCACGCCCAAAGCTGGCTCACGAATGGGCTTGTGGCGTATTACCCGTTCAACGGGAACGCCAATGATGCGAGCGGCAATGGAGACAACGGAATCGTTCATGCAACGGTGTTGACTCAAGACCGCCTTGGACGGCCCAACAACGCTTACTATTTCAACGTGACAAACGCTAGCGCAATACTCGCCACGGGTAGCATGTTACCAACAGGCTCGAACCCTCGCACTTTCTCATTCTGGGCAAAGCCGGACGAAAAACTCCCACAGACCAACTTCGTTACATCCACCATTCTTAGTTATGGCGACTATAGTGCCGGTTTCCAAATCTATTTTAACTACGAGCCGCTGAGCAACGTCTTGACCCTGAATGCCAACACGCTTTTTGCGTCTTCTCCAACGAGGTGGGGAAGTTGGGTTCGCCAGTGGGATTTTGCAGAATGGTATCATCTTGTGGTGACGATTGACACCAACAGTGTTTTGAGCATGTATGTAAATGGCAACCCGTGGCAAGTGTCCTTCCCCGCCACAAATCAGGGGTTCAATATACCCAGGGCGGCTCTGAGCATTGGAGCTTTTCAGTCGAACCATTTTGATGGTTCTTTGGATGACATTCGGATTTACAACCATGCCCTCTCGGCATCTGAGGTTCAGCAACTTTACGCATACGAGTCCGGGCCACGAGTGACCTTGTTGAAGGCGGTTAAGCCCTCGTTCTCAAATCTCTATCTTGGTACAAAATACAAGCTGCAAGTCTCTGACGATTTGCTTACTTGGTACGACCAAGGGCCACCCTTTACTGCCACGAGCACGGAGATGGATTACCCCGAGTATTACGACGTGGATTTCTGGAATCAGCTTTACTTCCGCTTGAAGGTGTCGCCGTAACGGAAGCTGGCATTGATTGTACTGCGTCGAACCAACAACGATAAGAAGTCACGACAGAACGGAAGACCATCCGGGATGTGGCGAGCGGCTGATTCTGACCCCGCAACGGAACGGTGAAAGGGGATGCCTTGTACACAAAACCCGTCCAGCTTCGCCTGTTGGCGCAGGAGCGGCCTGATTGAAAGGGACGGGTAGAGACTACCCTGAAACGCCTCAACCCTTCCTGCGGCAACTCCTGGCTCCTTTGACCCTCGGGGGCCATCAACACGGAGGATGCCAAATCCGAAGGCCAGCCAACTACACTGTACCGCAGCAATCTTTTCCGTTGGCGAAATGGCGGAAAAGCAGTCGCTCTTGAGGATGCGGCCTCCGTACAAGGGGATTTCTCCAAGGGGTGCTTCGGCATCCCAAAACGGCTCCGCTTGTCAGGGATTTGTCAGGAGAAAATGACCGCTTTCGGGTGGTTGGGGATGCGTAAGTGCTTGATATTGAATTGGCGCACCCATCAGGAGTTGAACCTGAAACCTTCTGATCCGTAGTCAGATGCTCTATCCAATTGAGCTATGGGTGCCGCCGGTTATGCCGGGCACTGGACAGTCACAATTTGCCAGATGGCG